>Ga0255781_10003010_pt1 | contig 13227 bp, 22 predicted proteins | sample 101ome_21_FD_179979 | JGI IMG/M metagenome (GOLD analysis project Ga0255781, IMG submission 179979) | Coastal salt marsh microbial communities from the Groves Creek Marsh, Skidaway Island, Georgia - 101413BT metaG (version 2) | ecosystem: Environmental > Aquatic > Marine > Intertidal zone >...
GCTGGCTAGGCACTAACGCCGAGTCCACACTGCTTTACGGATGTCTTGTCGAGGCATACACCTACCTCAAGGGCGACCCAGACCTAATGCAAACATACACGCAAAGGTATTTGGAGGCGCTGAGCAAACTAGAGGAGTTGGGCGAAGGCTATAGCACAACAGACAGCTATCGTAGCGGGGAAGTAAGGAAGCCTAGGGCATGATTAGTGTTAGCACCACGATGGACGTGGGAAGCGTTTTTGTTGAGACAACAGACAGGCGGGGATTTACTCCAGAAGAAATTGCCGAGAGATGCCTGAACAGGGTGGTTTCGGTAGCCGATACTGCGATGCCGGAGGTTCAGGCGCAGGCGCAGGCATTCAAGGATCAGATTAGGGCGGTCCTTGTTTTTTACATGAAAGAGGCCGCAAAAAGCGACCGAACCACTGTGTATAACGCCCTATTGGATGCTGGGCAAAAAGACTTAGCCGAACTTATCAGGAGAATGTGATATGGCTTTTAGCGGAAACTACATGTGTACCTCATTCAAGCAGGAGTTGCTTGTAGGCTCACACAACTTCACTGCCAGCACCGGAGATACCTTTAAGCTGGCGATGTATACCAATAGCGCAAGTTTTGATGCGTCTACTACTGACTACACCGCGACTAACGAGGTGAGCGGTACGGGCTATACGGCGGGCGGCGGTACATTGACCAATGTTACTCCTACCACGTCAGGGACAACGGCGCTGACTGACTTTGCCGATCTCACGTTTTCCAGCAGTACCATTACGGCTCGCGGTGCGTTGATTTACAACACCACCACGGCTGGCGGCACGGGCACGACTGACACGGTTGTTGTTTTGGACTTTGGTTCTGACAAGTCATCCAGTGCGGGCGACTTCACCATCGTGTTCCCAACTGCTGACGCATCTAACGCTATTATTCGGATTGCATAATCATGGCTCTGGTCGTTGCTGATCGCGTAAAAGAAACTACCACGTCTACTGGAACGGGGGCTGTCTCTCTTGGGGGCGCCGTTACTAATTTCAGAGCGTTCTCATCTGTACTGTCGGATGCGGATACGACGTATTACGCGATTATAGACAATGTAAATTTTGAGTTTGAGGTCGGGCTGGGCACTTACGCGACTAGCGGAAACACGATTACTCGAACCACCGTCCTATCTAGCTCAAACAGTAACAGTGCCGTAAATTTTGGAGCCGGGAGCAAAGATGTCATTTTGACCTACCCCGCAGACAAGGCAGTGGTCGAGGATGCTAACGGCGCGGTAGCAATAGAAAATCTACAGATCGACACTAATGCGGTCAAGTCCACAGATACCAACGGCAATATACAGCTATTCCCGAATGGGACGGGCTTTACAGAGCTATATGGCAATACCAATGCGGGGAAGATTCGTTTCAACTGCGAGTCAAACACTCACGGTGTGACGCTTGTAGGGCCACCGCATAGCGCGGCGGCAACATACACCTTAGAGCTTCCTAATGCAGACGGCTCAAGTGGGCAAGCGTTGACTACAGATGGTTCCGGTAAATTGTCTTTTGCGGATGCGGGGATTAGCACAGGTAAAGCCATTGCGATGGCTATTGTATTCGGATAGGAGCTAGAAGATGGCGGCACCAAACATTGTCAATGTCAGCACTATTATAGGTAAGTCGTTTTACCTTGCGCTGTCAACCACAAGCGCGACCCAGCTTGTGAGCAACGCCGCATCTAGCGGCAAAGTATTTAAAATTAATATGATTCAAGTTGCCAACGTCGATGGCACTAACGCTTGCGACGTGACCGTGGATTATCACACTGCGGCGGCAATCGGAGGAACAGCATACTCGCTGGTGTCTACTGTGTCCGTTCCAGCAGATGCGTCTTTGGTTGTGCTGGATAAAAACACCGCTATGTATCTTGAAGAAGACCGATCAATTTCTGTGACCGCCCAGACAGCAAACGATCTTGAAGTTCTCGTTAGCTACGAAGAAATCAGCTAATAGGGGCCTTTCATGGCTAAGAATAAGGGTGGTTTTATTGGTCAAGATGGGCTGAATGCTCCAGATCCTCCCACAGGGGTTTCAGCCACGGCAGGCGATACTCAAGCAAACGTATCTTTTACTGCGCCCACGGATGTCGGTGCGTCGGCTATTACTGGTTATCGTGCTCAATCCAATGACGGAATTGGCGCATCAGGGTCATCTTCTCCGATAACAGTTACAGGCCTGACAAACGGCACTAGCTACACCTTTAATGTGTGGGCAATCAATGCGTCTGGTTATTCAGCGCCTAGTGATGCGAGCGGAAGTGTGACGCCAAATGTGCTTCAACGTGCGCTTTTTGGGGGCGGCTACGGTTACAACACAATAGATTATGTAGATATAACCTCTGCCGGTAATGCTACCGATTTTGGAGACTTGCTAGACACCGCAGGCAGGCTTGGCGCGGCGGCTTCAACAACCAGAGCAATTTGGTTTGGCGGCGGTGATCCCTCTGGAGGCACTAACGTCATACAATACGTCACCATAACCTCTACGGGTAACGCGGCTGACTTTGGCGACCTTCTCTCTAGCGAAGAAGAAATGATGCCATTCTCAAACAATACACGCGGTCTTGCGGCTGGCGATGCTTCTGCATCAAGCACTGTTATTCAGTACGTCACCATTGCATCTACTGGAAACTCGGCGGATTTCGGAGATATGTCGCCTAATACTCAGCGGGGTGCAGGAACAGCCAATTCAACAAGGGGTCTGATTTGTGGAGGCATACCTTTCGGCGCGTACACCAATCAGATTCAATACGTCACTATCGCAAGTCTTGGAAACGGCACAGATTTTGGAGATATGACACTGGTTCGAGGCCGCCATGCCGCCTTATCGTCATCAACTAGAGCCGTGAATTGTGGTGGCGAGACAACAAGCGCGGCACTCACAAACGTGATGGATTATGTGACCATAGCGTCTACTGGCAACGCCACTGATTTCGGCGATTTAACCTCTTCTGTAAGATATTGCGGTGCCACTTCTGGCCTTACGAAAGGTGTCATCGCGCTTGGGAGGGATGCCTCAAACGATCTCAATACGATTGATCAAATTACGATAGCCACGACAGCAAACTCTACCGATTTTGGCGACCTTTCTGTTACAAGAAGGATGACAGGCGCGACATCATCTGCTCATGGGGGGACTCAATAATGCCAAATTATCAAGGCATTTGGTCGCTTTCTACGCAGATGCAAAATGCAAGTGATTGGCCTCCGGGAGGGGTTAATATCAATGTTGAGTATTTGATAATTGCTGGTGGAGGCTCTGGTGGCGGAGGAACCTATCACGGAGCAGGCGGAGGCGCGGGCGGTTATCGCACAGCGTCTAACGTAAATTTACTAACAGACGGTGCAAATAATACATTTACGATAACAGTGGGTGCAGGTGGCTCGGCATCAGGAACCAACAATAAAGCAGGAAATAGCGGATCAGATTCTTCTATTGCTGGAGGTTTATTTACGACAATATCTTCTTCTGGCGGCGGCGGAGGCTCTAATTACAGCGAAAGCGTGACTAATAGTAGCGGCTCTGGCTCGGGCTACGGAAAAGATGGGGGCTCTGGCGGCGGGGGTGGTAGGCCGGGTGGCGTAGCCGGTAGCGGTAACGCGGGTAGCTATTCCCCCTCCGAAGGCAATGATGGGGGCGCAGGCGTTAGTTCTGGTGTTTATGGCACTGGAGGCGGTGGTGGCGCAGGTGCCGCAGGACAGGATGGTACTTCTTCAGCGGCTGGTGCTGGAGGCTCCGGGACTTCTAGTAGCATAACAGGGTCTGCTGTTACTAGGGCTGGAGGAGGCGGTGGCGGTGCTTACACTACCAGCGGCGGTGCTGGTGGCTCTGGTGGCGGCGGCGCAGGTGGCTCTACCGGAGCCGGTAGTTCTGGAACAGCTAATACAGGTGGCGGTGGCGGTGGCGCTAGATCGCATGTAACTGGCAATGGCGGTGCAGGAGGCTCTGGAGTTGTGATTCTTAGAACTTTAGAAACAGCCACTGCCACAACAGGCTCGCCGACTGAAACCACAGATGGCAGTTACAACATTTATACATTTACCGGATCAGGGACTATTACGTTCTAATGGCGCACTTTGCAGAGCTTAATGAAAGCAATGAGGTATTGCGTGTTGTTGTTGTGGCTAATACCGAGCTTCTTGACGAAAACGGCCATGAGCAGGAATCGCTAGGTGTTGCGTTTTGCACGCAATTATTTGGCGGGACATGGAAGCAGACTAGCTACAACAACAACATCCGAAAAAATTATGCAGGTGTCGGCTACACATACGACTCCTCTCGCGACGCTTTTATACCGCCACAACCCTATTCAAGCTGGATTTTAAGCGAGTCAACGTGCCAGTGGGAGCCGCCTACTGCAATGCCTGATGATGGCAATATGTATGAGTGGAATGAAGTAACTGCTAGCTGGGATCAGGTAAATGACTAAAAGATTCCAAGGTAATGTAATTTCTGACAACCCCGTTGAGCCAAGTGGGCCGTATGAAAATAGCACCGCTAGCGGGGTGTGGAGTCTTGCAGAGGCAAATGCTTATACAAAAGCAAATAATTGGCCGACAGCAGGTAACATCCAGCCCGGACAGCAAGAGTATACAACGTCCGGCTCTTATTCTTTTGTAGTTCCTGCGGGAGTAACTTCCGTGTCTGTTGTTGCGGTTGGCGGCGGTGGCGGTGGCGGCGGCGGAGATGGTGGCACGTTTATTGAAGGTGGAAATGGCGGCGGTCTAGGCTATAAAAACAACTACAGTGTGACCCCCGGAGCTTCTATTACTGTGGTCGTTGGTGTTGGAGGTGTTGGACAAGCCGCAGGTGGCGGGGGTGCTGGTGGTGCGGGAGGAGATTCTTATTTTGTCAGCACCTCCGTTGTTAAAGGTGGTCGTGGCACTGGTAATACATCGTCTTCTACTATCGGTGGTAGCTATACAGGAGATGGCGGCGGCAATGGCGGTGGAGTACAAAACTTCGGCGGCGGCGGTGCAGGCGGCTACTCAGGCGATGGAGGCCGTGGTGGTGCTTATCAGCGTGGAGACGGCGCGGATGGTGCAGGCGGCGGTGGCGGCGGTGCAGGCTCAGGTGACTGCGGGAGCTACGCGAACAACGGTGGCGGCGGGGGTGTCGGACTTGATGGGGAAGGTTCTAACGGTGCAGGAGGAGTAGGGGCTAGTACGACAGATATTAATGGAAAGGGTGGCTCTGGCGGAGCAGACGGCAGTATCGGTAGTTCTGGCGGATCGGCCCCTTACGCTAATGGGGGCGCAAGCGGTGGCGGGGGAGGTTCTGGATATTTCGGAAATGTACGCCGGGGCGGTGATGGCGGCGTTGGCGGGGTAAGGATTATCTGGCCGGGAGACCAAAGACAGTTCCCTTCGACTCGTACAGCGGATGAATAAAAATGGCACTGTTTATTAAAGTAGAAAACGGGCAACCCGTAAACCATCCAGTAGAGGAAGGTAATTTCAAAGCGTGTTTCCCAGAAATTGACACAGAAAACTTACCAGAAGGCTGGGCAAAATTTGAAAGAGTAAGTCAGCCTGAATTGGGGGCGTATGAAAAGAACCCAACTAGCTCATACGCTGTAGACGAAAACGGGGTGTGGAAAGATTCTTGGTCTGTAGAAAATTTGACAGAGGAAGAAAAAACAGCCAAACAGAATGAAATTAAAGCAAGGTGGGAAAGTGCTGACCTCGGTTATACCTCATGGTCATGGAGTGAGGAAGACTGTTGTTATGTCGCTCCAGTGCCTTACCCCGATGACGGCAAAGTTTACCACTGGCAAGAATCCTCGCAAAGCTGGGTAATCCCAGAAGAGCAAAACAGCGAGAAACCTGATGTTACAGGGTGAGCGAAAAGTCTGGGGCGGACTCAAGGGCATTGTTTATGATTTTGAAAAAAAAGGGGACATATTGCCAAAGCATGCTCACGTTAAAATAGACTCCCATATCACCATAATAGTTCGCGGCAAGTTAAAAATTTATTCACATGATTGGGAGTTAATTGCTGATCCCGGTCAAATCATAGAGCTAAAAGAAGGGGTTCCGCATGAGTTTATGGCTTTAGAAGATAATACAAGAGCCGTAAACATTCTGAGGCATTTTACCGACAGCGAATCATGGGAAACAATGTAGTCATGGAGTTGTCAATAATAGACTTCAAGTTGCCTGCGGCAAAACCAGAATACAAGTCCATGCTGGCCAACATACAGGAAAAGGCTCCTGCAATAGCGCAGGCGTCTAGTAACTTCTACAAGTCGCACTCGCAAATGATGAGCGTGACGCTAGATGTCACAGCAATTACGCCGATCCGCTCCATTAAACACAGCTTGGCGGAAATTGAAAAAACCAAGGCGGCATTGCAGGAAGGTTACTTCCGCATGAAAAAAAATGAGGTCAAGCTAAAAAAGATTGAGCGCAAAATTAAGCAGGAAGATGATTTTCTGGAGCGTGAACTGCTGGAAATTAAGCGCGATGAGTTGATTGCCAAAGCTGAGTCATCACGGGGCTATGTGGAGGGCGCGATTCGCAAACTGAACTTTTTTACCAATCAGTATGACAGCCTAATGGAAAAGTTGGGTAAGGACACCCTGACCGAAGAGGATTACGAGCGCGAAGAAATCAAGTACCACATTATGACTTGCATGAAGCAGGCGCTGAATGCCGCCAGAAGTCGCAATGGCATGATTGATGAAGGCAATCTTATTTATCTTTTTGACCTTGGCATCAATGCGGCACAGGCGCAGGCAGAGGTATTTGCTTATTTGCAATGGGAAAACGAAACAATTAAATCAGGGCAAGCGCCAGATCATGCCGCAACAGTAAACTGGCTGGAGGCTTGTGCTAAAAAATGGGAAAACTGCCCGACGGATTTTGCAAGCAGTCGAGGTTTTCAGATTATGGATAAGACCTCATTAACAAATACTCCGCTATTAAAGGACGCTAGTAATGCCGCATAAAGTAGTGAAGTATAGGCTTACTGAGTCAGGAACAATCCCAACATTTTTGAAGTTTGGTGTGCCGGAATGCACGGGCGGAATGTATGCCGTTGCAGACAGCGGAACCGCCAGCCCACAAGATTGGATAATGATTGGAATTTCTGACGATGGTGCAGATATTTCTGACGCGATTGAGGAAGTTGCCTCGCAAGCAGACTTGGAAACCTATTTGTCTGCTCAAGCCACTGCAAATAGCTGGACAGATCCAGATCCAACTGATCCAGACGCGACAGTGGCTTTTGACGCGGCGGCTCATGCCACTCGCGTGTGGGATGACTTGACCGCACTGAACGGCGGCTAGACGAGTAAGCAATGAATGGACCCTTTGAGCTTGGTAGCAATGGCCTCGACCACCTTCAAGGGGTTGCAGGTACTGGTCAGTAAAGGGGCCGAAATAGAGCATGTGGCTCAGAAGCTGGGCCACTGGTACACGCTGGTATCTGACATCAATCAGGCCGAGCGCGAAGCGGAAAACCCGCCTCTCTTCAAAAAGATGTTTGACGGCACCTCCGTCGAAGAGCAGGCGCTCAATGCCGTTATTGCCAAGAAAAAGATAGAAGAGCAAAACAAGCAGATCCGCGAACTGATCATGTACGCATACGGCGAAGAAACCTATCGCGAAATGCTACAGATGCGTAAGGATATCAGGGCCAAGCGGGAAAAGATGATTTACAAGCAACGGCGCAGACAGCGTCGTATGCTTGACTTGTCAGCGATAATAATCGGGCTAATTGTTAGCGGCGGCATTGTTTACTTCACAGCTAGCCTGATTGGCTCGCTAAGAGGCGCGTGATGGATTTATGGATCAGAATATGATCAACACCCTAATTACTCTTGCCGCAGGCGTTTTTGGATGGCTTATGAAGACGCTATGGGATTCTGTCAGAAAGCTGGAGGGGAATGTTGGCGACATACAGGTTCGCGTTGCCGGTGATTACGTCAAGCGTAATGAGTTTCGACAGGATATACAGCGCATCTTTGAAAAGCTGGATACAATCGAAGCCAAAATAGACTCCAAGGCTGATAAATAATGTTTGGCTTTACTGGCTTTTCCGTTGCCACATTTGCCAGTGACGGCTCTCTTGGGCCGATAAGCGTTACTGGCGTTGCTGGAACCGGGAATGTTGGTAGCGTAACTGTCAATGGCGACGCTATTGTTGCCGTTACGGGCCTTAGTGCTACAGCTTCTGTTGGCACAGCCGTCGCAACAGGCGATGCAAATGCCTCAGTTACGGGCCTTGAGGCTACCGCCAGTGTTGGTAGCGTAGAAGTAGATGGCGACTCTATTGTTAATCTGACCGGCCTTCAGGCTACGGGCGGCGTAGGGTCGGTAACAATTACAGAAGGGTCTGGGGTTAATATTGCTCTTACCTCTGTGGCGTTGTCGGGGCGGGTTGGCGTTGCCTCTGCGACTGGCGCGATCAGTGTCGTTGTCACGGGGCTGTCAGCTACAGGCCAAACAGCCGGAGCATCTGTTGTTTCGTGGAACGAAATCATTCCTAACCAAGACCCGAATTGGGTTGAAATTGCGGCGTAGGGGATACCATGCCTAGCACATATACAACTAATCTCGGTATCGAGAAGATCACAACCGGCGATCAGGCTGGCTTGTGGGGTGCCACCACCAATACAAACTTTGACATCATTGATCAGGCGGTCAACGGAATTGTTGCCGCAACGCTCGCGTCTGCTGGTTCCTCTGGTTCTCCTAACACGTTAGACATAGCAAATGGCTCTACGTCAGACGGCAGGAACAAGTTTATCGAGCTTACGGATGGCGGCGACCTAGGAGCAACTGCCTACGTCCAGCTTACGCCAAATGATGCAGAGAAGATCGTCTTTGTAAGAAACAGTCTTTCCGGCGGCAGGGCAGTAATTATCTTTCAGGGGACGTACAGCGCGTCTAACGACTTTGAGCTAGCAAACGGCAAAGACGCTGTCCTAAAGTTCGATGGGGCGGGCACTGGCGCCACAGTGACGCAAGTGTTCGTGGATCTTGTTGCCACTAATGTAACGGCTAACTTGACGGGCAATGTAACAGGAAATGTGACAGGCAATGTCACTGGCGCGGTCACAGGTAACGTGTCAGGAAATCTGACGGGCAACGTGACCGGAGACGTTACGGGCAATGTCACAGGCAATGTCACGTCATCTGGAACGTCATCGTTTTCCAATATAGACGCAAATGGCGGGGCAATAGACGGGGTGGTGATTGGCGCCAATTCTGCCGCGGCAGGCACATTCACCAATCTGACAGCATCAGGAACGTCAACCCTTACCACAGTCGATATAAATGCTGGCGACATCGACGGAACCAACATCGGGGCGGCTACCCCCGGAGCAGGCACGTTTAACGCGCTAGCTACCACTGGCGACAACATCAGGATTGACACCACGCAAACTCCAGCAAGCTCTTCTGCATCCGGCACAACCGGAGAGATAGCGTGGGATACAAGCTACATATATGTGTGTGTTGCAACCAACACATGGAAGAGGGTTGCACTGTCCACCTTCTAAGGAAGCGTTATGTTACAAGCACTGTTAGGGCCGGTTGCTAATTTAGTTGGCGGCTACCTCAATAATAAGCATGAGCAAGCTCAAGCAAAACACCAAGCAAAGTTGCAGGTAATACAGAATGACGCCGATTGGGAATCAAAAATGGCAGACGCTTCCAGCAATAGCTGGAAAGACGAATTTTGGACTATTGTACTCGCAGTTCCATTATTCTGTTTGGGATATTCTGTTGTGGCTGATGATGCCTCTATTGTTGATCGCGTTCGCTACAGCTTTGACGTTCTATCTACTTTGCCTGACTGGTATCAGTACTTACTGTTTCTTGCGGTATCCGCGTCCTTTGGGATCAGGGGTGCTGATAAGCTAATGAAACTGAGAGGTGGGAAATGATCAGCCCTGAGACGCTGGACAAGTGGCGAATACTGCCGAGAGTCTTGATTCTTGCGATGATCATTATGACCTACCGCGTGGTTGAGTGGTTTATGGGCTTGCCCGATCCAAATCCAGAGCAGGCGGCTTTAGTTTCCGTTATGACAGGCGCTTTGACAGGGGCTTTTGGCTTATTTCTGGGGTCTGGAAAGAAAGAATGAAAGAGTTTAAGTATTTCAAGCTATCTGATTTCGACTGTCAAGAGACAGGCGAGAATGAGATGGACTTGGATTTCATCATGGAACTGGATGAGTTGCGGGAGTCTTGCGGCTTTCCGTTCATTATTACTTCGGGCTACAGATCCAATAAGCATAGCTTGGAGGCCAAGAAAGACAGGCCCGGAATGCACGTCTATGGGATTGCCGCAGACATCGCGGTCCATAGCGGGGTTGAAAGGATGACCATCGTTCAGCGGGCCATAGAGCACGGATTTAACGGGATAGGAGTGGCCAAGTCATTTGTTCATGTAGACAAACGGCAATCGACGCCAGTGATGTGGGTATATTGAGTGGCTCTTACCAAGATACAGTTCAAGCCGGGGATAGACAAAGAAGGCACCGAATACAGTGCTGATTCTGGCTGGTTTGATGCAGACAGGGTGCGGTTTAGGAAAGGCCGAGCGGAGACGATAGGCGGCTGGACTAAGTATGTCAGCACCGCGATTAAGGGCGTGGCGCGGTCTCTGTTTGACTGGGGTTCTGCGGATGGCAACAAGTACCTCGGCATAGGCACAAACCTCAAGGTCTATGTCGAGACTGGCGGCATCATCTCTGACATCACGCCAATAAGGGCGACAACCGCCGCCGGAGACGTGACTTTCGCCGCGACCAACGGGTCATCTACGCTGGTTGTCAGCGATACGGCGCACGGCACAGTGGAGGGGGACTTTGTTACCTACTCAGGCGCAGTCTCCTTAGGCGGCAATGTTACTGCTGACGTGTTAAATCAAGAGTATCAGATAGACCTAATTGTTGACGCCAACTCGTACAATATCACCGCCAAAGACACCAGCGGGGCCACGGTCACAGCGAATGCTAGCGATACCGGCAATGGCGGCGCATCTGTGGTTGGCGCTTATCAGATTAACACTGGCACCAACTTCTATGTGGACAGCACCGGATGGGGCGTGGGTGGTTGGGGTATCCCTGCTTTTGGCGAATCCGTGGATCTGACGGTATCGAACCAGCTTCGGCTGTACAGTCAGGACGCTTTTGGAGACGACTTGATTTTTAATCCAAGGGCTGGCGGGGTGTACTACTGGGACGAAAGTAGCGGCACCTCAACTAGAGCGGTCTCGCTTTCCTCCCTAGCTGGAGCAACAAACACCCCCGTGGCGGCCCTGCAAGTCATGGTTTCCGACATCGACAGGCATGTTATCTGCTTTGGTTGCAATCCGATTGGGTCGGCCAATATAGACCCGCTCCTGATACGCTGGTCAGATCAAGAAAATGCAGGAGATTGGACGCCAACGGCGACAAATAGCTCTGGCGGTCAGGTGCTGTCAACCGGAACCACCATTGTTGGCGCAATCAAGACAAGGCAAGAAATCCTGATCTTCACGGACGTGGGCATACAGGCCATGCGTTTTGTCGGCGCCCCGTTCATTTATTCTTTCTCTCCAGTGGCGGAGAATGTCAGCATAATCTCCCCGAAGGCTGGGGTTGCGGCGGCTGACGCGGTCTTTTTCATGGATCGAGAAGGGTTCTATGTGTACCGAGGTGCGGTGCAAAGACTGCCATGCTCGGTGCTGGACTATGTGTTTTCAAATCTCCAGTTTGACCAGAGGTTTAAGATATTTGCCACAACCAACCCTGATGACTCGGAAGTCACATGGTACTACCCCGTAGGGGACGCAAGCGCAGACATCACAAACTACGTTACTTATAACTATCTGGAAGACAACTGGACAATCGGCACGCTAGAGCGGGGCGCATACATCCACGCACCGACCAAAGAGTACCCGATTGCGGCGTCAAACAGTCTCACTGACATAGACAATAATTATCTGTACATTCATGAGTTCGGGCACACCGCTGACGGAGAGCCCATGAACGCATACATTTCATCTGGGGGGATTGGGCTCGGAGACGGAGAGTCTTTTGTGTCGGTAAGGCGGGTAATACCGGACTTCACCTTCAGGGGGAGGTTGTCCGCGGCAGACCTGTCCTTGGAGGTCAGGGGCAAGGACTTTCCGCTAGATTCTGAGGTAGTGCTGGATACTGCTACCATTAACAATTCAACAGGACAGTACCATCTCCGGGCGAGAACCCGTGAAATGGTGGTCAAGATATCAACAAACGGTTCTGAGTACGGCTGGACGCTGGGTGACTTGCGTTTTGACGTAAGAACGGATGGGCGCCGCTAATGCCAAGATATACGACCCTGCCGGTAGCCAGTAAAGAGTACGAGCAACAGAACGAGCAAGTTGCCCGCAGGACGATAGAGCAGTCGTTGCAGGACATATCCAGCACGGTAGAAGGCAATACAAACAAGACTAACAAGGACTCATCACTGGCCCTGCGCCGGTTTCAGTTCCTGTTGATGGGGGCTAGCAGTGGCTGACGTAATCAAGGTTCTTGGCCAAAGCGCCCCATCTGCCACAACCACAACAACGCTATACACAGTCCCGGATCTTAACCAGACCACCGTAAGCTCTCTGGTTATCTGCAATAGGACTGGAGGCGCCTTGACGTATCGGGTAAGCGTTCATGTGGCGGACGCGGCGGCGTCTAACGAGCAATACCTGTATTACGACAAGACGATAGCGGCAAATGAAACATTCTCTGCCGTGCTAGGACTAACTCTTAATCAAAGCGACGTGGTCAAGGTGTATGCTAGTAACACGGGCCTCAGCTTTAACATGTTTGGCGTAGAGACAAGCTAATGAATCAATATCCAGCAAAACCGTTAATGGATCAGATGGCTCAGTATGGTCGCTATGGCGACACCATGCTGGTTCACATGAACCCTGCCGAGGTTGCGGGGATAGCCTCCTTAGTTCCGGGCGGCTTGACCACCAACCCTGTTACCGGACAGCCGGAAGCCTTCGCATTCCTTATCCCAATGCTGGCTGGAGCCGCGGGCATATCCATGTCGCCTCTGGTTGCTGGCGCTGTGACGGGTGCGGTCACCGCTATAGCAGAGAAAGACATAGGGAAGGGTCTTCTAGCTGGCATTGGCGGCATGGCAAGCGGGGCTCTTGGAGAGGGCTTAGGCGAATTGCTTGGTACGGGCGCCGATGCGGCGACACAGACCGCC
>Ga0255781_10003013_pt1 | contig 13214 bp, 11 predicted proteins | sample 101ome_21_FD_179979 | JGI IMG/M metagenome (GOLD analysis project Ga0255781, IMG submission 179979) | Coastal salt marsh microbial communities from the Groves Creek Marsh, Skidaway Island, Georgia - 101413BT metaG (version 2) | ecosystem: Environmental > Aquatic > Marine > Intertidal zone >...
TGTCGTATCGACGTGCTGTATGGCTACAAGGCAATCCGACCTCAGTTGGCTGCCCGAGTAGGCATTAACTAAAACACGGGGGCCACGCGCCCCCTTTCTTTTTGGAGTCGCAATGGCTACATCGCAGAACATTATTGATCAGGCGACCTCACTCCTCCGAGTTCGCACGTCAGGCGTTACCTTTTCTACTGATGACGCTAATAAAAACAGTGACGCGTTCGTTGCACTCCAAAACCTAATTTCTGAGTGGGGCGAGGACGGTGTTTGCAACATTCCCGCCCCCTCTGCCGTTACCGACACGCTTGATATTCCCGCAGGTACTCAAAGGGCGCTTGCTTATAACTTAGCGGTAGAAATATCGAGCGAGTTTGGTATCGACCCGTCTGCGGTCGTGTTCAAGATCGCAGAGGACACAAAGGACCGGCTAGAAGCCGACATCACGATTGATATGAGCGTGGATATGTCTGATCTAGCCTTCACCTACAAATACAACATCATTGACGACTTATGAGTAGAGCCAACGTCAAGCTGGAGAGCAGCTACGACTCTACTCGGCTGGATGCCAACCGGCAGCAGACTGTAAACCTGTACCCGCACACGCTGCGCGGCTATCGGCAGGTTCCAGGGTATGTCACTTTTGCTGACTTCCTAAGCACCGGAGAGCCGCTGACAGACTCAACTGCGGCCAACATCACAGACATCAACGGTAACAACGTGGAGGCCTCAATCACGCCAGGAGGCGCTGACAGAGGGATTATTGCGGAAGGCCCAAATCAATTGATGTATCAGGTAACTGGCGCTTCGTTGTATTCCGTTGACTCTGGCGGCAACGCGCTGTTTTTGGGTGAGATCTCTAACGACCCCAACCCAGTCGTGATGGCGACTGACTCTACTCAGTTGATCATCTGCACTGGGGGCAATCCATCGGCTTACGTGTACACCGTAGCGGCTGGCTTGCAAGAGATTACAGACACAGACTTAGACACGACCAAGTCGGTGGCGTTCCTTGACTCACGCTTTATTTACGACCAGCCCAACGGGTATTTTGTGGCGTCTGCGCTCAATGACGGGACTGACATCAACTCCCTTGACTTCGCGCAAGCTGAGGCGCTCCCAGACGACATCAGGCGCGTTTTCTCGCTCAACCAATTGCTTTACCTGTTCGGTGAAAAGACCACTGAGGTGTGGTTCACGAGCGGCACAGGGCGTCCTCCCTTGGACCGTCAGGCGGTGCTTCAACACGGTATTTGCGGCACTTACGCAGTTGACGCAATCGACGGTGGGATCTACTTCATTGATGGCAACCGTCGTCCTGGTGTAATCGTAGGCAGTCAGTTTTCTCCGCTGTATGTTCCAGCGATTGGCGAGGCTTGGGCTAACTTCGGCGTGGATGACTTCACGACCGCAAGGGTGTCTTGTTACTCACTGCATCAAGAAAACTTCGTTGATTTTATCTTCCCCGACCAGGGCGTGATTTGGACGCACCATGTTGTGTCTGGATCGTGGTTTGAGAAGGACTTTGTCACCACCAACGTAATCCAAGCCTTCAACCTAGTGCTGGCAGCACACGCAACCAACAAGAAGATTTACCGGCTCGATTACTCCAACTTCCAGCAGGACGGGTCGAATATGACTCGCAGGAAAGATCTGCCGCTCATCTCGTCTGAGGTGTTTGGGGTAGGCGGTGCAGAGATGGTCATTGACCAGGTAAAGCTGCACGTTGAGACAAGCACAGCAACAGACGTGACGGTCAAGGTCAGCAAAGACTTGATCAGCTTTACAACGATCAACACCGTGTCGGTGAACGGCAACAAAACTATTGACATCAACGCGCTCGGCAAGTGTCGAGAGATCATCGTTCGCGTTGAAACCAGCACCAACGCCAAGGTGGACATTATTAACGCGGCGATAGACGCCCAAGTTCTGAGAGGCTAAACAATGGGACAGCTCACACAAACAACTGCTCAAGTCCAGACAATACTGGACAACTCTGACGCTGCGAACGTCGGCAAGACCTCGCTGACAGACAGCACAGATACTACAGCGGTTGCGGTCAAGAAGAGCGGTTTTTACTCGCTCGGTGCGTCTAGCTCCAACGCGCCCTCAACAGACAGGGCGATTTTAATCTCAGCGGTACGCGACACGACTGCAACTGGAGAGATTCGGTACGGGCAGGTTGCGATCACTGAGTCAAACGGAATGTGGTGGAATCGGGATGACGGAGGCACGCTGGGAACTTGGTACGAAGCTGTTTCGACTGCCGGTACTCAAACACTAACAAACAAGACCTTAACGTCCCCGATTCTAACCACGCCCCAACTTAACGACACGTCTGCTGATCACCAATACATTTTCGCAGTGAGCGAGCTAGTGGCAGACAGAACCGTCACTATGCCTTTGCTTACAGGCAACGACACGTTTGTCTTCGAGGCGCACACTCAAACACTGACCAACAAGACGCTGACGTCTCCTGTCTTTAATACCGGAGTAAGCGGCACAGCCGTACTTGATGACGACACTTTTGCAACAGCCTCGTCAACAACTTTGGCAACGTCTGAATCAATCAAAGCCTATGTTGATTCCCAGGTGGGTTCGTTTGACACGCTTGCAGAAGTCTTAGCGCAAGGTAACACCACTGGGTCAACGAATATCGTTGTCACTGCTGGTCAGTCAATTACTACCGACACGGTTGCAGAAACGACAGCAGCCGCTGGTGTCACTATCGACTCGTTAAAAATTAAAGACGGTCAAGCTGAGTTCGCAAACGACAAGAAAGCCTTGTTCGGAGCGGCTGGTGAGCTAGAAATTTACTCAGATGGCACAGACAGTTTCATAAAAGAAACCCACGCAACTGGCTCTCTATTCGTTTACGCCAAAGACTTTACCGTCAAAAACAACGACGGATCAGAGTCAATGCTCAACGCCGACGTAGATGGCGGAGTTCAGCTTTTTCATAACAACGCGCAGAAACTAGCAACGACAACCACTGGGGTTGGGGTAACAGGAACTTTGACAGCGGGCGTGATCACGATTGATTCCGCGTCTACATTTCTGAGTGACCTCACGCTAACCGGCGCAAACTACAACGTGGTGTGGGACAGCTCTGCCGACGCGCTTGAGTTTGCTGACAACGCGAAGGCTATCTTCGGTGCTGGCCCAGAGCTACAGATTTATAGCGATGGAACAAGCGGCATTATCAAAGATGTTGGAGCCGGAGACATCAAGATACTTGCTGATGATTTTTACGTGCAGAACGCGGCAGGAAGCAGCACCCTCATTTCAGTTTTAGATACAGGAAAAGTCGGCCTTGGGTTTGCTGGTAGTGAGAAACTAGCCACAACCTCCACAGGTATAGACGTAACGGGAACCGCTGTTGTTGATCAGCTAAACATAGATTCAGCGTCTTACGATAATCGTCAGATAGGAATGGACTCTAACGGTTTCTTTATTTACAACTCTGCTGATGCCCGTTATGACATGGTTATTTCTGACACAGGCAACGTCGGGATTGGTACTAGCAGTCCAGTAACCCTCAAATCTTCTATTACATTACAAGTTAGTGGCAATGCAAAACTAGGTGACGACAACGGTCGTGGTCTACTTTCATTAGGAGACATTGCTTCTACTGGAGCTAACGTAGGCATTTGGCGTGGAGCAGCTGGAGCTTATGCAGGGACAGGTAATTTTTTAAATCTTGGTGGTTATGACGGCATTACGTTTACGACTGGAAATGCTGATATTTCATCGCAAACAGAACGCTTGCGTATTGCAAGCGGCGAAGTAACAGTAAATGAGTCTAGTCAAGACACCGACTTCCGCGTTGAGTCTGACAGCAACACTCATGCTCTTTTTGTTGATGCGGGTAATGATCGTGTTGACATGGCTGTTCCTTTGCGAGTTGGTTACAACGAAATAACAGCAACAGGAAATTCAGGAATTGGTCAATTTGCTACAGCAACAAGCGGTAGCGGAGAGTTGTGGACAGATATAAATACAGGGGCAAATGGTTATTCCAGTATGCCGTCCGAAATATCTGTAATGAACTCGGCGGACGACACTACCAATACCTTTGCAGGTATATTTTTTCAAGCAGGAGAAACGTCAGCAGGAGCTGGGATTAGCTCTGCAAGAATAGGTGCAATAAGAACAGCGGCATTAGCCGCAGACTTGGCTTTTGCCACTAGAGCCGCTGGCACTGGAACGATGGCGGAGCATATGCGGATAACAAACGGGGGCCGCGTTGGTATTGCAGAGTCATCGCCTGATTACACTTTGCACGTAAACTCCGGCACAACTAACGTCGTAGCTAAGTTTGAATCTACTGATAGCACCTCTGTTATTCAGTTTGTAGACAGCACTGGTAACTCAGAATTTGGCACAACGGGCAATACAGCGCGTATTTCACCCAACGGAAGCTATGCGGTTTTAGAGGCATCTCAGACTGACGTTGTCTTTAACAACGCATCACAAGACACCGACTTCCGCGTTGAGTCTGATACGAACTCGCACATGTTGTTTGTAGACGCTAGCGCAGATACGGTCGGCATCGGGACGAGCTTAGCAAATACCCCTTTGACCGTTTCTGGTAGCAATGGCGCAATGCACTCCTTCTTGGGGTATTTTTCAAGAGAAACTAGCGACAACACCGTTGATATACTGAGCGTTTCTAACCAGAACGCTAACTCAGGTACGGCAATATATGGCCGATTAGTCGCAACTTGCGCCACTTCTGATGCCGCCGCTGTTATTGAGTTTTGGGCGGCCTTGCAAAGATCGGGGGGTGGAGCAAATTCTGCAACAGCGTTAACCCCTGTTATATCAAAAACAATCGTTGGATCTGGAATCAACGCGGGGACTTTGGCATGGAGCGGGACAACGCTGCAATACACTACATCAGGTTTTAACTACATTGGATATTCAATGGAGCTACAAGTAACAAACAGGGATGGCGCTACCATTACGATCTTACCGTAATTTAATTAACTTTAAGGAGAACTAAAATGGCAATTAACTGCACTTGGTCCGTATCGGACATGACCCACATGGATTCAGACGGCGGGGTCATTCTCGTGTACTGGTCCTGCGTAGCTGCAAGCGATGGCTCGCCATCCTACACGGCTACCGAAGGCGGCAAACTGCGTTGCGAATATGACGCATCAAGCTCTGACTTCATTCCTTATGCTGACTTAACTGAAGCGGATGTGCTTGGTTGGGTATACACCAGCTTAATCGAAGACGAAGAAACCGCTGATGAAGCAAAAGCACGAGTTGAGGCTGATCGTACCGCTAAGGTGCAAGGTCAGATTGATCGAGCCTCTTCTCAGTCTAGCGGGACACCCTGGGCTGCGTAGTGACTGAAGACGAACGCAACCTCGCGCTTCAAGCACTCCAAGAAATCGCTCGCCATGAGCGTGAGTGCGGAGAGAGATACGGAGAGGTTGTGGCTGAGTTAAAAGAACTCAGAAACCTAACAACGAAACACGCGGAACGATGGGAACGCCTTGCTTGGCTAGTTATCGGAACCGTCCTCTCAACAGGTATCGTTGCCTGGTCTAAATTGCTGTAGAAAAAATGTTCGGGTTCGGTGTGGGCGAAACTGCAGCAGCGATTGCAGCAGTCATACAGGGCTTGAAATCCTTAAATAATGCACTAGCCACTGTTAAGGAAACCGCTGCCACGGGTAGCGAGATCACTGGCCTCGTAACCAAATACGCCGATCTCGAAGAAAAAATTCGCGACGTTGAACAACGGAAAGCCGGTGTGCTCAGTGTGGAGGAGTCTATGAACCTCCAAATCGCGAAGCAACAATCGGCAAACTTCCATCGCGCTTTAAAAGACTCACTCCTAGTTCAGCAGGGCGGGGCGGCACAATACCGCGAAATCATGGCTCGAATCGAAGAGTCAAAGGTCGCACACGAGCGCAAGGTGGCACAACTAAAACGCAAGCGCAGAGAACGCGAGAAGTTAATGAAAGAGGTGGGCCTGTACGTAACGATTGGCTCCATCTGCATCATTTTTGCGCTCGGTGGTTTATGGATATGGGTAGAAGTATTTAGGTAAATCATGACAACCAGAAGAATCAGAGATCCCAACGTCATCACAATGCCGGTCGACGTTGAGCCTCTGCGTCAAGTTGTTATTGACCACCACACCCTGATCAAACCTTTCTACTCGAAACAAACCGCAGCCTACACAACAACGGGCAGCGCAGGCTTTGAGGTGGTCGACGTTGACTCATCTGGAAGCATTACCGTCAGCCTTCACCAGAGCCCTTCTGACGGGCAGCAAGTGACAGTCAAGCGAATGGGCAGCGGTGCGGTAACAGTCGACACAGCGGGCACTGAGACTATAGACGGGGCCGCTTCTAAATCCATTGCATCTCAATACGACGTCCTCCGCTGCATCTTTCTCGATGCCGCTGGAGAGTGGGTAGTGATATGAGCATGAAAGCGTTCAGGAGTGTTTAGATGAGTAACGGCGCACCCACACCGATAAGACCAGGCGAAATTCCTAATGACGGGGAAATGGTTCCCTCTGATTTAGACGCGTACATTGGTGCAAACGCTGGCTGGTATATAGATTTTGGAGCAATTGCCGCAGCAGAATTTGTTGATTCGTCTGCTCAGATCGTCCAACAAAGTTTGCACAACGCGAAGCTAGGAACACTGCGGTTTTTGCAAGACTCAGTGTTGTCTCAAATACAATCCGGCAACCGCTTTATAACGATGCCGCCGTTCATTGCGGAACTAAAAAACGACCCAGCTCAAGCAGAAATTTACGCGCCTGTTATTGAATATTTCGACCGACTTTTTAACAACGGTCAGGCTGTCGAAAGGCAGGACATTCTTAATAACAATGAGTTTTACGCGGTTGGTATTGGTCTAGCAACTGAAGTAAATCAGTCTAGCGGTGGCGAATACTCGTGGCAGATTACAGACCAGTCGCAAATAGACTCCTACTCAACGCTTAGAAACGATCACGTAGAGCAACAAGATTTATTCAACCAACAAGCGGAAGGCTACGGTGACGCCCTCTTTGACCAACTGCAACTTGAAGACGACCTCCGAGACGAGTTCGACGCGTGGTTTGATGGCTATATAAAGCAAGGCGAGTCTGAGATGCCTCAAGCGTTGTTTGAGGCGGTGACTGATGATGTCGGACCGAAAATGCTTGATGCGGTTGGTGTCCTTGGTCCTATTCAAGACTTCGATATTACAAACATGCCAGCGTCTGGCGATGAAAGTAATGCTGTCGACCAAGTGCTTACCGGCGGCACAGATCAAACCGATACCGGTCAAACCGACACAACGCAAACTGGCACAGGCCAAACCGATACCGGCCAAGTAGATCAAACCGGCACAGGACAGACCGGCACTGCCGACGATACCACCACGACCCAAGCAGGCGGGACAGACGAAACAAATACAACCAGCGACGACACGACTATGGATGATTACACAGTAGTAAGAATCGGGGATCTTCTCTATCGAATTTATAAAGATGGAAGAGTCGAGTACGAACCCGATATGAACACACCTTATGAGGGGGATTTTGGAACTCTTGGCGAGGCCATTGAATCGCTAGGTGAGACGCCTCCGTTCGTTGATGATGGACAAGGGCAGAACCAAAGCGGCGGTGTTGGCGAACTTACTAACTTTATCCTTTCTCTGCTTGGACTAGGCGGTGGCGGCGGCTCAATGTCGCAAGACCAAGTGCAAGCCCTTTCAAGCGTTATCCAAGATCTCGTAGATATCACCATCGGGCCGCAGACCCAACAAACTGATGTAAACGTGGGCGATCAAACAACTACCGTGGGCGATCAGACCACTGACGTTTCAGTTGGTGACCAGACAACTACCGTTGATGCTGGTTCAGACATCGACATTGGCGAAACTACGGCCACAGTTGGCGACACCACTCAGACAATTGGTGACACAGAAATTACGGGTGGCGATCAAACCTTCGAGGTTGGTGAGGGCGCGATTCAGAACACCATCGGCGATCTTCTTGCAGAGGGAGCTGTAACAGCAGAAGGGGGAGCAGGAGGCACTGCGACAGCAGAGGGAGGCGCTGGAGGTGCGGCGACAATAGGCGACATATCAACTGAGGGAACTGTTGGAGACGTCGCGGGTGGTACGGCAACGATTGGAGACATATCGACAGAGGGCACAGTTGGCGATGTTGCTGGCGGTGCTGCCACGATTGAAACAGGCGCAGCCCAGGGTGGTGCAGGGGGCGCTGGCGGGGCTGGAGGCGCTGCAACCATCGCAGAAGGCGCGGTCAGCAATGTTGTTGACACCAGCGGGATAGGTGATGCGATTAGCGCACTCGGCGACACGCTTGGCGGTTTTGGTGGCGAAGTCATCAGCTTCTTGGGCGATTTCTTAGGCGGTCAGCAATCAACGCAAGGAGAGGTTTCTGCAAACAATTTAGCAGCGATGCTTGCAGATGCGGCCGCTCGGGAATACGCAGCCAAAGCATTTAAAGACGCCACAGACGCGGAGCTTCAGTTCCAAAAAGATCGTTACGACGCGGGGATCAGTTATCAACAACCATTTTATGATCAAGCAGTCACAGCGCAAGAAGAGATCATGCCTGAGTACATTGACGCCGCTAAACGCGACGTTGTGTACACCGACATTGACCCCTTTGATGTTGATGATCCAGCTCTACGATTTTTGCAGGACGAAGCACGTCGCCAAATAGAAAGCAGCGCAGCAGCGCGTGGTCGACTGAACACGGGGGGCACATTGACTGACCTACAAGACCGCGCCGCGAATGTTGCTCTTGCGAGAGCTGGCGACTTGGTAGGTATCCGAGACAGGATGAACATCGAGGAGCGAGAACGAGATCAGTACGACTTTAGAAAACTCCAAGACCTTGTAAACAGCTCACAACAAGCTGCCAATGTTATGAGTGGAGCAGGTGACATTTACGCTAATCGCGGAGGCGACATTCTGAGCAATCAAGGCAACTTCGACGTGATGGACGCCGAATATCAAAGTGGATACTACCGAAACCTTCTTAAAGACATTTTTGGGATTTAATCATGCCTAGCTTTAATGACTATATTGCAGCGCGTAGCGCACCGAAACCCAGCTACTACTTGACACCCAACCAACGACGTCAGGCAGAAGAAGCGCGTAAGAGGAACGTGTTGGCAGAGATTTTGAGCAATCAATCAACCCAGATAGCCAACCGCAGGGACCAACTCGCTAACACGCAGAAAGCGATGGACATGGCTAACTTCGGCAAGGACACGTTCGGTAATCCGGTTCAACTGCAAGATGGTTCTTACGGTCAGCCGGTCTTCAATCAACAAGGTCAGTTTGTTCGGTTCCAGAAGATGCCTGGGTACAACCCGAGATCCAAAGAAAAGAAATTTGGTGACCCAATCCTCTTGCAAGACGGGACATACGCACAGCCAGAGCTAAACGCGAGCGGTCAAGTTGTTGGTATGAATAAGATTGTTGGGTACAACCCAATGGGAACGGCAAAACCAGACTATGAGTTGGCGACATACCTAAGCGATGCAGAGCAGTTAGAGTTCACCAACCCGCAAACGTCCCGAGCAAGAATGCGTCAACTGACAACAAAGGCTCAGGTCGCCAAAAGACGATCAGGAGATCAAGCAACCCCTGAAACTCTTTCGTATTTGACAGAAGAACAACGTCGGGAATACGCGATGCCGACGACATCAATGCCTCGTAGACGAGAGCTGGAAAGTTTAGCTCAAACAGAAAAACGAAATATCGAAGCCACAAAGACCGACACCAAAGACCCCACGGGTGAGCAAAACAAGGCCGCAGGATTTTTTGACCGGATGGAGTCTGCCACACAAATTATTGACAGATTAGAGGCAGGCGGGTACGACCCATCAAGCACCAGGGCGCGGAGCATTGGTCAAGTAAATTTAACCGCAAACGCTCAAGACCAGATGTACAACCAAGCGGCAAGAAATTGGATTAGCGCAAATCTAAGAAAAGAATCTGGTGCGGTGATTGGTGTTGAGGAGATGGAACAAGAATACGTGAAATATTTTCCAGTCTTTGGAGACACCGAAGAGGTAATAAAGCAAAAAGCAGAAGAAAGGGCTGTCGTAACAAGGGGCATGAAAAGAGCTGCTGGAAGGGCGTTGCCACAAGGCAGTTCCACCCCAGCAGGGCAAAGACCACCGTTAAGTTCATTCGAGAAAAACTAAGGACAGCTCAATGGCTTTTGATATCAGCAGCGCAAAAAAAGCTGGATACAGTGATCAAGAGATTGCAGACCATCTGGCTAAGAAAAATGACTTTGACGTTCAAGGCGCTTTGTCTTCTGGTTACAGCTACGAAGAAATACTTAGCCACCTAGAAACGCTGGATTCAAAGCCAAAGACGCCAGACTTTTTTGAGGTTCCAGACTTTGACGCGCCACAAGGCCAGACTGCACAGCCAGTACAGAAAGAAGACCGCACGATGGGTGATCGTTTAGCAGGAGTAGGAGAAGCCGCCCTCACGACGGCCACAGGAGCCCTTGCAGGCGCTCCAGCAATGATCGCAGGCACTGTTGAGGGCATCGGGAAATCGATAGCAGAAGGCAAATTCGGGACGCCACAAGGCGCACGAGAAGCACAAGAAACAGCGATGCGACGAGCTGGACAAGTAACCTATCAGCCAAGAACAGAGGCCGGTCAGGAATACGTCGAAACCATTGGTCAGGTAGCAGAGGCGTTGCCCGTCGTACCACTTCTGGCAGCAGAGTCAGCCGCGATTCGCAGCGGTATTCAAGGTGCAAGGATGGCAGCACCAGTGATGACCAACAGAGCTAGGGCGCAGATTAAAAACCTAGTATCAAGAGAGCGGCCAGAGGTTCAAGTATTCACGCCAGAAGGCACACTCACACCTGACGCAATGCGTGTTATATCGCAGTCGGAGATTGAAAACCAAGTCAAAGGCTTGTTAAGCCCAGAAGAGGCAGAGCGTTACAACCTGTTCAAGTCACGCGGTATCGAGCCGACAAGAGCCGACATTACTCGCAGCGTTGATGATCAGCGAGACTTGATGGAATCGTTGAAAGAGCAAGGTCCGATTGTTGACGCAGTGGCAGAGCAAGAACGTGGCATCCGCAACATTATTGAAAAGCAGGCTGATCAGTTGACGGGTGGAGAAGGCGCTCAACCTTTAACTAGGGATGTGCTTGGTACTCAGTTATTTGAATCCATTGGAGACTTTGCTAACAAATCAGACACGGCGGTAAATGCTGCTTATGACGCTGCAAGAATACAGGGCAGAGCTGATGGTCGAGTGGTTATTGCTGGCGACCTAGCACAAACGGTACTTTCTAATAAAAAATCTGATAAGTATTTAGGTGGATTGGTTTCACGAGTTGAGCAAATTTTAGAACAGCAAGGGATCATCAGAGAAAACGATCAAGGCAAGATGGTCATCACTAACAAACGACTGACCGTGGACGAGGCAGAAGAAATTAGAAAGCTGTTAAACAAAGACTATAAGGCAGCAACAGTTGGTCCTGAAGGCGGTCAACAAAGAGCGTTTTTAACTTCCTTAAAAAACAAACTAGACAGCGACGTAGAGCGAGCCGTCGGTTCTGATATCTTTGCTGACGCCAGAAAAGAAAAAGAAAAGTTTGAAAGAGTAATCGGTCGGGAGAGGAGAGATAAAAGAGACACAGCAAAAAGAGAGCTGCTTCGCAACATCATTGAGAACAAGATTCCAGAGGATCAACTTGTCACTAGGTTGTTGTCGGCAGACAAAGCTAGTTTCAAACAAGTCAAAGATTTTTTGCTTTCGGAGAACGGTGGACCAAAGGGTCAGGCGGCGTTCAACAATTTGAAGGCGTTCGTTCTTCGAGACTTGTTCAACCGATCACTCAATACTCAAACGATTGGCGGCGAAGCCACATTCAATCCAGCAAGACTAGGAAAGCTGGTTGGAGATCTCAAACAAAAAGGGCTGTACAACGAAATGTTTGATGCCCAAGAGCAAAAATTAATTTCTGATGTCATCCAGATTGGAAAACTTAGAAAGGTTGATCAAAAGGTATTTTCTGGAGAGGGGCCATCTGCCTTCGCTGTAAATGCACTGAAGAACTTACCAATGTTCGCTGCATTGAACAGATTAGGCGGCGGTTTGTTTGAGGGTGTTGGGCAGGCCTATCAAACACGTCGACGCGAGAATAGATTGCTCAACCCCGTCAGTGGACTTGAGCCCGCCGTTCAGCGAGCTGCTTCTCGTCAGCAAGGGCAAGCAACTCCTTAACACGCTCGCTATCCCTCGCATTGAGCGCATCTCTGACCTCTACCTTCCACGGGTCTTCAAGCTCATGATCGCGTAAGACGAACATGGGATCGCGCTTCAACCATGCCAAAAACCTGCGGAACATTTAGTGCCCATTTAGTGCCCACTGGGTGGTACACCATAGTACCTGACAGGATCAGCAATCAACCCAATCCAATAAAATCAATGACTTACGCAATGGCTACACTACTGTAGGATACTGTGAGACGCAGGGAAAACTATGGATATTCTAAGTTACCCCAAGGCTAACTTATTGATATATATGCGGAATAAGTGACTGCTGGTGGGTTGGTGCCCATTTGGTGCCCATTTTACTTTAGGGACATCAAAAGCGAGGCTTGCACCTTGTTTTCGTCGCTGTCTATCCATCGAGCGTACACCCTGAAAAATACTTGCAGAGAGTGACCCAATATACTCGCGCAGTATCCTGGTTTCATTCCTGCCTCTAACATCACGCAGGCTGCGGTGTGTCGTGCGTTGTATGCGCTCCGATATCGTATCCCTAAGCGGTTTCTCGACCGGTTGAATGCCTTAACGAACATCTGACACTTGCCGAAATTTTCACCAGCCTCGCTCAGTATGATGTGGCGGTTTTTAAGACTCCTTGGTGTCTTTTTCAACTCAGCTTGTATCAATGGGTGAACTGGCACTCGTCGCTCTTTATACGTTTTGGTCGGGCGCAGGTTGTTGTTAGTCCACCCTTTGTTGACTCTGAACTCACCGTCCTTGTAGTCGTCCCATGTTAGGGCAATGACCTCGCCAGGGCGCATTCCGGTATAGAACCGAATCAGATAGAACAGATACTTGTTGTGTCCTGCTTTGCCATTTTTCAAATCCTTGAGAATGGCGTCTCGCTCGTCAGGCGTAAACGGGTCAACTTCTTTAGGCGTTCGCTTGACCTCCTTAATGAGATCA
>Ga0255781_10003017_pt1 | contig 13210 bp, 28 predicted proteins | sample 101ome_21_FD_179979 | JGI IMG/M metagenome (GOLD analysis project Ga0255781, IMG submission 179979) | Coastal salt marsh microbial communities from the Groves Creek Marsh, Skidaway Island, Georgia - 101413BT metaG (version 2) | ecosystem: Environmental > Aquatic > Marine > Intertidal zone >...
CATTACTAAGCAAATCTTAGTTCACTCCGTTATCATAGACATCATAGCTATCAAAGATATCCCTAGAATCTGCGCCTTTGGTACGCCCCTGTGCTCAGTCCCACAGTCTTCTTACATCCCCCTAGGGGCTGAGCATCTACAGCCACTCAATAGTCATCAAAGCATATCCCCGATTGCTTGGAGAATTATCCCAACAATTCTCCCAGAGCTCTCTGCCATCTAGGTCATCTTGAACACCTCTGAGTGGTCATTGAAATAGCCCCTTCCAGGTCTACATTTACAAGAGCCAAATGCCACCTCAGCCCAGCCTTCGGCTGGGGAACGGAAAATGGCAAAATAACTCCCGCTTTTTCTAGCTCTTAGAGAGGGATAGCATAGAGACAAAAGCACATCCCCGAACAGTGCTAGACGGGAAGCCCAGATGTGTAGAACAGTATCCCCGATAGACTCACGGAAACATCCCCGATAGTATCCCTGATAACATCCCGATAACATCCCGATAGGATCGCGGAAACAGGTCCCTTACGGCAGCCCCTCTAGATGTGTGAGATACCACCCAGGGTGTAGGGCGAGGGATTTTAGATTTCCCCGGTGACCCAGATTATCCTCGGTCCGCCCGGGTTAACCTAAACCCTGAGGCTACAGTGCGGCTAAGTGGATTTTTGTGGGGGTAAGTGGGGGGTTAACTCCAGGATCCCAAAGTCGCCCCGGATCTCGCCCCGAACCCCGAGGCTATCAGGGGTTGGGCACACGGGTTAGCCTCGGCCTGCTCTAGTACTAGTACATAAGAGATATCCTCGTGTCTAAGGTTAACTCTGCCCTTCTCTAGTACTGATCTATGTCTCTCTCTTACTAGTACTAGTAGCATCTATATGAACGGAACTAACTTGGGCAAATATTTGGGTGGCCGGCGGGCTGTGTAACTGGGTGCCGAAACCCCCCTCGTTGTCAGGGAAAGCAAAGGGAGCTGTGAGGTGCTTGTGATCCCCCACCCGGATACTATGGTGCTAACATACTATGTGCCACGCGACGCGGGGGATATATAAATCATAGTAGAAAAAAAGTCAGACGTATGAATGCACTAAAAAGATTCTGGAGTTGGTTGCTGGGTAAGACCACAATCGATGAGCAGATAGTAGATGCCTATGAAGATGCCAAAGACAAAGCCGAAGACATTGCTGATAAGGTAGGGGAAAGAGTGAAGGCCGTTAAGGAAGAACTCAAGGATGTGAAAGAGGCTATGGGTAAAGTAGTTGATCAAGTAGAAGATGTGGTGGAAGCCGCTAAGGGTAAGAAACCAGGTCGGAAGTAAACATACTATGTGAGTAACATACTCATTGTACGCGACGCCCCCGTCGAAATCCCGGTACTTCAAGTGTCTACATTGATACTCAGAGTCCGGGATTTTTTTGTGGGCTGGGTTTGTGCTCCATTAGAAGTCCATCCCAGTTGGGAACATCTTTCAAGGAGTCCCCGAAAACAGGTGTGCAGATAGACTTCACACCTCGTAGGTTTTAAAACTCTATATGGAATAGCGATCGCTGTGTTGGAAAAATCCGTAGGGAAGAAACGTCGACTTTTCTGCGCAGAAAGGTCACCAAAGGGACGAAAGGCCATTGGCCCAGGGAGTTTAAAACTCGACGCGACTCACTCTTTTCTCGCTGCGTAGTTCTAGTTGATGTTTTGTTCCAAAGACTCTACATGACAATCCCGACGAGGGCTATGGTTTTATGACCCATAAGAAACCCCAGCGCAGGTTGGAGTCTACTCTCCCGGAGTGTCACTCCCGCCCTTACCCGTTCCAGGTACTATACAAATATAGTTTTATCTCCCGGAGAGGAAAAACGAAACAAAGAAAAACTTAGTGCTCTATAAAGATAAACTCGTACACACATGAAAGAGCTGAAGAAATGGCAAAAGCAAAAGTATGCAGTGAATGTCATCTCTAAGATCATTTTTGAGATAGATGCAGTTGAGGTCATAGATGATCAGGTTATTATCTTCGGAGGTAAACACAGTAACTCATCCCTTAATCTTCACACCATAAAAGAGGCTCATTATTTGGAAAAGATCAAATCAACTTTCTAAGTTTTCGTTTTTTTAGTACGCGGTCCATAACTATATTGGGGTTATAAACAACAACAAAAGTTATGATCAAGTTAGGCATTAGATTATTTGTAATTTTACTTTTCCTGTTCGTACTGAGCCAGTTCCCAGGAATCATTGAAATCTTCGTATTACTCTTCCAAGCAGTTGGAGGATACATCATCTCCCTGATAGATCAGGAACCATTATTCTTCGCAGTAGGTTTCCTTTTCATCTACGGGTTGGCAAGATCAAGAGCAACTACATAATTAATGGATATGGAAGGATACAGAGTTAATAAGTACCCACGTGGCTATAAGCCAAAGATTGAGTTCTGGGCTAATGAGTTATTAAAGGCATCTAGAGAGGAAGAATCGAAATATTCTATGGAGTACATGCTAGGAAAGATAGCATACTTCGTCAACAAAGAGACTGAGCGAGAAAAGAGTTTATAATATGGCAGTAAAACATTTTAGGGTTGCAGATCAATATAGAACCAACCCACTAAGTCATCAACCAGGCGGTGATGAGGTAACGGTCTACACCAAAGACGGAATGGTCCGTACATATGATAAAATCAAATCACCTGCGAAGTATATCGCTGGTTTGGAGTTTAAAGAAGATATAGTCCGTATCGATATCAATGGTGAGGAGACATGGACTAGTAAAGAGCCAGGAGTTAAATTCTGGGAAAGATAGTTCTAAAATTTTTTTAGTTCAACTATTCCCAGTAAATTTGTAGTACAAAATGGAAGCATTTAAAAAATTGTTTAAGTATTTAGGTGTTGGTGGTGCAGTTGCACTTCTAGCTTTAACCGTAATCCTGGTCTTTCTAATTGGACCCGCATTATTTATTTGGGGTTTAAACCTGATGGGGATTGAGGTAGAATACACAGTTCAAACTTTCTTCGGTGCAGCATTGGTTATACTTGCTCTCCGTGCTGGGAGTAATGCTAAAAGTAAAAGTTAATGAGTAACAAGAAAACAGTAATTTTCGACTTGGACGGCACCCTTGCCGACATCAGTGATCGTAGGGCCCTCGCGACGAGTGACGGAGACAAGATCAATTGGGCTAAGTTCTTTGACCCACAGAATGTCAAATTGGATTCGCCCAATTGGCCGGTGATTGAAGCTTTCAAGGCTTTCAAGGCACAGGGTCACGAAATGGTAATTTTCAGTGGAAGGTCGGATGCCACCATGGATGCAACTATCACATGGTTAAAAGAATATGACCTAGATTTTGACCGTCTCCTAATGAGACCCAATCAACCACCACTACTCTTCATGAAAGATGACGAGCTAAAAGAAATGTGGTTGAATGAGGAATTCCCAGGAGAGAGCAAAGGTAAAATTGTCTGCGTGTTTGACGATCGTAACAAAGTGGTTGACATGTGGAGAAGAAACGGAATTCCATGTTTCCAGGTAGCTCCTGGAGACTTCTAAATATCTCTCACTTTTGTTGTTTAGGAAGAGGCGAACTTTAATGTTCGCCTTTTTCGTTTTCTTTCTCAATGTCCCAAAGCATATGTCTAATCTTCTCACCCAACATTGCATCGTTCGGTGTGTCTTTGGTTATATCTTTAATAATGCTGTAAAATTTATCCGACTGCATATCCACATGTAGATTTACATGCCCTTCCGGGTGCTTATAAACTGAGTCCTTTGTCTGACGTAGTTCATTGATTGTTCTTTTCTTTGCCATAATTAGTTTTCTGTCTTAGATTTTTTACACCCTTTTTCACTTAAAGTTTCAAGTTCTCTTCAACTTCTCAGAGTTAACAATCTTTTCGTTTTTTGTGAACGCACTCTGGCAATATATTTAAAGCCGTCCAGAAATATTATATGAAGATACAAACAGTTAATATTGAAGAAGCAGCTTATGTTATATTCTTTCATCCAGAGTATGAACAAGTGGTAGTGGAAGATCTATTACAGAACGCATTCGTAGAAGATGAAATAAAAAGTAAGCTGCAGAAAAATTCCATTGAGTGCATAGCAGTGGACGATCCAAATGTTCGTAGAGCTTTGGATGAACAGTGTGCCTACTTACAAAATCTTCTTAACGCATTAAAAAAGGAAGGAATGGATAGTGGGTAAACTTAAAAAAGAAATAAACGATCTCTTTATTTTGGTCAGAGCATTGGAAGAAAGGCAGAAGAGTGGCGACGAGGTTCCAAAAAAGGAAGTTGAGAATCTGAAGAGTTTAACTCTCACATTAGACGCTATAGCAGACTCGATGATTCCCGAGAAGGACTGAGCTAGATAATTTATTTGCTATTGTTGATAATATTTAATTTTTTCCATATAATATTTTTTTTAAATGGGAAAACTTTATTATATTAGCTGTATAATAATAAATTAATCCTTTAAAACCTATCTCAGATATGGCGAACAAATTGAAAAAACCAGATTTCCTGAACATGCGTTGGAGTGAAGCTGATGACCAGCTTCTAAAAGAACTAATCGAAAGAGGTGCAGATGGCAACTCGATCGCTCGTACGTTAGGACGTACACGTTCATCTATCTTTAATCGTAAGCACCAGCTTGCGATCGAAGGTAAGATTAAGCGTACCCCAAAGGGTAAAGCAGATCCAATCTCTTTCGGTACTAAAACTCCTTCCAACAAGAAAACAGTGAATGAACCACAGTTCACTATCGAGTTTACCCCATCAAAGGCTAAACCGAAGAAAAAGAAAACCTCCAAGGTTAAACAGGTCGCTGAGACCAAGACCGAAAGAGGACGTCTCTCTCAAACAGCTAAACTTGCACATATCAACCGTCGACTACGTCGTGGAGATGTCCGCAAGGTAGCAGAGAAAACTAAATTCACCGAAGGATTCGTATCAGCAGTCCTTTCAGGATCTAGTCCTAATGAAAGAGTGATTAACGCTGCTTACAGTATGTTGAGAGGTCGTAAGACCAACGAGCAAATGATGAAGAAGTAAATCCTCAGTATTTGTACACCAAAAGGCCGGGACAAAACTCCCGGCTTTTTTTGTGTCTGCATTTTTTTGAAGCGCGGGGTGTATCTAGTTTTGAAGTCCAAAAATAGAAACACTAGTATGTTGAATGAAAATAGCTTTATTGAGGAAGAAGGAACACTAATCAGTTTCGTAAACCACTACTTCGGTCCACTAAGAGGTCTGAACTTTATTGTGAAAGGTAACCCAAAGAAAGTAATCGAAGACTACCTAGAAAAACAACCCAACGAAACAATAGACGAAATCTGGGGAGAAACACTTATCTCCTCCAGAGCAATGGCTTTGCCTATGCAATTGGTGGATGAACTAGAATCCCCGCCATACGTTGTAGATTCGCTGGAAGAAGGCGAGGAACAAATCAGAAAGAATGTTGTCAGGGGTAATCTCACAGGAGATCCATTCTTTTTTCGCTCTTTCATCATCTAAGCATTTTTTCTTAGCGTTCTCAAACCCTATATTTGAATTGTAATTAAAAACAACAAGTCATGGGATTAGATATGTTCGCTTACAAGATGAAGTACAACCCTTCAAAAGAGGTTGACTTCAAAGAAGAAATTCAAGAGGTTGCACCATCAGAACTTCACTACTGGAGAAAGCATCCAAACCTTCACGGATGGATGGAACAGCTATATCGCCAAAAAGGTGGAGGTGGAAGAGACTTCAACGGAGATCCAGTAGTAATCTCTAAGGAAGATCTGGATAATCTAGCTGCATCCATCATCGATGAGGAACTCCCTGACACAGATGGATTCTTCTTCGGTCAGTCCTACAACAATGAAGAAGAGAGACAAGATGATCTTGACTTCGTAAAGAAAGCCCACCGAGCAATCGAAGAAGGATACACAGTGTATTACGATTCTTGGTGGTGATCCATAAGTTTGATTACGCAAATGGCCTGGGAGAGATCTCAGGCTTTTTTGTTGGATATATAAAGCATGGCAGGAAGAAATTATTACGTGCTTTCAATATTATGCACAGACGAGTTTTGGTCAGGGAATTCTAGAAATCCTTTAAGAGATCTAAATGCTGCTGTGAAATACTCAAGTTACCAAGCAGCCTTGAATGATGTACAAGCCTTCATGGATGCTACAATGGCACTTAATATTGAGGTAAGACAAATGATAAAAGGAGGTTAAAAAAGATGTTAACGTTCGCTATACAAATAATGAAAACCGATGAAGCCTTTAATACAAGCTACAACCCAATCATGTGGAACGAAAATCAGGGTCCGGTTCAGGTTAACCCTTACGAACCTGGTGACTTTACTGTTTATTCTAGCGGACAGCAAGCAATGTATGTGATGCAACAGATAAATGGTTATGGGGTAAGACTTGTTGATCTTCCATCAGTCCAATTCCCAGCTAACAACAACACTTCAAGAACATCCAAAAGAACTGCAATCTTGGAATATCAAATTAGGGATGCACTAACAGCTTCTAAAAGAGGTGCAAAAAACCTCTTTTACAATAAGATTAGTGGACAATTCCAAGCGGTAGCTTTCAATTCTTCAAGAGGGGATGCTAATATTAGATACACAGATGCAAAGGATATTCGGGATGTGATTGGTAGTATGGGGGGAATCTATGAATTAGTACAACAAATTACAGCAGAATAATGGATTATTACAAAAAACCAGAAACAGGAACACCAAATATCTACTATGCAGTTGAGGGTACAATTGTCTACGTATTTAATCAGTCAGTTACTGATGAAACCAAGTGGGATTATAAATACCAGGTGTTACCACAAGCACAGGTAAATATGATTTTAGCTGGAGCAACAGCCGCTGTGAGATCGGACCTTGATGCACCAATTAATCAAATACAAACAACTCTTTCAGGTCTGTAGATAGTATGTCAGTAACATACTCTGAGTACGCGAGCGCATAAACATTATAAAGAGAATGAAGATACAAATAGAATATACAATCACAGAAGACATGGTAGAGAATGTCATTGTCTCTGCCTTAGAAGGTGGGTCCAATTATTGGTACTTTGTAGATGTTGAAGACTTTGAGCAAGACCTTCCACCGAAGAATGGTAAAGCTCTGACAGAAAGAATCTCTGAAGCTGTATTTAAAAACCCTTCGTTTAAGATGCCAGTCTATGATGTGGAGGATGAGGAAGATGTGCTTGGATACCTCTCACAGAAAAACCTTCGCAGAGGGATGGAACTATGTGCTAAGGATTACCCAGAGTCTTTCAAAAGACTTACGGACGATGAAATAGATGCTTATGATGCTGACGTCATCTTCCAGTTAACTGTTATGGGAGAAGTAACTTTTGGATAATGGATAACTTAAAGTCATACGAACAACTTAATGAATCCTATTACGATGGTGATCGCCTATATAATAGAGATGCTATTGTGAGAAGGTTAGAGAAAGCCCCTTCATATATAAGGTCTTACATCAAAAAACTGCCCGAGATTCGATGTACAGATGCCGGAGGAAATCCGATGGTTTGTACTCAGATTCCTCAGGTGGTCTACCAATATTTATTTGGAAGTTTCTAAGTTTTTAACCTCAAATATTTTTAGTTCTCGAGGTTAAGCCTTATATTAGCTGTGTAATTAAACAAACAACACAGCATGTCTATTCAACAACAACTTCAGAATTTCAAGGGATCACAAATCATTGGTCTCGACACCGTAACGGAAGTTAAACTTCTTGGCGGTATGAAAAACCCAATGCAGGGTAAGATCACCAAAATGACCGAAGGGTCTAAGGTAATGATATTCACTTCCTCCAAAGGTTTTAAAAACATGGTTAACCGTCGTTTGAAAGTTCAAGCAGCTGGAGAACTCACAACCATCGAACTTTTCGAAACGATTGCTAAAGGGGGATTCCAACCAGGACCAAGACAATGGGGTAAACGAATCGATGGAACACCTTTCGTTGAACACAAGGGAAAAACCTATTTAGAATGTATTTTCCTAAAACCCGGCAAATCAACCTACTACCTAGATGGTCAGGTGATTGAAAAGAAAGACATTATTGGTCTCCCAGAGAAAAAAGAAGGGGACCAAGGAGGTTTAAAAAATAAAGTAATCATTCGTACATTTGCGCTAGACTCAATTATGAGAGTCAGAAAGTCCGGTCAAGAAATTGTCGGACCAGCCATATCCTGATTCCCCAGGAAAAAAGACCCCGGAGAAAATCTGGGGTTTTTTGTGTTCCCATTTTTTCTTAGCGTTCCAAACCCATATATTGGTCAAGTAATCAAAAACAACAACAATTATGAAAAACTTGGACCTAACCAAGAAGCAGAAGGATTTCTTGGACAAGTACACCGAGGGCACTTGGACTTATAATCCTGCTACCGGACTGGTGGATGTGAAAGGTTATTTTGATTATTCTTCAAAAGGAGCTAAGACCCTTAGGGGAGTTAAGTTTGGCAAGGTCAGTGGGCATTTCGATTGTGGGAACAACCAACTCACAAGTCTTGCAGGAGCACCACAAGAGGTGGGTGGGGGTTTCGATTGCTCGAACAACATCCTCACAAGTTTGAAAGGAGCACCACAAGAGGTGGGCGGGAATTTCATTTGTGATAACAACAAACTCACAAGTCTTGCAGGAGCACCACAAGAGGTCAGTGGGGGTTTCGATTGCTCGAACAACATCCTCACAAGTCTAAAAGGAGCACCAAAAAAGGTGGGTAGGGATTTCTATTGTGGTGGCAACAGTCTCACAAGTTTGAAAGGAGCACCACAGAAGGTAGGTGGGTGGTTCGATTGTTCTTCCAACAAACTCACAAGCCTTGCAGGAGCACCTCAAAAGGTTATTCGTTTCTATTGTCGTAACAACAAACTCACATCTTTGGAAGGGGGACCAAAAAAGGTGGTTAGGGATTTCGATTGTCGGGAGAACGAACTTACAAGCCTAAAAGGAGGACCACAAGAGGTGGGTAGGAATTTCGATTGTCGGGAGAACGAACTTACAAGCCTAAAAGGAGGACCACAAGAGGTGGGTAGGGATTTCTGGTGTGATGCATTTAGATCCTATAAGTGGGAAAAAGGATGGAATCCTGAAAGTTGGCTAAGTGGGGTTAAGAGGAGAGGGCTAAAAACAAGGAAACTCCTTGTGACACTTCTTCCTGTAATTCCTGTTGATACACTCAATAAAGAAATTGCTAAAGATCCTACACGCATGATAATGAATCTTAAAGAAGTTTGGAACGATGAGGACTTTAAAGAAATCAGATCCAAGCTTGTTTGGCCTAAAGGCTATGATCTAGAAGCAGATTTGGTTGGAGATTTGTATGGTGTAGGATTCTAAGTTTCTTTTTTTCTTAGCGCTAAGTTTACCTATATTAGCTAAGTAATCAAACAAAGATCTATTATGGACAAGGAACAACTTTTACAGGCCATCTTCCACAACGCCAAAGCAACCATCCAGTTTGCAAGAGATTCTGGGGATGATGAACTAGAAGCAATTGGTCACGCAACCCTTGTTGCTTTAACTGCACTTCAGAATGGACACATCGGTGAACTCACGACGTTACTTGGTGCCTTTGTTGCTTTCAAAATTGAAACCTCAATGGAGGAGGAAAAACAAAATTGTGAAAATGAACTTCAGGAAATTCTGAAGTCCGCCGGAATAGAAACCGAAAACTAATTCCACAGAATTCCCAGAATTTTTTTCTGGGAATTTTTTTTATTGAAGAAGTATGTTTAATTTAGCGCAGCATTTAAAATCCAAAAACTGGAAAAATGAGTAAATCAAAGAACACCGAAGCTATTGCTTCATTAGGGAAAAAAACCTTAAAGGTTAAAACAGACAAGCATTTGCAAGTCTACAGTAAAAAGTCAATTGAGGGAACTACCTCATCTCGTATGCGCCCAGGTGCAGAAGTTATCCTTGACTTCTTGGAAGCAACTGCTCCAAACGGAGAACAAATTGTTCGTGTACGTAAAGACGGTTCAACCCGTACTTTCTACACAACAGACAAACTCGTTCAAGAGGTTATCGACTAATTTAGTCTCACTTGCTTAACACGGAAAAGGCGTTCTTCGGAACGTCTTTTTTTTAGTTCCCATTTTTTATTAGCGAAATGACTTTCTATATTTGTAGTACAATAGAGGTAGAAAGCCATGATACACGAACTAAAAGAACTAGTAAAAGCTTTTAAAGAAGACCCAAAGGAAATGATTGGTAGTGTAGTAGTATTACTATTACTCTTTGGGTTACTCTATGTGTCGCTTTGGTTTGATGCCATAATTTCGGGAAGAATATGAAAAAGATAATTCAAGTAAAAGAGATAGTAGATAACTGGGGTACAGAAAGCTTTGTTACTGCATCTCATCAAATTAAAAAGATTCTCCAGGATCCGGAAGTATGGAATGATGATATGAATTTTCTATATGAAATGAACGGAGAAAGAGGCATTTGTGTAATTGATGACCTCATCGGACAAGAGGTTCTTGTTGGTAATGAGGTTATTCTAGTAAAAGAGTAAAATGTTCAACAACGACCTTACAGAACTTACAGATGACCTTCGGGGTCTTGGGTTCGATAAACCAAACTGTTATAAATGTAAATTTAGACAGGAACTTGGTTGGTCTGCACATTCACAGTGTTCAGCATTGAAGACTATTAAAGGAATAAGTAACCTCAACCCAGAAACTGTGAATCTACTGATAACTGCTGGGAAGATTAATGTACCCGGTGTTAAGTTCCATCAACACGGTGTAAATAACGGTTGGGCTAATTGGCCAAGCAACTTCGACCCCACTTGGTTGGAAGAATGCAGGTTTTATGAGTCGAATGAGTAAGACAAAAGAGAGGTGATTAACGTTTTTTCAAAAAAGTTAAACAAAACGTGTTAAAAACTGTGTTAATAATTTTTGTACCTCAGGGTTAAGTCTTATATTTGAAGTATAGAAACTAACTAAAAAGATTATGTCTATTAAGCAATCTTTTCTTTGGGACCGCATTCTGGAAGTATCTTCATCTCTTAAAGAATCTAAAGATGCCTTAGAAAAATGGGAGAAGCAAATGCTTCTTAAAGTTCTTCTTCGACAACTTAAAGATGATATGAGCGATGTAGCTTTTAAGAATCTTTTAACCAAGAATCGGGCTAAACTGACAACCTCATAAAGGTTAGGAAGGTTAATTATTATTATACTGGCCAAGGGTTTCCTTGGCCTTTTTTGTGGCCGAAGGAATATATAAGTAAATTTATACCTTACTATGGGACACATCAAAAAATTCCACGAGTTTCAACGCGCAGGAATGAGCGAAATCAATGAGGAAAATTACACGGGTCTACTCAGAGATTTGGAGGACGTTGGAATGTATGATAAGACTTACACCAAAGAAATGCTCAAGGATGCTATGGATGATGTGGACTTTGCAGAGCATTTAACACTTGAAACCAACGATGAGTTTGAATTTAGCATGGATCAAGCACAATCAGATGCTACTATTAAAGCATATTTCGTAGGTGGCATTAGTGGTACATGGGACACCTCATCTCTATGGGATGAGATTGGGTCAAGAATAAGCGACATCAACCTTCGGGACTATGAAGAAGATGGTGAAGAGAGGTATGAAATGGATGAGGTGGAGCGTGCATTTGATTCTGTCAATTGGGATAGACAAGTAAGTTCAGCAGTGGATAATGCAATAGATGATGTTAAGGTAGAACTTGATACATCCACTAGAGACAACGAAGTTGAAATAGAAGCGGAAGCATCTATTGATAGTCGATATACATCAGACTACATAGATCAAAACGATATTATCAAGGACATTCTCGGCAATCTATAACTCGACGAGAAACCTATGTAAAAATACATCGAAAGTGCGTGGAGTTTTTCCTCGCACTTTTTTCTTGTGCTCAGTTTTTTTATTCGATTCCATTACCTATATTAGCTATCTAGTAATCAAAAAAAACATCATGAACAAAGGAATTATTGGACTGGTAGCACTACTAATCATTGCAGTAATCGGCATTAACTTTGCTCGCTTTTTTCACAAAGAAACAGTTAAGACATCAGTAACTGATAAGGAACGTATTGTCACTAAGGATGGAAAAGACGTAGATTCCTATTACCTCATTTATACCGAGGATGGAACCTTAAAGTTGGAAGACGAACTTTTCTATGGTAACTTCAACTCAAGTGATTGGTACGGTAAGATTAAGGTCGACAGCACCTATGAATTTACCACAATTGGTTGGAGAATTGGTTTCCTCAGCGAGTACCCTAACATTGTAGAATTTAAGTAATTAACTCGACGAGAAACCTCTGTAAAAATACATCGAAAGTGCGTGGAGTTTTTCCTCGCACTTTTTTCTTGTGCTCAGTTTTTTTATTCGATTCCATTACCTATATTAGCTAAGTAATCAAATAGCAATAACAATTATGAGCACACGTTCACGTATCGGAATCTCTCAAGAAGATGGTTCAGTCAAGTCAATCTACTGTCATTACGACGGTTATCCAGAAGGAGTTGGTCAAACTCTTATCGAAAATTACACATCACCTGTTGAGGTCATGAACCTTATAGACAAGGGAGATTTAAGTTCACTTCATTCACAAGAGCATTTTGCTGACCGGGGAGAAACTGATGTTGATGCAATAGTTACCCCCGAAAATGAATATGTCAGTTATACAGGAGACTGTTGGGGTGAATATGCTTATCTTTATAAAGGTGGGGAATGGTTAGTCCAAATGGTCCGAAACGATGATGATTTTGGGTTTAGCAAACAATTCACTCCAGTGCAATCAGCCATTGATGAGTACCAAGAAAAAATATACTAATCATGGGAAGGTATTATAGCGGAGACATTGAAGGGAAGTTTTGGTTTGCTGTCCAGGACAGCAGAGATGCTTCCCACTTCGGAGGTCAAGAATCTCCAATAGTAGACGAGGAAAGCGATGAGGCCGTTGGGTCTCATTACATCTTCACCAAAGAGGATCTCCCCGACATTCAGGATGCCCTAGACCAGTGTATTTCGGGTTTAGGAGACAACAAAGAAAAGTTAGATCAGTTCTTTGAAGGTTGTGTAACCTATAACGAAAAGCAGGTAGCAGAGCACTTGGAAATTGAGGGAGAAGAAAAAGAGGTAAAGATGCTCACCCTCGCAATGCTAATGTTGTATGCCCGATTGGGACTTGGAGAAAAGATTAAGGCCTGTGTG
>Ga0255781_10003018_pt1 | contig 13208 bp, 17 predicted proteins | sample 101ome_21_FD_179979 | JGI IMG/M metagenome (GOLD analysis project Ga0255781, IMG submission 179979) | Coastal salt marsh microbial communities from the Groves Creek Marsh, Skidaway Island, Georgia - 101413BT metaG (version 2) | ecosystem: Environmental > Aquatic > Marine > Intertidal zone >...
TATTTTGGTTTTTTTTGTAATATCTGGTATCTGTTTAATAGAATCTTTTTCATAAAAAATATGAATATTGTCGATATATTGATTTTTAAGATTATTTAGTAGGCACTTTTTTCTATGCCGCTCTGTATCTGCATCATGATACCATTGTGAAAATAAACAAATTTTTGTATCGGGCGATAGATGATAGGAATTTTCAGTAGTGTAGACTTCGCCAATAGACTGTGCTGTTGATTTATATCTTCTTTGCTCGTCGCGGCCAAATAAAATATAGTGGGTTATCGCACCCTTTTCAGTGTTTACTCCTGCTAATCCAAGATCGGGATGATTATCTAGATAGAATTTCCAGTCAAAATCTTTTGGTAATTCTGGATTTTGCAAATTAACCATTTATAGCTCTTTATAATATTCGCCTATAACAAATTTTGTATTTGTGGTCATAGAGTTTAATTTATTCGCTTTTTCATAATCTGATCTGGTGATAATTCTAAAGTCCAAACTCACCCTAGTGTTACCTGTCATATTGGGAAGATTTCCATGCAAGCACTTATTTCCATTAAAACTAAAAATTTCGCCAGGAGATAAGCATATCTGTTTGAAGTCCTTTTTGTTAGGTTCGCTTTCTGTTATGACAGTATTACTCTCAAACATTGGACTAATGGCTATGATATAGTTAATTTCTCCTTCTGGATGATTAAATTCACTATCTGTATGCCATGCGGCAACCGCTAAATTATCTGGTAAATGTACTCTGAAAGTGGGCCATTTTTGGTATATTATTTCTTCGTGATATTGTGTAGATATTTCATTGCTGATTAATGATTCATACGCATCAATAAACTCATTCCAGCCAGATCTCATCTTGTCATAAAACATTTTGTGGAATATGGTAGCTGAATCAGCTCCAACTTCATCGAAATATTTATATCTTTCGTTAGTGGATTGATGCAGGCTAGACAAGTCGTCAACATCAAATAAAGATTGGATTAAAGAAATAAATGGGTATTTAGATATATCATATTTTAAAATCATTGTTGTTCCTTATCTACATATATTTTTATCTTTATTAGAAATAATATCTACTGTGGCTGGCCAATTGATATCGTAATTTTTATAGCAGAATGTCTCGTCCAGACTAGGGTTATATTCTTGGTTTTGTTGATATATTAAAATACTATCTTCTAGAGCCAAGAAAGCATGTCCGCAAAATGGTGGTATATATAAACTATTAAGTACATATTCACTTAAACATATACCAAAATATTGATTGTATGTTTTGCTGTGGGGCCTTAGATCAATACATACATCATAAACTGTTCCTTTGACGCAAGTTACATATTTAGCATAAGGTGTTCTGTGAACACCTCTTAATGTTCCTTTTTTTGAAAAACTATAGTTTGATTGTTCTGGATTAAATAATGGCTCTACAGATGAAACTTTAAATATCTCGGAAAACCTACCTCTGTGATCTTCAAAGATTTTAGGTTGTGTCCAAAAGCAGTTTTCTATATGAGTTTCGTGTTTAATCATTTAACATCCAGTGTATAGTTTTTTGTAAAGACTCATCAAAACTTATGGGTTGCTGCCAGCCCATATTCCTTAATTTACTACCATCTAAACTGTATCTTCTATCATGTCCTGGTCTGCTTTTTTCTAAATCGACATATTTTAGTCTTGGTTCTTTATTCATTAATTGACCAAGTCTTTTTACCATATCATCATTGTATAGTTCTACATCTCCTACGACATTATAGTGTTCTCCAGCTTTGCCGTGATTCAATAAGAATAATGTTGCATTGGCTGCATTTCTTGCATGTAGCCAATGTCTTTGTCCCACATATTCTACATTCCCTTGAGAGTCTAATTTGGCATGTATTTTAACGGGCTGGTTTTTGTTGATAAGATCTATAGCCAGAGCAACAAATTTTTCTTTATGTTGTCTTTCTCCAAATAGATTCATGGTATATGTATGAATAATGGGTAATTTATAGGTGTTATGATAGGATATTCCTAATGCCCCCTGACCAGCTTTACTGGCACTGTAGGGATTGCTGGGACGCCATCTGTCGTCTTCTTTAAAATCATAACCCTCTGGGGCTGGTCCAAAAACTTCGTCCGTTAAATAATTAATAAACAATGCTTTGGGAGAATATTGCCTATACCACTCTAAAAGATTGAGAGTGCCGACTACATTATCTTCCACGAATTGCCTGGGATGAATTATGCTTCTAGTCACATGGCTGTTGGCGGCTATATGCGCCACATAATCCACTTCTCCGATTGCTTCTATGGTGTGCGGAGGCAATTCAAATTTCAAATCGTGATAAATTATTTTGATTCTGTCAGCATGCTGTTTAACATGCAGGCTATTCACGATTCTTTCCATGTCTCCAACATATGTAAGCCTGCATAAAGCCACTATCTCCCAATCTGTATTAAGCAATACTTCTTCTACAAAATGCGAACCTAGAAATCCTGCCGCACCGGTTATTAATATTTTCCTCATTTGTATCCTATTAAATATAGTATTTATTCGTGCTTATCCATCTCCGTTGATAATACTATATTAGCTTCTTGGTCTCGTATGTCTACTTTAGATATTTTATTAGATGTTTCATATACCGTATTGGTAATTTCTCTCGGAGAAACCAAATCATCTAGTGCAGAAATGCTGTTGGATATGGTTGGTATATTAATATCTGATATATTTGTTGTATCTAGTACATATACATCAACAAAATATGAATTTTTTTCCATAGATAATATTTGACTGTAGCTATGACTCATGATTTTACCACCTTATTATATAATACTAATGCCAGAACCGCTCCAGCAATTCCCATGAATAGTCCAGCGGGCTCAATCGATTGGTTCATGCCTAGAAGATAATGCGTTGCACCACCAAAATAGGAACCCGTGATGCCTAATGCTATTGTTTTAAAAAATCCAAAATTTTCTTCTCCAGGCACTAAGCTTTTGGCTATTGCCCCAACGAAAATGCCATATACACACCATACTAATAAGCTAAACATTGTTTGAAGCCTCCACGAGTTTAATTAATTTTTCCTCCGTGAGATTTTCACCAGTGTCCATAATAGCGTCCAGAATAATTTTACCATACTGTTTATATTTTTCTATGCCAATCTGTTGTCTTATTGATTTTCTGATTCTCATCTTAGTAAACCAGCCTTTCCGTGTGCATAGCTCTTTTATTTGATTTGCCGTATATTTATCTGTAGACTTATTATCATTATTACATTCTTGCACCACACGAATTAGATTAAGTACTATTCCTACTATCATAATAGTCAAAATAATACTTCCAAAATTTTCATTTTCAGTATTGTTGGCAGCTTTATCAGATATGTGCTGGGCCACTTCTTCTAGTGTTGAATTATTCATTATTGATAATAATACCTGGATTTATAAAATCTGCTGGAAGTTCTTTATTTTCCGGTTCGCAATATCCACAACTAACTTTTGCTATACCATCACCACTTATATACCATCCTTTGCCTTTGCATACTGGGCAATCTTTTCTTTTATATTTTTTAACAGGTTGTTCCTGCTGTTGTGATAGAATTTGAGCACCCGTTAATGTGACAACGGATGTTGTGCTGTATCTTGGTAAAGACGCTGCTGTGATCGCTGTAGCTATGAGGCCAGCAAATAATAGAGTTTTACTCATTTTTAAAAACCTTGTCTAATAAATCTCTTATGGGCCTTTTTCTTTTTGGTGTGACCATATCTGTTTTAGTATCGGGTGCAAAAATTTTGATGATAGCTAAAATAAAATTTGTAATAGTTTTTATTAGGCTATTTAAGGCTATTCTGTCTAGTAGTTTCATAGATAATCTCCAAAACCATAGTCTGGTAACTTCTGTGGTGGAAATCCGTTAAAATCACTAAAGGCATAAGCTCCATTTTGCCTCAACATACCTTCGGCTACATCGGCGTGTATTAAAAAAGAACCGTCTGGGATAGGACCCCATTCTGGATGGCCTCCATCATTCCATTTGCCCCAGCTATTTTGGACTAGAAAGGCTGGTTCTCCACCAGTATCGTCGCAAGCCGTCCATGCCATCGCGTGGGCCCAGCTGCCAGATTTACGAGCAAATCCCTTAGAATCGCGGCGATTAGAAAATCCATAACCAGAACATACACTTAATCCATACCCATTGGCCAATGCGTCTCTAGCTTCTTCAACTGTTCTAATTAATGATACAGTTCGGACCTGATGGTTATCTGCTTCATCTATTACATTATCTGGTAAACCTCTAGATCCCCATTTAGCGCCCATACTGCCATTGTATTTACTAAAGTCTGCTACACCAGGATAATTTTTACGAACAAGAACGCCACCTGTTTGGCTTACAAAAGTTGCTGCCCTACTACAACTCATACCTTGGCCACCATGACCTCTTGCTCCATAAATAGCTTCTGTAGCACCTCTAGCAACCCAGCTTTCTTTATCTCCCTTAATATCAATTTCTACCGCCCTTGTTACATCACACCCGTTGCGAGTAGCGTGGCTGACACAATCACCAGTTGTCTGGCGCTCTATATAAGCATTCTTATCAAATTTCAATACTGATTTGAATGGTGTTGACAGTTTACCTTTGCCGCTGTTTTTAATTTTTTTAGCGCCATCTTTAAAGTAGGCGTATTTGCTATTCTCTATAAGCTCATCATATACATGCTGTTCCCATAAGCATCCACTAAATCCTTTTCGATATTCATTATAAAGTTGATCTGGTGTCATTCTTGGCATTATTTACTGCCCTCATAAAAAGCCCAGCTTAATGCCATAAATGCATCAACAGATTTTGTTCTTAATTCTTTATCTAGCACGACATCCTCATCCCCAATAGTGTTTATCAATAAATTTTTGGCAGCTTCCGCCAAGCCAGGATATTTATCTTTGATATTTAATCTAAGCATTTTACCAGCTAGGCTATTTGCCTGTCGTATAGCCGAAGTGTCCGATATTACCTTATCGTCACTATCTAAAGCAATCAGTGTTGCCATGTCGCAATACAGCGAAGATAATTTTAAACAGTCTCTAGATCTGGTAGAGTCGCTTGAATTTTTTAATAGAGTGGAGATTTTTCTAGCATCTTCCAACAGCACATCATCGGATGGGGCGTCTATAACATAGTTTTCTATAGATACGGCCGTTGGATTTATTAGATTAATGTTGGGTAGATTGTTTCCGAATACCCCAAACAATAGTAAAATTCCACCAATCACTAATAAGATGTTATTCTTCATTTACTTTTTCCTTGTTAACTATTGTCTTGTCTTCACAAACCATAGGAGAGAGATATGGAAACATTTGATCAGCAACCTCTACGGCTTTTTTGCATCCACTTTTTTCAGCCAGATCTCTTGTTTGTTTCCACGACACAACTAAATCAAAAAAAAGATTTTCATCTAGGTGTTTTTCGGAGTTGTTTTCTATGCTTTTTTTGATAGATTCTGGTATATTGTTATCTCCCATTTTTCCTTTAACCTGATTAACAAGATCCATAATCATTTTTTGTACAGGGCTCATTCTGTCTTTAAACAATACCCAGATAATTAAACCAGCACCAGCATAAAGTGCCAAATCAGTTGGACCCAGAGCAGAGCTAAAGTCATTGAAACTATCGGTAAAATTCATTATTTCCTCACTATATTATTAAGATTATTGATAAAGTCTATTACTATTTGATTTTTCGCCAATACTTGTGCGTCGGCTACGGTTTTTGGTTGAAATACACCGACCTGCCTAAATGTCGCGACCATAGCATCTATGCCAGAACTAACTAGAATCATCAGGAATGATTTTACATGGCTGTGTATTATTGGCTCTAATATCCTTGGCACCCAGGGGATACTAACCACTGTGAATATTTTGTCGTAAAAATTAGATATAAGCTCCAGGGCCAGCTCCTTTTTCTCTGGACTACTAAGATCATTTCCAAGATTTTCAATCAGTCTGATTACAACAGCTGTTAATAGTTGTAAAATTTTCCAAGCCTCACTGACTGCAAAATACTTTACTTCAGACAGAGATTTTTTGGTTTCATTAATTAGATTTTCTACTTCATCGCGTATTAAATCTTTAGTAGTGAGTTCACTCATAATTGTACCTCATATAGTAATATAATGTTTGATATCTTGGTATGTAGTGTCGCCTATTCCGTTTACTTTTTTGATATCAGATACTTTTTGAAATTCTTCATTTTCTCTATAATCAATAATGCATTGTCCTAAATATGGACCGATATGCGGCAATCTAATTAGCTCTCCTAGTGGAGCTGTATTTATATTAATTTTTTTGTTTCTTTTGTCTACACCAACATAATCTTCTAATTCTTTACGTATTAGATCTGATTCTTTTTGTTTGGTTTTTTCGTATTCTATCTTTTCTTCTTTTCTTTTCCTGATATATCTAGACAAAACCATGGCTTGTCCGCCCAACAATATCACGCTTTCTGTGACGTGTGTAAATACATCAGTCAGTTCATCTTTGGTTTCTGGTTCGGATATAACTCCAAAAAGAAATAATCCACTCATTATAAAACTAACAAGTGTAAACCAGAATTCACTTGTTTTATAGCTTGCTTTTCTCATAATATATTCTCTTGCGATATTTATATATACACCACAAGAAGACTATCTATGGAACAATGGAGGCGCTGATAGCTGAGAAAAATTGAGCATAACTTTGCGGGCATAGCTCTATAGGACCTATATATATCTTTATTATTTGTTGTGATCCTATATAGATCCTACATGCGTCGTTTGATCCTATTTTAATTGGCATAATTTACACTATAAAATATATGGTATTGGGATCGGGGTCTAATAAATCATAATTTGCTTGTGTAATTTGTACCATATTTAATATACCACTAGCTCCACTGACCGCTGTAGGATTACTAGGCACTCCAACGCTAGGCAAATCTGACCAAACGTCTAGTCCATTGCCCACCTTCAGAATACCACTATCAACGGCTATTGCTGGTTCTCCACTGGCTAATATTTCATTACTGTAATATAGGGTTTCGTAACCACCTTTTCTTAGAAATATTGTAGAATATCTGGTCATTTGTTGTTCTTTATGCTGGGGTTGGACTTGGGGTTGGGGTTGGGGTTGGCGTGAATCCCCCTCCGTCTAATGCCACAGGTATTTCATAATAGTCTACTTCATCAAATTTATTGGTTAATTTATTTTCTATGTCAAGAAAATTTTCAGAAAATTTACCACCATCAGAACTAATAGAACCGTTTGTTTTGTCCAAATGGACGACTTTAGAGCCATTTTTGATCTGCGTATCGCCATTGATCGCATTTGTTATGACATCATTTGTAATGATATTTCCCATAATTTGCCTTAGGAATAAGTATACTGTTATTGTCTATTATAGTAGTATACACCTTTGTGATGTGTCAAGCAATATTTTGTTTTTGTTTATTTATTATTGTCAACAATATGAGTCATTGATCTGACCTATTGAGGTGGCGGTGGAGGAGGCGGAGGAGGCGGTGGAGGAGGAGGTGGTGAACCCGGTTCACAGCCACTAAAGACAAAACTTACATGTGTGAATAGAGGGTTGTTCACTGCTGCGGATTGGCCAAAGGTTTCGGGGTCTACAAAATAGGGCGATCCTTCTGGATCCCAAACGCTATAACTATCGCAGAATATAAAATTGATACCTTCGGGGCCGTGTGGGTTATCCGGGTCGTTGTCGCACGCGTCGCAGTCACAATACCAGTAAGGAGAAGGACACACACTGCAATCTAGTACGCTATTGCTAAATGCGGCCATTTCCCAAGCCTTATTGCCCGTACAGGGCTGACAGCTGCAGACATTTGGATCAGCATTGAACTCTTCTCCCGGGGCGCAATCGGGCGGCCATTGCTCTCCGTTGGCAATTTGATCCCTTCCGTCACAAACATAATTGCAGCCAGTTGCATATGTGTAATGCGCCTTGCTGGGCGCTGGATTATATAAATTATCTTCTATTCTGGCATAGGTCGCTTTATCTTTGTCTTCCGCCAAGTCTGTACCAGCAGGACATTCATATTGACATGTATTACCGTTCCATGTTTTTCCAAAAGATTCTTCGGCTGCAATTTTATCGTCGTCCAGACATGTTCCTCTTATATAGTTTCCAACAGGCAAAATACCTGGTCCATATCCAGGGGATGCTCCAGTAGTATATTTTAAACAGCCACATCCAGCACCATTTTTCCATGTGTATCCAGCTTCACAAGATTTACATTCACAAGGACCAGATAATGCAGGATTATTTTCTCGTTCTAGATTACATCCACAATCAGGATAACACGCTTTAACCTCATCAGCCTGTATTGGTGCTACAAAATCAAGGATTGACCATAAAGGAGTTGAACCACTACCACCAGCGCATGTTGTTGTATTAGGATCGCAAACACATGTACAAGTAGTTTTATCTAAATGGGTATTTGCGCCTAAACAAACCTTTTTTCTAGATGGGTCCAAGGCAGCAAGAGCTTCAAATGAATAACCGACAATTGATGATAATAGATTATATATATCACTATTAAGGGCAGCAGTGACATATTCATTCCATGCATATTTCATATTGTTCATATCTATTCTGGCCTGGTCCCTATCGGCAATACGTCTGGGCAGGGCTTGCGATTCTTGAAATCTTAGAATGGTGTTTTGCTGGTACAGATTTTCGTTTCGTAGTATTGAATTGTTGGTTCTGTTTTTAAGTATTTCTGAAGCGTCTATTTTGCGTTGGAGCTCCTGTACCAATGCAGTATTTCCGTCGGTTATTGCCTGTGCCTTATCTATCGTTAGATCATAGATATGAGTCTGAATTCTAGCAAGATAGTTTTGGAGGTTCTTTTTTTTTGCTATTAGTCTATCTATTTCATCATCTAATTTTTTTATATTCCTCCGAATAACAGCAATAACATCTTGTAAGTCATCAAAAAGTCTCTGATAGTATCTCCAGTCATAAATAGCATCTGCTGCTTCATGCAGCCTATCAGTGTATTTGCCCCATATTCCTAACCATTTTAATATCGCTTGAAAACTTTGGCCACCCTTCCATAAATCGCTAAGATAATCACTTATTTTACCAGCTTTTGCTATTTTACCAAATAGTGACAAAAGAGGAATATTCAATGGAACATAGCAATCACATGGCGCATATCCAAAAAGAGCAATACCGGGATCTCCTCCATTTTCATCGTCTATTGTAATTGTTAATACATTTGGAAGTAATCGTGACGAACCCCTTGTAAGAGGTGAGTCGCAACCGCCATCTGGATCATTGTTTGATAAGGTCCTAGCATATTGTGCCTGATTTTCTCTTTCTTTTGTTGTATAGCTGGAGCTTTGTGCAGAATTTGATACTCCATTGTTATTTTCGATATTGGATTCTATTTTATTCTGATTTTGAGATGATAATATTGATTCTGGCCCAGGAACTGGAACGGATGGGTTGCCCAATGTGCTACCGCCGTTGTTGAAATCATTTTCTGATTTTGCTTTGCTGATAAAATCTGACACGTTTATTTCGCCCTTTAGATAAAAAGTTAATAATATTTTAAGAACACGATGGACAAGGTCCATCAGCTATAGTATCTCGCAGCTGCCCATCACAACATACTCCATAGGCTGTAACTCCACATAACTCCAGTCCTGGAGCAGGGTCTGGGCACGGAGCATTGCAGTCGCCTAGATATACTCGAGTATTGCATTCATACTCGGCGTTAGGAGAGTACTCACAATAACAATGGGTGTCCGAAAAGTGGGTGCATTCACACATAGACCCTACATAGCAGTTGGCTGAGGTTTCACAATCCAAGTATGGTGAGCAATAACACAAGCTGTCTTCTGTTCGGGAAACTCCATTACTGTCTACATATGTAACCGACACGGGATATGTTTCATCCGGAATACATCTTTCTCCTTCCGGCTTGCCGGTGTTGGGGCAAATAAACTCACACTTGTCCGCGTCCCACACCTGACCAAGGGCTGTATTTCTCTCTTCAACAAATCTACTGATGCATTTACCTCGGGTAGAATAAAAAATGCCAGGCCGTAAACACCCGCAGCCATTGCCCTGTTTCCAATAATCATCTTGAGATCCGCCACCACTAAGAACTGTGCCAAAAGTTATCTCTCCTAAGCAAGCACATTGACAAGGATCGCTGCCAAATTGATATTTTGCTTGTCCACCACAACAAGAAGGTCCACAACTATTAAGTTCTGATAGCTGTGGAAGCAAACCAGGAACAATCCAACCAAAAAGAAGTTGACTACCACTATTTTGTGTTGCTGGGCATATCTCTAGATCTTGCTGTATGCATTCACATTCACAAGTCTTTGGATTAAGTGTAGTATTCTTGCCAAAACATCTTTTTTTTCTAGAAATGCCAAGAGATATAAGAGCAGCAAAAGTCAGTCCTCCTACAGCTATCGAAACTTCATTAATTATATCGGATACAAATAAGCCAGTATTTACTGTTAACCAGCTATCTCTAGCTGATAATGCAGAATCGTATAGTTCTTGAGCTGTCTGCCCATTCGATAGTTTTGTTCCTTTCCACCTGTTTGCAATTGCTTCAAAGTCAGCTTTGCTTATTCTTTTATTGTGATAGGCTATTTTAGCCTGCCTATATCCTGCTTCTAGTGATAATAATGTTCCTATATTTTTATATCCTATAACATCAGCTATATGATTACGAAATAATCCATCAGCATAATCACCAGCTTTTTTTAGATATAAACTTTTTAAACCAAAATAATTAATAAAAGCCTCTCCAATATCACCAGTTTTTGGAGCATATTTTGTTACTATAGTCGATAAGCCAAGAAAAGTAAGTAGGCTAATACCAAGATCTATATAGCATCCACAATCTCCACCAAAGCCTACTGAATTTATATCTAAAATAAAAGTAGGTTTCTGTCTAGGAGAATTGCATGGCTGATTAGCGGATGAAAATGCTCTATTTTGGTTGCCGGCAGCTGTGGCGCCAATTTGATTTGTCTGTGCGGTATCAACATTGGCCTCTAGTGCTGCCACAACTCCTTCTTGATTTTGGTTAGACAGTTGAGTTTGTGGTCCGGCAGTGCCTCCACCAGGAGTCCCTAATGTGCTACCGCCGTTGTTGAAATCATTTTCTGATTTTGCTTTGCTGATAAAATCTGACACGTTTATTTCGCCCTTTAGATAAAAAGTTAATAATATTTTAAGAACACGATGGACAAGGTCCATCAGCTATAGTATCTCGCAGCTGCCCATCACAACATACTCCATAGGCTGTAACTCCACATAACTCCAGTCCTGGAGCAGGGTCTGGGCACGGAGCATTGCAGTCGCCTAGATATACTCGAGTATTGCATTCATACTCGGCGTTAGGAGAGTACTCACAATAACAATGGGTGTCCGAAAAGTGGGTGCATTCACACATAGACCCTACATAGCAGTTGGCTGAGGTTTCACAATCCAAGTATGGTGAGCAATAACACAAGCTGTCTTCTGTTCGGGAAACTCCATTGCCGTCTACGTATGTAACCGACGCGGGATATGTTTCATCCGGAATACATCTTTCTCCTTCCGGCTTGCCGGTGTTGGGGCAAATAAACTCACACTTGTCCGCGTCCCACACCTGACCAAGTGCTGTTCTTCGTGTTTCTTCAAAGCTGCTTACGCAGGAGCCTCTCTGCCAGTTACCTCCAAGTAAGCTAAATTGCAATTCTCTACAGCATTTTGCGCCAGTACCAGATTTAAAATAGCTATCTGCGGCTCCGCCTCCTAGAGGCACAGCATATGATGGTATTTCTCCAAAACAATTACATCCACAGCCATAGCCAACACTATTTACCCAGGCTGTTTGGCTATCGCAGCATTTTTTATAGCATGTGCGCACTTCTTCGGATTGCGGAAGCATCGGAACTACGTTGTCCCACACCCATTGAGGTGCGCCCCACAGCGGACTAGCTGTTGCGTCTACTGGACATACTTCATATAGGCTGGGAAACCAGCATTCACACTCGCATGTGTCTGGATTGAGTCTTGTGCGCGGATCAAAGCACTGTTTTTCTCGACCAACGCCAAAGAGGGCAAGTCCAAGAACGGCTAAAAAACCACTGGCCCCGGCACCGGACTGTAGTGCTAAATCGGCTTCTAGTTTCAGCCTGCTTGTTTCGCTAAGTATTTCCTGTTGTGCTTGGGATTTTTGTGCCGCTTTGTCCTTGAGTATGTTTTGTATTTTTGCTACTATGCTGTTGGCGTATCTTGAGCTTTCTGATTCTAGGTGTTGTATTTCTCTCGATATATTATTTGAGACTTGTGTTTTTTTGATTGCCATTGACCGTTCAGATGCTGCATATACAATATCATCTAAATCAGGACCATTTGCTAATATTATATTTTCATAAAAACTTAGCGCTTCTTGTAAGTCTGCTTGACCGTTATATAAGACGTTATTGATTATCTCCATTTGATCTGTTAACTTATTAAGCATGTTTTGTGCGGCAGTTACCTCTATTTGTGCAGGAGATATTATCTGATAGTTCGTAGGCGATATAAGGGTGCCGCTATCAGCCTTAATAGTAAATTGTATATCTGCAAAATCAAAATCAAATGCATTACCATTACTATCGGTGAATGTGAAATTTTGTGGCTTCCAATCGAAAGGAATTTCATCTCCTTGTTTGAGAATAAAAAAATCAGAACTTCTAGAAAGATCATTAAATACTATTGTTAGCGCACGATGCTCTGTTGCCATTTCGTCTAGACCAGCAACAACATAATCTAGAAGCTCATCATCGCCATACGTATAAAGATCACCAAAATCTGGAAGAGTTATTAGGCCGCCAAATGGCGGATTTAAAGCTGCGTTCGCACGTAAAATCCAATCGGTATAAAGATTGAACCACTCATCTATTGTATCTATTAAGGCGCGACGAATAGCAATATATGAGCTAGAAGCTACTAATTCGGCTAATTTCCATGCCTTAAAAGCTTTCACCTTTCCAAGAAGTTTCATTAACTTCGTAAATGGTATTACATCAAGAATACCTAGATTAGTGTTTACATAGCATCCGCACGGAGGATTGGTCTCAATGCCATTATTCAAATTGAGAATAAACCAATTATTACTTTGTTTGGGGTTTGTGCAAGTATTGGCCATGGTGGAAACTTGCTGATTTTCTA
>Ga0255781_10003020_pt1 | contig 13207 bp, 14 predicted proteins | sample 101ome_21_FD_179979 | JGI IMG/M metagenome (GOLD analysis project Ga0255781, IMG submission 179979) | Coastal salt marsh microbial communities from the Groves Creek Marsh, Skidaway Island, Georgia - 101413BT metaG (version 2) | ecosystem: Environmental > Aquatic > Marine > Intertidal zone >...
AACGAAGTAAATTTTTTCAAACTACGGTAGGTGATGTTATCAATTTTCGACACATAAACGAACCGTGCTAAACCCGGTGTGTTGATCACCTGCTGAAAGGCGGGCAAATCTCCCAAACGCGATGTGGCATTGACGCGTGTATTGATTGAATAATATAGGTCAGACACACGGCGCGTGAAATAGGGTAGATTTACGCCATCGAACTTTGTACCGTTTATCAGAGAAATTTCGACTTTATCCCCAGTTTCATATTGAAAACTCTCACTATCAAGCCACAGTTCATGTGCGGACGCGACCGTGGAAATTAAAAAAAGACAAAGACTAGAAAGGCCCGAGCATATGCGCCTGTATTCCATTATAAACCCTATCCTAAGACTTATTACATTTACCTATTTGTTGATCGTCGGCGCGATGTCAAATGTCACCGCACACGAGGCTATTCCAACAATCGCAACTGTAACAGTAGAGCGCGACGCGGTGGATTTAAAGGTGCGTTTCATGTCAGAGGCCTATTTAGCGGGCATTGACCTATCGGAATTCAATTTCATGAATGATAGTGAAAAATCGGACACCTATGATCGCCTGCGCGGACTGGATGAAGCCCAGCTAAGGCAAGAATTCGATGTTGCATGGCCAAAACTATCTGCTGACATTAAAGTTCTTCAAAACGATCTACCCTTGGTATTTTCCCTAAAGGCATTTACCATTGATGACGTCGAAAATGATGAAATCGCACGTTACAGCGTTGCAACCATTTCTGCGACCACAACGGGGTCTGGACCAATCACCTTGCAATTCCCAAAATCACTAGGCGAGGTTGTGGTGCGCCAGGAAGGCGTAGAAAACCCACTGACCCAGCTTTTGGAAGCAGGCGATGTATCTGATTCCATCATGGCTTCAGGCTTAGGAGCGGCGAAATCTGGCTGGGGTACATTTGTCGAATATATCCCAGTTGGTTTTGATCACATCGTGCCCAAAGGGTTGGACCATATTCTATTTGTTTTGGGGATCTTTTTCCTTGGGGCAGGCGCGCGCGCCCTGATTTGGCAAATATCTGCCTTCACCTTGGCCCATACAGTCACGCTTGCGCTGGGTGCGTTAGAGATTGTTATGATCTCTGGATCAATTGTTGAACCTCTGATCGCAGCTTCCATTGTATTTGTGGCGGTTGAGAACCTGATGACGACATCACTAAACAAATGGCGGCCTGTGATCATTTTTGGATTTGGCCTATTGCACGGTCTTGGCTTTGCCTCGGTCCTTGGAGATTTCGGTTTACCAGAAGGGCAATTCATCCCAGCATTGATTGGTTTCAACATTGGGGTTGAGGTTGGACAGCTAACAGTTGTAGCGGTCGCTGCAATTTTACTGACCCTGCCATTTGGGCGATTTAATTGGTATCGTCACGCTGTTGCGATGCCAGCGTCCATATTGATCGCCTTGGTTGGTGCATATTGGTTTATAGAACGCGTTTTCCTGTAAATTAAGCGAGAAAAGGCAGAGTAGGGGGTTGTCAAACCTGTGATTACCCCCTAATGCGTGCAAGTCTAAATCCGCAGGCGGGGTTCGGGCCATTAGGGGAAACATCCCTAAGAGTCCACCGGTTGAGGCATCTGCCTAACACCCTCGCCAAGGCATAAAACCGGAAAGGAAACGGAAAAATGGCTCTACCAGAGTTTTCATTGCGTCAATTGCTAGAAGCAGGCGTTCACTTCGGACACCAAACACAACGTTGGAACCCACGCATGGCGCCATATATCTATGGTGATCGCAACGGCATCCACATCATGGACCTAACACAAACTGTTCCAATGTTGGACCAAGCATTGCAGGCTGTGCGTGACACAGTTGCAAAAGGTGGCCGTATTTTGTTCGTTGGCACAAAGCGTCAGGCATCCGCACCAATCGCAGATGCAGCAGAGAAATGTGCACAGTATTACATGAACCACCGCTGGTTGGGTGGCACATTGACAAACTGGAACACAGTTTCACAGTCAATTTCACGTCTGAAAACAAACTCAGAAGTTCTTGCAACTGGCGCGGACGGTCTGACCAAGAAAGAGCGTCTGAACCTTGAGCGTGAAACAGAAAAGCTTCAGGCGTCATTAGGCGGCATCGCGGAAATGGGTAGCGTTCCTGAATTGCTATTTGTCATCGACGTGAAAAAAGAAGCATTGGCGATTGCCGAAGCAAACAAATTGGGCATTCCTGTAATCGCAGTTGTTGACACAAACTGTTCACCAGATGGCGTTGATTACATCATCCCAGGCAACGACGATGCAGCACGTGCTATAGCACTTTACTGCGACCTTGTTAGCCGCGCGGCATTGGACGGTATGACCGCACAAATGGGCGCAGCGGGTGTTGACCTCGGCGCACTAGAAGATGCACCAGTCGAAGAAGCGGTTGCAGAGGCCTAAAAGCCCTTCATCAAAGCAAATCATAGCGCGGGTTTATCCCGCGCTTATCTTATTGTGAAAAAAGAGGATCCAAAGATGGCGATTACAGCTGCAATGGTTAAAGAGCTTCGCGAGAGCACAGGCGCGGGCATGATGGATGCGAAAAAAGCATTGACAGAAACTGATGGCGATTTTGAAGCGGCGATAGACTGGCTTCGCACCAAAGGTTTGGCAAAAGCGGCCAAGAAATCTGGCCGTGTTGCAGCCGAGGGTTTGGTTGCGATCGCAGTTGACGGTGGTTCAGCTGTTGCGGTTGAAGTGAACTCAGAAACAGACTTTGTTGCGAAAAACGCTGAATTCCAACAAATGGTTGGTTCATTTGCTAAGGCAGCATTAGGTGTTGTCGACGTTGACGCACTGGCATCTGCATCAATTGATGGCAAAGCGGTTAGTGACATTCTCACAGACAAAATCGCTACAATCGGTGAAAACATGACACTGCGCCGCATGGTCAAGATCAGCGGCGAAAGCGTTGCGTCATACGTACATAATGCAGCAACGACAGGCATGGGCCAAATCGGTGTTATCGTTGCAATGAACGGTTCAAACGAAGAATTTGGTCGTCAGATTGCGATGCACATTGCTGCGGCAAACCCAGCGGCGCTTGATGAAGGTTCATTGGATCAGGAATTGGTTGAACGCGAAAAAGCGGTTTTGACCGAACAAGCACGCGAAAGCGGAAAGCCGGAAGCCGTCATCGAAAAAATGATTGTTGGCCGTATGAAAAAATTCTTAGGCGAAGTCACACTTCTTGGGCAAGACTTTGTTGTGAACCCAGACGTGACAGTTGCACAAGCGGCGAAAGAAGCAGGTGTCGAAATCACCGGTTATGTACGCGTTGAAGTGGGTGAAGGCATCGAGAAAAAAGAAGAAGATTTCGCCGCAGAAGTCGCAAAAGCAGCGCAAGGCTAATTATAAATTCAGGACGAAAAAGGGTGGTGCACTCGAGTGCGCCACCCTTTTTATATGACCCAACACAATCTGGGCACGTAGGCGGGGTTCAGCATAAAAGCTTTGGCTAGCCGTCAAAATACACGCACCAAAAGAACACCGCATAAATACGTTGTATCAACAACCAAGTGCAGACACAATTGTTCTGAATAGCCCATTTAAGCTACAGCACGGCCCTCAGATGTTCAATATCCACAAAAATTTGTATTAATTGCTACGCTTATTTCAAACAGGATGTTCGTCACATCCGTCTTCACAGGCGGTTTCATTATCGTATTTATTTAACATAATTCACATTATGCGCCTTATGTAAGTACGATTTTCTATGAATGGCAAAATTAAATATGCGGTGCTACCAATGTCTCACCTATCGTAAATAAGATGAATAAAACGCGCTCCACTTTCATAATACTTTGATTTGTAATTCGTGAATAATTCCCGATAATTATCAGTAATTTTTAAACAAAGATCACTTTCATCTGCTGTAACACTAAACTTTCCAAACTGCTCTCCTAAAACTGTACCAGGTGCAATCCCACGCCCCGAATATCCAAAAATTGCATATCCATCTTTGCCGAGCCTGACTATTTCAGGTATCTTATTTTGTGTCATTGCGATCCGGCCTGACCACGATTGCGAAAGTTCGATCTTTAGATTTGGAAATATACGTTGAACTGCACGCTGCGCCCATCCGTCGTGAATGTAACGCCCTATGGTGTCACTGGCTTGCCCCATGGCACCAAAGACCAATCGGTTGTCGCGTGTTTTGCGAAACGAACTCATAATCAAAGCAGTATCCCAACACCCATGGTGATCGGGCAAAATGGTATCAAAATCACTCTGCGCCAATTTCTGACTAACACATTGAAAATAATTTATAATTGATGTTTCGTATACCTGTGTTGCCGATGTTAAATTGTTATATGCATTCGTCGCAATCAATAATTTTGATGCACGGACATGCCCATCGTTTGTCGTGACTTGCCAGATATCATCCCGGTCAATGCGAACAGCCGCGGTTTTTTCGTAAATTTGCACGCCCTTATCTTCCGCAGCACGCGCCAGACCGCGCGCATAGTCCACCGGTTGAATAACCCCTGCACGTGCGTCAAACAAAGCGCCGTGATACATGTCGCTGCCAACATGGTGCGCCGTGGTCTGCGCATCCAAAAATGTTACAGGCGAACCGCGACTTTGCCATTGGTGTTCGCGAGCGCGTAGATCAGAAATTGCTTGACTTGAATGGGCAAGATGCAAGGTTCCATTCCGTCGCGCATCACATTGTATTTCATATGTTTTTATCAAATCAAAGACGCGATCAGGACCTGTTCCCAAGTCGTTAATCAGCCGTTCGCCACGCGCATCCCCCAGCGTTTTTTTGATCTGATCTGGGGGCAACCACAGTCCCGCATTTACCAACCCAACATTGCGCCCTGACCCGCCATAACCGATAGTTTCCGCATCAATCATGCACACGCGAAGTCCGTCGCGCGCTGCAACACGTGCGGCGTTTAGCCCCGTAAATCCGCAGCCAATCACGACCAGATCGACTGTGATGTTGTCAGATAGAGGTGGGAATGCAACCCGTTCAACCGCTGCATTCCGCCAATGATTACGCGACATTAAAAGAATGCTTGCAAACCAGTCTGCGCGCGCCCAAGGATTAAGGCGTGCACATCATGCGTTCCTTCATACGTATTCACCGTTTCCAGATTGCACATATGACGCATGATTTGGAATTCCTCTGAAATCCCGTTTCCGCCGTGCATATCTCGTGTTGTGCGCGCTATGTCCAAGGCTTTACCACAATTATTCCGTTTGATCATGGAAATCATTTCAGGTGCGGCACGCGCCTCGTCCATCAAACGTCCCACACGCAGCGCGGCCTGTAGGCCCAGTGTGATTTCAGTTTGAATATCGGCTAATTTCTTTTGAAATAGCTGTGTTTGGGCAATTGGACGATTGAATTGCTTGCGATCCAAACCGTATTGACGCGCCGCGTGCCAGCAGAACTCGGCAGAGCCCAAAACACCCCAGCTGATCCCATAACGAGCGCGGTTCAGACACCCAAACGGGCCCTTCAAGCCGCTGACATGGGGCAGCAATGCATCATCACCAACCTCAACACCGTCCATGACAATTTCACCTGTGACAGAGGCGCGCAGCGATAGCTTTCCACCAATTTTTGGTGCACTTAAGCCCTCCATCCCTTTTTCCAGGATGAAACCCCGGATTTTTCCATCATGCGCCTCAGACTTAGCCCAAATCACAAAGATATCAGCCAAAGGTGAATTGGAAATCCACATTTTTGACCCAGTAATGCGATACCCGTTTGCGGTTTTTTCTGCGCGTGTTTTCATTCCCGCAGGATCAGATCCCGCATCAGGTTCGGTCAGTCCAAAACAACCGATCATTTCGCCACTAGCCAAACCGGGCAGATATTTTTGACGCTGTTCTTCACTACCGTAAGCGTAAATTGGATACATGACCAACGACGATTGCACCGACATCATCGAACGGTATCCGCTGTCCACACGTTCAATTTCACGCGCGACAAGTCCATAGGTCACATATCCGGCCCCGAGCCCACCGTATTCCTCTGGCACTGTGATGCCAAGCAACCCCATGTCCCCCATCTGGCGAAAAATCTCTGGCGCCACCTCTTCTTCGCGATAAGCGTTGATCACACGGGGTTGCAGTTTTTCCTGAGCAAACGCGCGTGCACTATCACGGGTCAGGCGCTCATCCTCGGTCAATTGATCCTCTAACATAAACGGATCGGCCCAATCATAGCTGAACAAATCAGGTGCGTCTTTAGCCTTTAAAATGGGTTTATCTAACATTGGATGCTCCTTCATATATGTGTTAGAGGTATATATACTTTATATAATTTCTTATTAATATAGCATATGTGACATAATTATATGAGTTTTAGTCATGGTACAGCTAACGCGTTTCGAACTACCTAGCATGGCATCACTGCGCGCAATCGAGGCATTAGATCGTTTAAAAACAGCATCTGCAGTGGCCAAAGAGCTGTCCCAAACCCAAAGTGCGGTTTCACGGCAACTTCAACTGCTAGAACAGCAATTGGGTCAGGACATCATCTCACGGCGCAACAATCGGCTGGAATTAAGACCAAAGGCCAAAGAGTTCGCCGAAACTATCCGCACAGCCTTGGGCATGATACAGTCTGCAACCCAAGATTTACAGTTTGAGGAGCAGTCAAACACCCTGACGCTGGGCATATTACCCGCATTTGGCATGCGGTGGTTAATGCCGAAATTGGGGGATTTTTCAAAACAAAATCCTGACATTACAATCAATATGTTGACACGCCTTGCCCCATTCAGCTTTGATGCCGAACCCATTGATGTGGCGTTACATTTTGGCGATGCAAATTGGGACAATGCTTCCTCAATGCGGTTAAAATCCGAATATGTGGTCCCCGTATGTCGCCCCGATTATTTTGATGAAGCACCCACCCTAGGATCGCTTGCCGCGTCCGATTTGCTACAAATTATTTCGCGTCCCACGTCCTGGTCGGATTGGTTTAATCAACAAGGGTTTGATCAGGATATCAAACGCCCTGCCACTTCTTATGATCAGTTTTCAACCATCCATCAGGCCGTTTTGGAGGGTCTGGGAGTGGCATTGATGCCGAATTACTTGGTGGAAGAAGATTTGGCACGCGGCGTTTTAATCTGCCCTTATGAGGGCGACGGTCAGGTGGCGCAATCCTATCATTTGGTTTGGCCGAAACGTGAACGCATTAAACCCGCTGTACGTAAATTTCGGGATTGGTTGGCAGGTCAGATTGAGGGTGAAGACCCCTACCCGCGTTAACCCAAGGCGTATCCCGCACCGCGCACCGTACGCAGCGGATCATCGCCGCCATTTTGGCACAATGCTTTGCGCAAGCGTCCAACATGCACATCAACCGTGCGCGAATCCACGTAGATGTCACGCCCCCACACGCGGTCCAACAATTGATCGCGTGACCAAACGCGCCCCGGTTTTTCCATAAATGTCGACAGCAAACGAAACTCGGTCGGCCCCAGTTTCAATTCAGATTGCGAACGAAACACTTTGTACGTTTCGGGGTCCAGCATGATATCCCCGTATTCCAAACGGCTCCCAACCGCCGCGGCATTGATGCGGCGCAAATGCGCCCTAATCCGCGCCATCAATTCGATCACGGAATAGGGTTTAACGACGTAATCATCGGCACCTGTTTCCAAGCCACGAACGCGGTCCACCTCTTCCGCGCGTGCAGACAGCATGATGACAGGGATTTGACGTGTTTTTGAATTGCTTTTCAGACGGCGGCATACCTCGATCCCAGAAAGCTGTGGCATCATCCAATCCAGAACGATTAGATCAGGATCATTTTCATCAACTAGGATTAGTCCGTCTTCACCGTTATCCGCGGTGACGACATCAAACCCCTCGGCCTCTAGGTTATAGGCAAGCAACTCGCGTTGCGCGGGCTCATCTTCTACCAAAAGAACCGTGGGGCGGATCATAAGTTTACTCCAAATCTAACGAGATATTGGCATCTGCTGATGTTTTATCCTTTTTCTCTCGTTCTTCAGTTGGGCGATCTCCAGTGACGATATAGATCACTTGTTCAGCGATTGATGTCACGTGATCCCCCATGCGTTCGATATTTTTTGCGATGAAATGCAAGTGCATACAGGGTGTAATATTGCGCGGATCTTCCATCATGTAGGTTAGGAATTCACGGAATTGTCCGCTATACATTTGATCGACGTCACGGTCACGTTGAATGACCTCTTCTGCCAATTTCACGTCCCGTTGAACATAGGCGTTAAGCGCGTCTTTCAACATCAATTCAACTTCGCGCGCCAAACGACGCAGACCTTGGCCCTTGTCAAATACATGCGGCATTTCCATCAGAACAGTTGTGCGTTTTGCCATATTTTTGGAATAATCGCCTATCCGCTCCAGGTTCGATGCAACCTTGATCACCGACAAAACCAACCGCAAATCAATTGCCGTGGGCGAACGCAGCGCCAATAGTTTCGCAGCCTCATCATTGATTAGGATTTCTAACTGATCGATGGCCTTGTCACGGGCACGGACATCCGCGGCCAATTCAACGTCCCGGGTGTCAAATGATTTCGCGGCGTCCAAAATCAACGCTTCGACCATGCCGCCCATTTTCATAATGTGCGCTTGGATCACCTCGAGGTCACGGTCAAATGCAGAGAGAATATGTTGCTGTTCGTTCATGATCTTATCCAATCCGCCCTGTGATATAGCTTTCGGTGCGCGGGTCCTCTGGTTTGGTGAAGATGGTTGTCGTGTCTCCATATTCGACAAGGTTGCCCAAGTGGAAAAACGCGGTTTTCTGACTAACCCGCGCGGCCTGCTGCATTGAGTGGGTGACAATCACAACGCAATAGCGTTTCCTCAACTCATCAATCAATTCTTCAACTTGTGCTGTTGCGATGGGGTCCAGCGCAGAACAGGGTTCATCCATCAACAAAACCTCTGGTTGTGTGGCAACGGCCCGCGCAATACATAGGCGTTGTTGCTGTCCCCCAGACAGCCCAGTACCCGCGTCATTTAGACGATCCTTAACCTCGTCCCAGATGGCGCCGCGGCGCAGTGCCTTCTCCACGATTTCATCCAACTCTGCTTTATTTTTAGCCAAGCCGTGAATACGCGGGCCATAGGCAACATTGTCATAAATGGATTTTGGGAATGGGTTTGGTTTTTGAAACACCATACCAACACGCGCGCGAAGCTGCACGGGGTCTATGCGAGGATCATAAATATCCTCTCCATCCAATATAATGTCACCACTGACACGGCAGATATCAATCGTGTCATTCATACGATTAAGCGTGCGCAAAAATGTGGATTTACCGCACCCAGAGGGGCCAATAAACGCCGTAACCGTTTTGTCCAAAATATCAACAGAAACATCCTTAATCGCATGCGTGTCACCATAGTGAACCTGCACGCCTGATGCGCTGATCTTCATTTGTTGATCGGTTGATGTTTCTTGTGTCAGTCGCATGTCTTTCATTTCATCTAGCCGCTTGCGTTTTTAAGTTAAAGCCGCACAAACACACCGTTATTGCGCGTTTGGCACGGTTTTATGGAGGTTGTGTAACAGAATTATGACGTCATGACACGTCGTTTCCTTGTGCGATGATCGAGATATCATAGGGCAATAACACCCGAAAATTAGACCCCTGTCCCATGATGCTATCCACCATTAGTCGACCACGGTGTCGGCTAATGATATGTTTCACAATCGCAAGCCCCAACCCCGTACCGCCCATCTGGCGCGAACGATGACTGTCGATGCGATAAAACCGTTCCGCCAATCTTGGCAGATGAACGGGATCAATGCCCGGTCCATCGTCTGAAACCGCCACTTCGATCCCTTCGCTGCGCAGGGCAGGCAGGTAGGCGGGTTGCGACAGCGTAATAGTCACAGTACCCCCCTTCGCCCCATATTTGATCGCGTTTTCGATCAAGTTGTTGAACACCTGACGCAATTGATCACTGTCACCTTTGATACTAATGTCTGTGCTTGCTAGACTCTCGATATTTACTGTAGCGTCCCGAGCCTGTGCTGCAGGCAGCAATGTATCGACCGTTTGTACAATTAATCCATTCAGGTCGATCTTATCCGTGGGACGCTGGCGCTCGGTTGCTTCGACTTGAGAAAGGGAGAGCAGATCATTGACCAATCGGTTCATACGCTGCGCCTCGGATTCCATAATGCCCAGGAACCGTTCTTGGGCCTTAGGGTCACCCTTGGCAACTGTGCGCAGTGTTTCGATAAACCCCATCAATGCGGCAAGCGGGCTTTTCAATTCATGCGAAACATTAGCCACGAAATCCCGCCGCATCTGTTTGATTTGTTCTTGATCACTGCGGTCTTGGAATGTGACCAAACAATAAAGACCTGCGATGTTAATACAGGTGGCATCATAAAACGCATCACGCCTATTTTCTGAGATTGTGGCACGTGCATTTTTTCGATCGCCTGATTTGATCGAGCCTTCGATGGCCTCGATCATTGTTGGTTGGCGAAACACCGTATAAAAGTGCCGCCCCTCAATCCCGTCACCCAAAAACGCCTTGGCCTCGAGATTTGCACAGAGGATGCGTTCAAAATCCCGCATGGAAATGGCGACACAAGGGTATGGCAGCCCAGATACAATCGAAATGATCTGTTCGTTTTCCATCTGGTACCTTTATCGTATTGCGCCACGTTGATCCAAAAAGATCACAGTTTTATGACGCGGGGCGCAATTGATCACGGAAACGGCGGCCGTTTTCTTGATAATGAAGCGCACTTTTTTCCAGTCCTGCGATTTGCGCCTCCCCCAACTCTTTGACAACACGCCCGGGTGAGCCAAGAACCATGGATCCATCGGGGATTTCCTTATTCTCGGTAATCAAGGCCCCTGCCCCAATCAGACAGTTTTTCCCAATCTTAGCCCCATTCAAAATGGTGGCCCCCATCCCGATCAGAGAATTGTTCCCAATCACACAGCCATGCAGCGTCACCATGTGACCGATCGTGCAATTTTCACCGATCATCAATGGATATCCCATATCCGTGTGCAAAACACAGTTTTCCTGAATGTTGGATCCTGCCCCAAGATGGATCAATTCATTGTCACCGCGCAATGTCGCACCAAACCAGATCGAGGCGTTTTCAGACACCTCAACATGCCCTATGACATTTGCATCATGCGCTATCCATGCGCTTGTTGAAATCTGTGGGGTTTTGTCCCCTAATGCAAAAATGCTCATGATCTTTCCTCAAACTCTTTGTTCAATCGGCGCACAACATTCACCAGATCCGGTTGTTGGCTAAGGCGCAGGCGTTCGGCGGCAACGATTGTTTTTAATCGGGCTTCGGTTTCATCCAAATCCTCGTTCACTAAAACATAGTCGTATTCGGGCCAATGGCTAATTTCATCGTGTGATTTGGACATACGGCTATCAATCACCTCTTTGCTGTCTTGTGCGCGGGCATAAAGGCGGCGTTCCAATTCAGGGATCGAAGGCGGAAGGATGAAAATGGATAAAACGTGTTTACCGAGGGCCGAGGCGCGCACCTGTTGCCCGCCCTGCCAATCAATATCAAACAACACATCACGCCCCGCATTTATCGCTTCTTCAACAGGGCCTTTAGGGCTACCGTAATAATTTCCGAAAACTTCTGCGTGCTCCAACATAGCGCCCTTGGCGACCATATCCTGAAACTCTTCCCGCGAATGGAAGTAGTACTCACGCCCATGTTCTTCGCCCGAACGCGGCGCGCGTGTGGTTGCCGAAACCGAGAAGTTCAATGTTGGCTCCCAAGAGCGCAACCTCGCGGCCAGAGTCGATTTTCCCGCACCAGAAGGCGACGACAGAATGATCAATAGCCCACGACGGGCGGCATCGGGATTATTCGACATTTTGAATTTGCTCTCTCATCTGGTCTATCGTTGTCTTAAGATCGAGGCCAATGCGTGATAACTCACTGTGCTGGGCTTTAGAGCAGAGCGTGTTGGCCTCGCGGTTAAATTCTTGGATCAGGAATTCGGCACGCCGGCCAATACTTGCATCTTCTGCAAACAGCGCGCGCGCCGCATCGATATGGGCATCCAGTCGATCAAGTTCTTCTGCCACATCCTGTTTGATGATGAACAGCGCAACTTCTTGTGCGACGCGTTCAGGCTCGACCTCAACAAATTGTTCGCTCAAGGTTTTTAAATTATCGGCAAACCCCTGCTCCAGCTTTGCTTTGCGCTTGGGTAGTAACGCACGTGCTGCCGAAACCAAATCCGCAATCGTATCAATTTGATCGTCTAATATTCGGGCGAGTACCTCACCCTCGCGCGCGCGATCTATGTCCCAATTCGCAATTGTCTGCGACATCGCAGATTGCATCGACTGCGACATTTCGGTACTAAGTAAGACAACGCCCGCTTCATGTGCCATCACGCCCTTGATCGCCAAAATATCGCTAGCCTTTGACGGGGCTAGTGACAAGTGACGCCCCAACGCCAGATGCTCGATACGCTCGATCCCAGACAAAGCCTGCTCAATCATTTTTTCATTGATTGCGGGCGCTGCAGACATGTCATCCTGTAGGCTGTAGCGTATGTTCACCTGTAACGACCCACGCTTTGCAACCTTGGTGATGGTTTCGCGCAATTTCGGTTCGAGTGTGGCAAACAAATCTGGAACACGCAGTTTTAGATCGAGTCCACGGTTGTTCACGCTACGCACCTCTAAGGTGGCGATTCCTCCTGGAAATTCGCAGGTGTGATTGGCAAAGCCGGTCATTGATTTCATGGCACGCTCCTCGGGTATGCATTTGCAATAAGATATTCTTGGATTTGGAACAAGGGCCGCTACGTTCAGTGATTGTTTAGAAATCAGGATCAAAACCAAGTTTAATTTTGTATTAACATTTTGATATCAATTTGAAGCATGTAGTGTTCAACATGGTCAAAACATGATTGAGCTTTCACAGTATCGGGATCTCGATCATTTTCTCGCAGTTCATACATTAGGGAACTACTGGAAAAATTTGGCCGTTGGCGCGGTGCCCTATCGCTCCAATCTGGATCCGCGCAGGCTTATTGATGCCCTGCGCAACATTGTGTTAAACGAAATATTTCCTTTGGAAACCCACGTATTCGGATTTCTGAGAGGCATCTTTGCAACTTCTTGATGCAGGACGGATGCAGCCTGCTTTATTCCCTACCGTCCAATAGTTAAATAGATCACTTGCGCTGGATATATTC
>Ga0255781_10003035_pt1 | contig 13154 bp, 10 predicted proteins | sample 101ome_21_FD_179979 | JGI IMG/M metagenome (GOLD analysis project Ga0255781, IMG submission 179979) | Coastal salt marsh microbial communities from the Groves Creek Marsh, Skidaway Island, Georgia - 101413BT metaG (version 2) | ecosystem: Environmental > Aquatic > Marine > Intertidal zone >...
ACGTGATGTAGCAGGTTATCCAGTAAGAACACCCAGCCTTGATATTTCAGTCATAGGAGCCGGTGGTGGTTCACTAGCAGTGGTTGACGCCGCAGGAGGGTTATCCGTTGGCCCACAAAGTGCCGGGGCGATCCCAGGCCCGGCAGCTTACGGAAATGGCGGCAAAGGAGCGACGTTAACAGATGCTAACCTAATTCTCGGAAGACTAGATGCAGATACTGGCTTAGTTGATGGCTCTACAAAACTTGATTTGGGGGCAGCAGAAAACGCTATGACCGAGCAAGTAGCAAAACCTCTAGAGATTACACTGGAGAGAGCTGCCGCCGGGGTTTTGTCCGTAGCGGCTGCAAACATCGCTAGGGCTATACGTTCCGCATCATCAGAGCGAGGCCATGACCTTCGAGACATGGCTCTAATTGCATATGGCGGTGCAGGCCCCCTCGTCGCCGCTGATGTCGCTCTTGAGTCTGGATGTCCAGTAGTAATCGTTCCACCAGCTCCTGGCACATTATGCGCTCGTGGGATCCTAATGTCAGATCCCACAACTAGTTTTGTGGAAACGATTCTAAGGTCAGCTGATGCTGAAGGCTGGCAGATGGCGAAAGATGCATTCGGGCGGATGACTTCTTTAGGGGATATTTGGCTAAAGAAACAAACATCAGACCACACACGGCATCAAAAAAAATGGATTATTGAAGCGCGCTATCTAGGGCAAGGCTTCGAAGCAACGACAATGGTATTACCTCGCGATACCTTATATAGTTTTACTGAACGCTTTCACAAAATCCACACACAAGAGCACGGTTACGATATACGTTCCCGGCAAATTGAGATCGTTAATTGCCGTTTAACCGCAACAGCCACTGGCTTCAAAACAGGCCCTAAGGTTGTTCTCCCCTCCGACAAAGAAATCCAGTCAATAGGAACACGGAAGGTGTGTTTCGACGGAGAAACTCTTGTTGAGACTAGTATTTATGACCGATCATCCACTGAGCCAGGTCATAAGATTTATGGACCGGCGATCATAATAGAAAAGACAGCAACAACTGTCTTACCACCAGATTGGGCTGCTGTTGTGGATGATTATGGCAACCTTATCCTGCGCATAACCAACAGAGATAATTCAGTCTAAATCCCCCGCCAAAGCGTTCCGGGTTGGCTCTGACATAACTGCCATGTGGGAATAGTTTTCATGATCTATTCCTACGATCACTCGAGCACCCGAATTCTTCAGCACATCTGCCTGAGCATCTGATAATGGAAAGTGAACGAATTGCACACTGGAGGCTTTGCCATCCGCCGCAGTACGATCAACATCTTCTTCAGCCTTACCACTCACTCGCTCGCCGTTAACCTCAAGGTACATATTCTCTTCGACACCACCCATGCGACTTAGAACGGTCTTGCGTCGCAATGGATCATCGATTTCAAACATCACTGTTGCAATTAGCTCTCTACCCTGCGGTATGAGAGGGTTATATGCTTCAAGTTCATCCGGAACTTGCTCAGCGCCGCCTTTTTCAATGGCGAGCATCTCGTGGACTTGGTGCCACATGGTTTCGTAACTCTCAAAATAAAAGGTCGCAAAAGGTCCAACCTCTACCCGTCGATCTTTTTTTATGAGTGACATCTCTCTTCGCTTATCCTTTCTAATTGAAAGATAAGCTTCAAGATCCATGATATCGTCTGGATTTATTTGGCGATTTGACATAGCTGTGTTCGATCCTCTTAGTATTTAAGACCGTATGCTTCGGCGAATAATTTAATTGGATGTGGGGCTTCAGATATTTTTGCCTCTGGGTCCTCGCGCTCTATGCCCTGCACGATATGATGGCCCGCCAAAGGACACTCTGAGGCAATAAATCTTGTCTTGCCTTTTACAGCTGCGTCGTTGATTGCCTTAGCGGCTTGACGAGCTACCGGTTTACCAACCTTCAGTGCAACTTCGAAATTTTCCTTCATTGCACCCCATGATCCACCATGGCCCGAACAGCGCTCAATAATTGCGACCCGTGTATCTGGAATGAGACGCAACATCTCGGCCGCTTTTGGCCCCATGTTCTGCGCACGTGCGTGACAGGCGAGATGCACTGTTATGTCACCATCTAAAGGACCGAGACCTTCAGCGAGCCCCTCTTTCTTGGCAATATCTACGACATACTCAGCGACATCATGAGTTGCATTCGCAAGACGCTTTACATTTTCATCATCCGGCACCAGCAATGGCCACTCGAATTTCAGCATCAAGGCACAAGATGGAACCAAAGCTATAACGTCGAAGCCGTCATCCACCCATTTCATCATTTCAGCAGCAACAGATCGTGCGCGCTCCGCAACACGCTCTACGTTCCCCTGCTCCATTTGTGGCATTCCACAACAGCCTGCATAAGTAACTTCGGTCTGCACACCGTTCTTAGCCAACACGGCTCTTGCAGCTAGACCTAAATCGGGCTCATTGTAGTTACCAAAACATGTGGCATAGATAACGGCCTTTCGCCCAGAAGCAGGCGCTGCCGCATTAACCTGCGCCGGATTTTCTGCCGCCTTTTTAACAAGTGTTTGTCCAGCAAATTTTGGTAAGGCTGCATCACGATGCACATGGACTGTCTTTTCCATGATTGGCCTTGTGATTTTATTGCCTGTATCACTGGCCCAGTTAGCAACTCCAGAAACCAGGCTGCCAAGGCGACCATTCCGATCAGTCTCTGTTAGCTGAGACTCAATCTTGCTGCGACGACCCTGCTTGAATTCCATATGCCTGTAACGCAGCATAAGATGCGGGAAATCTAAATCGAATTCGTGCGGCGGTACGTATGGACACTTTGTCATGAAGCAGAGATCACAAAGGGTACAGGCGTCCACAACCCCCTTGAAATCTGCACTATCGACTGTGTCTAACTCTTCCGATGGGGCTGCATCAATCAAATCAAAGAGGCGTGGGAAACTATCGCACAGGTTAAAACAGCGACGACACCCATGGCAGATGTCAAAGATGCGACGCATCTCTTCATCCAACTTTGCTGGATCAGTAAAATCCGGATGATTGAAATCAATCGGGTGCCGGATTGGAGCTCCTAAGCTTCCTTCGCTCATCGGTGAGTTTCCCAAATATCTGTATTTAGTAGAGGATATTGGGGGGCACTCAAGTTGTGCTCCCCCAAACCCCCACGACCAAAATTTAGCCGAGATCGTCTAACGCCTTTTGGAAACGTCCAGCATGGCTACGTTCAGCCTTTGCTAGGGTTTCAAACCAGTCAGCGATCTCGTCAAAGCCCTCTTCACGGGCTGTACGAGCCATGCCAGGGTACATATCGGTGTACTCATGGGTTTCACCAGCAACAGAGGCCTTTAAGTTATCTTCTGTTGCGCCCATGGCCAAGCCAGTTGCAGGGTCCCCTACCTCTTCAAGATACTCAAGGTGACCATGCGCATGGCCAGTTTCGCCTTCAGCAGTTGACCGGAAAACAGCTGCTACGTCGTTATAGCCTTCGATATCTGCCTTCTGTGCGAAATATAGATATCTGCGGTTAGCCTGGCTTTCACCAGCAAACGCTTCTTTTAGATTGTCTTCAGTTTTACTTCCTTTGAGCGACATCGACTTCTCCCTCAAACATGTTTGTTTTAACGACCCGCTGGTTCCAGCAGGTCTATCGACACCATTGTCGACCTACCACCAGTAAGTGGTAGCCAAATGGGTGGAAGTCAATGGATTAGAAGCATTCTAAATTAAAATTTCTTGCTTATAGCAGTTTTTAATCTTTATTTACGCGTCAACCTGACGACCACATCTACTCTCTCGATTTTAGAACCTGCAGGTGCATTCGGCAGGTCATCGATTGATATGGATCCTGGAGGCAAATCTTCTAGTCGATTTTCATCAACGTGAAAGAAGTGGTGATGGTGAGAAACGTCGGTATCAAAATACGAACGCTCGGGACCTGCCAAGACCTCGCGGAGTAGACCAACATCAACAAATTGCCGAAGAGTATTATATACGGTCGCCAGTGATACCGGCACACCGGATTCAGAGGCTTCTGCAAAAAGCTCGTCTGCAGTGACATGTCTTGCAGAGCCACTAAATAATAATCTTGCGAGCCCTATCCTCTGCCGCGTTGGTTTAAGACCAACCGCACGGATTTTTAGTTCTACGTTCTTATCAGCAATGACCATTTTATTGCCCATTGTTGATAGTTCTCCCTGAGATAACTGACACCATCTTCTCTAGAGATAACGCGCTTGATCCAAATATCAAACTATTCTTTTTAGAGGCTCGGTCACTGACCAGAAACGATGCGATCGACAAGCTGTTTGACAGTAGGGATAAAACCGTTCGCATACCAATCATCTTGACCAAATCGATAAGCGTTATGGCCTGCAAACATTAGGTGTTCCTCAGGAGGATCTCCATGAGCTATAGCTTGAAGTGTTTTTTGAATACAGAAAGACCTAGGATCAGGCTTCCGGCCTGTTGAACCTGCTTCTGTCTGCGACCAATTTGAAAACCGGCATTGAGATAAACATCCCATACACCCCACTTGGTCTTTATGAATTTGTCTCGCCTCATCAGACGTGGTGAACACCATTGTAGAGTCTGGCGTACGCAGACCCTCGCTATATCCAGAAGCTATCCAAGTTTCAGCCCGCTGTTTATCGGCCGGGGCAACGAATACCTTTCGGCCACGCGGCCCTACCGCCAGCTCAGCGACAAGATCACCCTCGGGATTTAGTACATAGCTAATCTGCCGTTCAGATCTAGCTTCCAGCCCTTCAAGAAATGAATTTCTTACTGCAGACGAGTAGAAACCAGTCGGACTGAATCTTTGTAGAAGGACATCTCCTGGTTCAAGAGTTGGCAGCTTTTGCTTCCAAACATCTGGAATTGGACTTTCCTGGGTAAGAAGAGGTCGTGTTCCAAATTGAAACGCTACTGGCGCAATATCTGGATCTTCAATCCAGTCCTCCCACTCATCTAACCGCCACACACCTCCAGCCATAACCACGGGCACATCATTTAGTCCCACCGCATTCATGGTCTTTCGAAGTTCCGCAACTCTGCCTTTCGGAGACTCTGGATCGGTTGGATCCTCGCTGTTTGAAAGGCCATTATGACCTCCAGCAAGCCACGGGTCCTCATACACAACGCCACCAAGCCACTCAGAATGGCGATGGTAAGATCTCTTCCAAAGTGCCCTGAAGGCTCGTGCTGATGAGACAATCGGGTAGTAGTAGACCCCGAATGATGATGCAATTTCTGCAAGCCTGTAGGGCATACCAGCGCCGCAGGTTACGCCGTGGATTAGGCCTTTCGCTCCTTCAAGAGCGCCTTGGAGCACTTGCTCGGCTCCACCCATCTCCCAGAGAACATTTATATGGATACGGCCGTTACCTCCTGCCGTTTCCCAGGCAACGCGTGCTTGATGGATTGCTCCACGAATGCCGTATGCAATCAGTTCTTCATGACGATCTTTTCTGGTTCGCCCATGGTAAGTTTGGGGGATAAGTTCTCCGTTAGGAGAAAAGCTATCGGCGTTTACACCTGAAAAGGTACCAATCCCCCCTGCCCTTGCCCAGGCACCAGCACTAGCGCCATTAGTGGCAGAAACACCTTTCCCGCCTTCGACAAGAGGCAATACTTCAGCGCCCGACATATTCCTCGCCTGTACAATCATGCGCGATATCGTCTCCCAAGCGCAGTGTGGATCACATCATGGCCTAAGCCATTTTCCCCACAACTTTTTCCAGTACAGTCCCCTTACTGCCAAAATCAAGAATACAGCGGGGACTTTTTTCAACTATTGAAAAGAGAGGGCCCTGATACCTTCCTTCAGAGCCCTCATATTGATCAGTCTTCAGCTTCCTCGATCACGATCTCCTCGCCGGTCTCCTGATCTATATTCTTCATCGATAGCCTAACCTTGCCACGATCATCGAAGCCCAGGCACTTAACTTTTACAATATCGCCCTCATTAACGATATCTGTGACTGACCTCACCCTCTCTGGACGCAACTCAGAGATATGAACCAAGCCGTCACGTGGGCCTAGGAAATTCACAAAGGCGCCAAAATCGAGAACCTTGACTACTTTACCTTCATAAATTCTACCGGCTTCTGGTTCAGCAACAATCGCCTCGATCATTTGTCGTGCTTTATCTGCAGCTGAAGAGTCCACTGACGCTATCTTGATGGTGCCGTCATCTTCAATATCGACTTTTGCACCTGAGACCTCAACAATTTCACGAATAACCTTGCCGCCCGAGCCAATTACTTCCCGGATCTTTTCTTTGGGCACAGTCATGGTAGTTATCCGGGGAGCATTACTCGAAACTTCCGCCCGAGCTTGGCCTAAACCCTTATCCATTTCACCCAAAATATGCTTCCGGCCATCTTTTGCTTGGGCCAAAGCTACCTGCATGATTTCCTCAGTGATGGAAGTGATTTTGATGTCCATCTGAAGACTGGTGATACCATCTGCGGTGCCCGCAACTTTGAAATCCATATCCCCAAGATGATCTTCATCACCCAAAATATCTGAGAGAACTGCGAACCGATCGCCTTCTTTAATCAATCCCATAGCGATACCAGCAACCGGCTTCTTAAGAGGCACACCGGCGTCCATCATAGCCAGGCTGCCACCACAGACTGTGGCCATGGAGGAGGAACCATTGGACTCAAGAATTTCTGAAACACACCTAATTGTGTAAGGAAAATCCTCATGCTTCGGCAACATCGGCCGGAGTGCGCGCCAGGCCAGTTTTCCATGGCCAATTTCGCGGCGGCCGGGAGGACCAATGCGGCCAGTCTCACCTACAGAAAACGGTGGGAAGTTGTAATGCAGCATGAAACGTTCTCGGGTTTCACCCTCTAGACGGTCGAGTATCTGTTCGTCAGACCCCGTTCCCAAAGTACAAACAATCAGACCTTGAGTTTCGCCTCGGGTAAATAATGCTGAGCCGTGGCTGCGTGGCAAGACGCCAACCTCAGCCACAATTGGACGGACAGTAGCGGTGTCGCGACCATCAATTCTTAACTTTGTATCAAGAATAGCCCCACGAACGATGTCTTTTTCAAGGTCCTTTAAGACGTTCTTAGCAAGTCCTTCGTCACCCTCTTCGGCTACGATTGCGGCAATAGCCTTATCCTTAGCTTCACCCACTGCACTCTGACGGTCTTGTTTTGCGACTATCGCATAGGCCGATTTCAAATCGTCTCCGACGAGACCCTCAAGCTTGGAGCGCATTGCTTCCTCACCATCTGGCTTCTGAGGCTCTGGCCACGCCTCTTTGGCTGCGGCTTCTGCTAAGTCAATAATAAGGTCAATAACGGGCTGGAAACCTCTATGTCCAAACATCACAGCTTCAAGCATACGTTCTTCAGACAGCTCTTGAGCTTCTGATTCAACCATTAAGACACCCTCTTGAGTTCCAGCAACCACCAGATCAAGAGTTGAGACTTCCATCTGCTCTAAAGTTGGATTCAACACCAGATTACCGTCGATCTCACCTACGCGGGCACCACCTATTGGCCCCATAAATGGCACACCGGAAATCGTGAGAGCAGCTGAAGCCGCAATCATAGCAAGGATATCTGGATCATTTTCCATGTCATGAGACAGCACCGTTGCAAGGACCTGTGTCTCGCACTTAAAGCCAGGAGCAAAAAGAGGTCTAATTGGACGATCAATTAGTCTAGATGTCAGTGTCTCTTTCTCAGACGGCCGCGCTTCACGCTTGAAAAACCCACCTGGGATTCTCCCAGCTGCATATGTCTTTTCTTGGTAATGAACCGTGAGAGGAAAAAAGTCCAAACCTGGCCGAGGTGCACGCTCAGCTGTTACTGCGCATAATACTGCAGTTTCGCCAAGCGTAGCCAACACAGCTCCGTTAGCCTGACGCGCCATACGCCCAGTTTCCAGAACAAGCTTACGCCCGTCCCAATCAATTTCTTTGCGGACAATATTAAACATAACTCAACATCCTTCCCACGAAGCACGACCCCTGGCCATTTATGCACTTCGGAATTTGTATGGCACCCGTGGCACCAACGATCGGTTTAGGCCATTTATAGGCCCTTCCAGGTGCGATCATCGCAGCCTGAAATCACTAGCGGCGGAGGCCCAAACGCTTAATCACATCTTGATAGCGGGCATCATCTTTCCGACGGAGATAATCAAGCAACCGTCGACGTTGGCCAACCATAACTAATAAGCCCCTGCGAGAATGCAGGTCCTTTTTATGGTCTTGCATGTGATCTGTAAGATTACGGATCCGCTCCGTCAGGATAGCAACCTGCACTTCTGGTGCACCTGTGTCACCTTCGCTTTTTCCATATTCTTTAACTAATTCTTCAGTTCTTTCTTTGGTGATCGACATCGATCCATTCCTATTCGTTAAGGGTTAAGAACACGCTCTGGTTTCAATTCGTTCGCCTCAATTCGCGCAATAGCTACTAGTTCACCATGTGCTTCGACGCGAAGTTGGCAACCCTTTGGTAGGGCCGCAACACGATCGAGATCTCCTTTGCGTAAAAGACGGACAGATCGCCCATTGCGAATGTCCGTTGCTTCACTGTCGGAAACGGCCAGCGCCGGGATGTCGTCCAGCGCGGTCTTAACCGGCAGCACCGCCGGGCAAACATCGTCGATGCGCCCGAGGGAAGTCAAGTATTCGAGTTCATGCGCTTGGTCGAGGTTAAATGGACCAACGCGCGTGCGACGCAAAGCCGCTATATGACCAAGACACCCTAGAGCAGCGCCCAAGTCGCGAGCTAGACCGCGCATATATGCTCCCTTTCCGCTTTCAACATCAAATACAGCGGAGTCAGCATCTAACATGTCTACTAAATCAAATTTATAAATTTGAATTTCGCGAGCTTTCAACTCGAAATCTTCATTTCCACGGGCAAGATCATAAGCACGGGCCCCCTCAACCTTTATGGCTGAATAACGCGGAGGGATTTGCATGATAGCACCACGAAATTGCTCCAAAACCTTTAGTATCTCTTCACGAGATGGCCTTAAGTCGGAGGTTTCAACTTGATCGCCTTCTGCATCGTCTGTTGTCGTTGCGATACCCCATCGCACAGTGAAACGGTATGATTTCCTGCCATCCATAGCATAGGGCACGGTTTTGGTCGCAGAGCCAAGCGCAATGGGCAAAACACCAGTAGCAAGCGGGTCTAGCGTGCCACCATGTCCGCATTTCGCGCCTAAACTTATACGCTTTATCGCATTTGAAACCGCTGTAGACGTCATACCGGAAGGTTTATCAATGACTAACCACCCATTGGGAGCATCTGGCGCGGGCTTCCGCCTTCTACGCGCCATCAGGATTAACCTCACTCACATCATCGTTCGATAGTTTTCTCAACACATGGCTAATACGCTGACTTTGATCAAAAGCTTTATCAGCTACAAAACGCAAATCAGGGGTAAATTTAGCCTCAATCATCCGACCAAGCTCAGCGCGCAAATATCCACGCGCGCGTTTCAGCGCTGCAACGATATCATCAGCTTCACCCCCCCCTAGAGGTGTTACAAAAACAGTGGCACTCCGAAGATCTGGGCTAGGCCTTACCTCGGTCACAGTGATTGCCTGCCCTGACAGCGCAGGATCACGAAGATCGCCACGGGCGATAATTTCAGAGAGAGCGTGGCGCACCACCTCGCCCATTCTTAATGCGCGCTGAGTAGGGGCGCTCCCGCGCCTAGTTTGAGACCGTGCTGACATGAGACTAGTCGATTAAAGAACTCGGGCGACTTCTTCAACCTCGTAACATTCTATCACGTCACCTTCTTTGATGTCCTGATAGTTTTCGAAGCCCATTCCACACTCGAAGCCTTCTCGAACTTCTCGGACTTCCTCCTTGAAGCGCTTCAGAGTCCCAAGTTTTCCTTCGTGTATGACCACGTTATCTCGAAGCAATCGAACACCTGCCCCGCGCTTAACGATACCGTCTATAATCCTACAGCCTGCTACCTTGCCGACTTTCGTAATATTAAATACTTCGCGGATCTCTGCGTTACCGATAAATTTCTCTCGCTGTTCTGGTGCCAATAAGCCTTCGACAGCCGCTTTCATGTCATCCAGAAGTTCATAGATGATTGAGTAGTAGCGAATATCTACACCATCTTGCTGAGCTTGATTCCTAGCTGATGCTGCCGCACGAACATTGAAACCAACCAGGAAGCCACCGGATGACGAAGCAAGTGTTACATCGGATTCACTGATTGCACCGACGCCCGAGTGCAGAACGCGAATTGAAACTTCATCGTTCTGGAATTTTTCAAGAGAAGCAACAATCGCCTCCAAACTACCCTGAACATCTGCTTTAACGACCACAGGAAGCTCTTTGCTCTCCCCAGAGGCAATCCGACCGAACATTTCGTTAATTGTTCCACGAGGCGCAGTTGCAGTGCGCTTGTTTCGTTCAGTCCTTTGTCGATACTCGCTGACTTCACGGGCTCGAGCATCGTTATCCACGACAACAACTTCGTCACCCGCCATCGGAACACCTGAGAGTCCAAGAACTTCCACAGGTGTCGACGGTCCAGCTTCATCCACTTGCTCGCCACGCTCATTTAGCATTGCGCGAACACGACCCCATTCCGCGCCTGCAACCATTACATCTCCCCGTCGGAGAGTTCCGGACTGCACTAATACCGTGGCAACAGAACCACGCCCGCGGTCAAGCTGGGCTTCAATTACAGCACCGCGAGCCTCACGAGCTGGATTAGCTTTAAGCTCCATAACCTCAGCCTGGAGTGCAATGGCCTCAAGCAGATCATCAAGACCTTGCCCAGTTAATGCGGATACTGGCACCATTTGAACATCGCCACCAAAGTCCTCAGCGACAATCTCGTGGGTCAGCAATCCCTGTTTTGCAATATTGGGATCGGCATCAGGTTTGTCTATTTTGTTTATTGCCACAATCATCGGCGCTTCCGCAGCCTTTGCATGATTGATGGCCTCAACTGTCTGTGGCTGCACCCCATCATCGGCGGCTACGACCAACACAACGATATCTGTAACCTTGGCACCACGCTGCCGCATAGACGAGAACGCTGCGTGACCCGGAGTATCGAGGAAGGTTAGTATCGCGCCATTTACATCGACTTGATAGGCACCGATGTGTTGCGTGATGCCCCCTGCTTCTCCTTCAGTTACCTTCGTCTTGCGGATTGCGTCCAATAGAGAGGTTTTGCCGTGATCAACATGCCCCATGATTGTAATGACTGGGGGACGTCCCACCAGATCCTCATCAGAATCTGTAGCTGCATCTAGTCCTATCTCAACGTCCGACTCGGAAACTCGTCGTACACGGTGGCCAAATTCACCAATCACAAGCTCAGCTGTGTCAGCGTCTATTGTCTGATTGGCGGTTGCCATGACACCAAGCTGCATCATCTTTTTGACGACTTCTACAGTACGCACAGCCATTCTGTTTGCCAGCTCGCTAACAACAATGACTTCCGGCAACACCACTTCGCGAACTATTGAGCCACCATCATTAGTCGATCGATCTTGACGCTGTTGACGCTCACGTTCGCGCGCGCGGCGGACAGAAGCTAGACTGCGCGTTCTCTCTTCCGCCACCTCATCATCGAGCGCTTGCGAAATTGTAAGCTTGCCTGTTCGGCGTCGGGGATCACCGCCACGTTCACGACGAGGGGTACGACGCTCTTCTTCAACTGGCCGAGCACGACGACGGTCATCGTCCCGGGAAGGCTTACCTTCACCAGGCAGATCTAAAGGAATGACAGGATCAACGTCGCTTTGGCGACGAGGAGGTGGACGATTTTGTCCGCCACGGGCGGGTGCCGCACCACCGCGACCTGGACCAGCAGCACCAGGACGGCCAGGCGCAGCACCAGAACGGCGACCTTCACCTTGCCCCCCAGAACGACGTCCTTCAGGGCGCCGAGAAGGCGCTGTGGCCTGAGCTCGTTCTGCAGCCTCACGCTGGGCAGCAGCGAGTTTTTCTCGCTCCTCTTCCTCTGCTCGCTTGAGCTCAAGAAGTTCTCGTTCCTCAGGTGATAATTCAGGTTCGGGAGGTGGAGCTGGCTCGGGCACCTCTACCTGCGTTGGCTCCTGAACTACACCACTATCGGCAGCTGTGGCCATGACGGCCTCTGCTTCATCTGCTTCATCTGCTTCAGGCTCAGATTGCTCGACAGCAACTGGCTTTGGCGCAGGACGTGGGCGAGGTGGCGGTGCAGGGGGAGCGACAGGACGAGACGCACCCGATTGCAAAGCTTGCAGCGCTTTGAGACGCGCTGCCTTTTCCGTTTCACTCAGGCCACCGGCAGCTTCCTGGTTGCCGCTATCTCTCGAAGGTGCGCGCGTCTTTTTTACCTCTACCGTAACGGTTTTGGTTCGGCCACGCGTAAATTTCTGCTGCACCTGCCCAGCATCTACGGTCTTTTTGAGACCTAGAGTACCTTTTGGCTGCAGGCGAAGTTTGCCTGGTTTACGTTCGACAGTTTCATCTTCGCTCATATTTTTGAGCCCTCGCCCTTCGGGGTCGTCGCGGCACCGTCGTCTATCGGTACGGAAAGGCCGCGGCGCCGCGCCGCCTCCCGCAATAACATGTCGGAGAATTTACCTCGCGTCACGAGTGCATTCACAACCTGGTCACGCCCAAAAGCCCGTCCCAAATTGCTCGCCGACAAAATATCTATCACTGGCACACCTCTAGCTAACCGCTCGAGCCTTATACGCGATGCTGGTGCAGCATCAGAAGCCACAACAACTGCTCCTATAACACGGTTACGAGCAAACTCACGAGCCTGCTCCCAGCCAATGCCAACCTGACCAGCTCCACGCGCCATCCCAAGCAGCCCTAAGATACGGTCGTCCAAAAGGCAAATCGTATCGTCCAGCAAACTTGATGGAATGTTGATATCAGCTTTAAAGCCAGCCTTAAAGCGTCCAGCAACTGCTTTGCAAAAAATAGTATGATCTGGTGTTACCCATACACCCCGTCCCGGAAGACGTTCAGCTACATCTGGAGTAACTCGACCTTCTGGGTCGAGCACATATCGAAGCAGTTCTGCACGTGGGCGCTTGGAACGCGTGACGACGCAACGACGCTGTCCATCGTCTCGAGCCGGCCTATGGACTACTCCATCGCCAATGATGTTTTCAACCGCTTCAGCC
>Ga0255781_10003059_pt1 | contig 13102 bp, 10 predicted proteins | sample 101ome_21_FD_179979 | JGI IMG/M metagenome (GOLD analysis project Ga0255781, IMG submission 179979) | Coastal salt marsh microbial communities from the Groves Creek Marsh, Skidaway Island, Georgia - 101413BT metaG (version 2) | ecosystem: Environmental > Aquatic > Marine > Intertidal zone >...
CGAAGGGAACCGTGTTCGGGGCCGCCGTCGACGCCGCTGATCTCGACAGCCTCACCGGCTGGATCGACGCCGCCGCAGATGCTCTGGGCGGGATCGACATCTACGTGCACAACACCTCGGCGAAGCCGCAGAAGCAGATCGACCAGTGGATCAACAACTTCAACATTGACCTGAAGGCGCTGGTCGGAGCCGTGGAGGCTGCCAAGGATCGACTCGCCGACGGCGGTGGGTCGTTGATCTCGATTGGCACGACCGCTGTTGCCGAGCACTTTGCCTCTGGCGCGGGCAGCTACAGCGCGTTCAAGGCAGCCGTCACCAACTGGACGCTCGGTCAGGCGCAGGTGCTCGGCAAGATGGGTATCCGATGCAATGTGGTGCAGCCCGGCCCGATCTTCGTCGACGGTGGTGACTGGAACATGATCAAGGACCACATGGCCGACTTCTATGCGGCTACCCAGGCCGCCCATCCCGGTGGCGACCTTGGCACGGTGACCGATGTGGCGAACGCCGTCGCCTTCTTGGCCTCCGACGCTGCACGCCACATCAACGGTGCAAACCTCACCGTGGACGGCGGCTTCACCAAGCGCGTGAACTACTGAGGTTGGCGCAGTGAGCGACGAGCAACCGACCCGCGTCGACGCCTATCTGGTGGCCGGCGGCAAGTGGCATGACATCGACTATGCCCGTGTTGAACTGCTGAAACTGCTGGCCGAGCATCCGCATGTGCGGGTGAAGGTGGGCAGTGACTACGAAGACATTGCCTCGATCACATCGTCGGCGTTCCTCGTGTCGTACACCTGTGATGTTCGGCCGAGCCAAGCCGCGCAGGAGGCGATTCGTGACTGGGTCATCGGTGGTGGCCGGTGGCTGGCGCTACACGGCACCAACTCTGCCCTCGACCTGCCGCGGCCCAACGGTGTGGAGTCGCCCCGGGTATTCCCAACCTGGGTCGACACCTTGGGTTCGCAGTTCATCGCGCACCCACCCATCCAGCCGTATCTGGTGGAGGTCACCGACGACGACCATTGGTTGGTTGCGGGCATTGAACCGTTCGAGACCGATGACGAGTTGTACCTGATGGAGTACCACCACCGCGAGGAGCTCGTGCCGCTGCTGCACTGCGACTGGGAGGGCGACGCCGCGGGATTCGCCGAGAACGATTGGGCGCGTGACGAACCCGACCGGCATCTCGTGCAGTACCTGCGGCGGCTCGGCGACGGCCAGATCCTCTACAACACGCTCGGACATTGTCGTAGTCACTGGGACATGGTGCCCCTCGCCGATTACTACCCGTCGACTGAGCGGTGCTCGTGGGAGAAGCCGCAGTACCACGAGTTGTTGCGTCGCGGTCTGCGTTGGGCGCTCGGCGCCGACGCCTGATACCTGCGGCCGCTTGGCTGCGCCGAATACGACAGTGCCCGCCGGACACCCGGCGGGCACTCGTCGTTCTATGACGTTGTTGTCGCCGGTGGCGACCCGATGTCAGGCAGGTGTCACTTCGACGTCGAGGCTGACCAAGCCGCGCAGCATGAAGCTGGGGTGGTAGCGGTACTCGTTCGAGTCGCAGAGGCGGAACGACGCAAGGCCGCGCGCCAGCTCTTCGGCCGCAACCTTTCCCTCGAGGCGTGAGAGAGCAGCGCCAAGGCAGAAGTGCACACCCTTGCCGAATGCCAAGTGGCTGGTGAGGTTGTCGCGATCGGGCGAGAACGTGTCGGGGTCGGGGAAGACGTCAGGGTCTCGGTTGGCAGCGGCGTACATCACTACCGCGCGGTCACCGGGGCACAACGAGGTGCCGGCCACCTCAGCATCGGCCTTCACCACGCGGAACATGCCCTGCGTTGGGGTGGACAACCGCAGGGTCTCTTCGAACACGGCTTTGGCGCGGCTCGGGTCCTCTCGCAGACGGTCCCACTCGGTCGGGTTCTCTCCGAGTAGACGCATCATCTCAGTGAGTGCCTTCGTCGTGGTTTCGTTGCCGGCGACAAGCAACTGCTGGATGATGCTCAACATCTCGGGCATGGTGAGTGGGCGGTCGTCGATCTCCTCGCCGTTGTCGCCCACCTCCTCGGCGTCGATACGCGCGTTCAACAGGTTCGTGAGAATGTCACCCTGCGGGTTCTCGCGGCGCAGTTCGAGCTGTTCGGCGAAGTACTTCTGGAATTGGATCACCTCGCGCTCGGCCTCGAGGCGTTCCTCAATGGTGATGTTGGTGCCGATACCGGCAATCGATGCGTCGCTCCACCGCTTGAAGTCGGCGAGGCGGTCATCGGGAACGTTCAGTGCTTTGGCGATGACGGTGACGGGCAAGGGCACGGCGAATGTCTCAACGAACTCCACCTTGCCGTCCGTCTCCATTGCGGCAATCACATCGGCGACGAGTCCGCGGGTGATCTCGCGGATCGTCGGCTCGAGATCTGCGATCACTTTGGGGGTGAACGCCTTGGTGACGAGACGACGGAAACGAGTGTGATCCGGCGGGTCGACGGTGAGCATCGTGCCGATCTTGTCGTAGCCGCCTTCTGCCTCGTACAGCTCTTTCATACGGGCTGCGAGTTCAGGATGGAAGTTGGCACCGGCCGTATCGAAACGGTTCGAGAACGTGGCCACATCACGGACGATCTCGGTGACATCGTCGTAACGGGTGACCAGGTGGAGTGTTCCACCGGGTATCTCCGCTGGGTACACCGGTGCATCTTGTTGCATCTTCGCGTAATAGGCGTGGGGACATTGCTGAATGGCAGGGTCGAACAGCCCGAATTCTGAGAGATCGGCGGTGTCGGTCATCGTGTGCTCCTCGTGATGTGGTTTTCAGCGCCCGTTCAACCGCTCCACCACCGGGGCGAAAGCGGCCATATTGCGGGAGGCGACATTGATGTAACTGATGCCGTATTCGTCACGGCGTTGCTCGAGGGTGTCGCAGATTTCGTCGACGGACCCCACGAGCGTGTGCATGTGGGCAGCGAGGACCTCGGGCGGCATGCCGAAGCCCCCGGCCATTGCCTCGAGAGTGGCGGGTGTGCTGGCGGCATCGGGGGTGACTGCAATGAAGTAGGCACCGATCTCCAACTCGATGTCATCGAAGCGGTCACCAGCACCCTCGCGGATCCACTCGATCTTCTCGCGGGTGCCGTCGGCCGTGCCCGACCCGATGCCGTGCGCTCCGATCTTGCCCGCGGAGTTGTCGAAGTTGATCGACACGATGTCAGCGAGTTGTCCCGCGGTGCGCAACACCCGAGGCGATCCGCCACCGATCATGATGGCGGGGCCGTTTGGCTGGGGCGATGCGGGCAGACCGGCCATGTTGTGCACGTTGACGTGCTCACCGGTCTGGTCGAGGTCGGCGCCGGCGAAGTAGGCGCGGGCGAGTTCCACGTGTTCGATCATGCGGTCGATACGCACGCCCGCACGGTCCATCGGGATACCCATGGCGTCGTATTCACTGGTGATCCAGCCCGCGCCATAGCCCGCCTCGAGTCGGCCGCCGGAGAGAAAGTCGATGGTGGCGAGCGACTTCGCGAGGACCACCGGGTGGTGGTAGTCGACGCACATGACCCGGGCCCCCACCTTGATGGTCGATGTCAGTGCCGCCGCACTCATCATTGCGGGGATAGCCGCAACCATCTGCGGCGGATGGCTGGCGGCCTCGGCTGCGGGACCTGGCCCGAGGTAGTGATCAGCGAGGTGAAGACAGGAGTACCCGAGGTCTTCCGCCTGGGTCACGGTGTTGGCCCAGTCCTGCGGGTCCGTTGGTGTGAAGGCCTGAACGCTGAAGCGGAAAGGATGCGGCATAGGGAGAGTCTCCTGCGTGGACGGGTGGTTCCTCAAAAACTAATCGCGTGATAGGTGCCCGACCCCACCGGAGCGCCTGGGAGCGTCACCGGGTGCGGAATCGTCCCCCGACATCGCTGTTCGTGGAGTCGCGCTCTGGTGGTGTGAGGTCAACCGTTGTTGTGCCATCACATTCGTCCACTCGGTAGCAGGCGATGCCCTCCCATGCAGGAGGGCCCTGGTGCGACCCATCGCGCACATCGAACTGCGCGCCGTGCAGCGGACAGATCAGCATCGGCCCGCGCAGGCGGCCCTCGCTCAGGCGGCGGTCGGCATGCGAACAGTTGTCAATCACGGCTCGCAGTTCACCCTCGACCCGACAGACCACGATGCCGAATTCCCCGAGATCGGGAAAGGTGCGCATCTCGCCCTCGTCGAGATCCGACAGGTCACCGAGGTCGTGCAGGTCGCTCACATCGGGTCCATGTCGAGGTAGCGGTCGATGTTCTCGTGGAAGTACCGGATGCGCCGTTCCTGATACGGCATGTAGTCATCGCGGTAACCGCGCGACATCAGGCCCCTCTGCTGGGTGCTCCAGATGGCGATGTCCTGGTCGATGCCATGACCGGCTGACACCTCGCCGACGCGGCCGACCTGGTGCTCGACCTGATGGTCGATCGATACCCAGTCGCGCATCGAGTTCGAGTAGTACTCGGTGGCCCCCTCGGGGAACAGGGTGAGGTACCACATGTCGAACAGGCACTTGGTGGGATCGGTCGGATGCGGGGTACCGCGCAACCAGATGCAGCCATCGGGCTTCATCGAGAAACTGATGCTCGGGAAGACGGTGTAGTGGTAGTGATCCGTGAGCTGTTCGTCGGAGTAATTGGAGAAGTCGAAACCCTTTGACGCTCCCAGTTCACGCTTGCGGCGTTGCAGCGCCAAACGCAACCCGGCGAGATCATCGCGATACGGCTCGGGATCGAACTCCCAGAATTCGAAGTCCTGCTTCAGGCTTTGGAAGGTGCGATCGGGCCGGCCGGTGTACTGCGGGCCGGGACCGCCACCGGGCATGAGCATTCGCGCGTGGCCCGACGGGTACAGATCGAACTGGCAACCGGTGTGGTGCTCGTTCATCGAGGCCAAGGTCTGGGGGTGCACGAAGGGCAGGTGGTAACTCTCGTTGAAGTTGTCCTGCACGCACTTCCAGTTCCAATCGCCCTCGATCGTCACCCAGTGCGTGCGCTTCATATCTTCCATGCGGTACGCATCGAGGTGGTCGGCAACCGGGCTTAGCCACGTACGCAGGTCGTCGCAGGTTTGGTCCATGTTGAACCAAATGAACCCACCCCATGTGTCGCAGGGGATCTCGACCAGATTGCGACGACCGCAGGGGCTGCCCTGGGGAAAGTCGTCCTCGTCGTGCACCCAGGTGCACTCGCCGGTGGTGGCAAAACGCCACCCGTGGTAGGCGCACTGGAACTCGCCAGAGGAGAGCGAGCCCACCTCGGAGGTCACCAACTGGTTTCCACGGTGCTGGCAGACGTTGTAGAACGCGCGAATGCGGGCGTCATCGCCGCGTACCGCAATGATCGAGTCGCGGCCGATGTCGTAGGTGACGTAATCACCGGCATTGGGAATCTGGTCGACACGACCGGCGACCTGCCACATGCGCGGCCACAGCCGCTCCCACTCGAGTTGCGCGAAGTCCTGGCTCCAGTAGCGCTCACCCCGAATGGGACGATCCGAGATTGATGGCTCCGGAGCCTTTTCGCGGCTGATGCCACGCGGATTCGGAACGCGTGTCTCAGATGATGTGGTGTCGGTCATGTGCGCCCTCCTCGCCCGTGCCGTTATGTGTTCTTGTACGTCACCCTAATCAGCCGACCACCGGCAACTCACCGGCGAGGTAGGCATCACGAAGGCGCCGCTTGTTGATCTTGCCCATCGTGTTGCGCTGGAGATCCCCCACCAGCACATACGACCGAGGGCATTTCATGGTGGTGAGCCGTTCACGCATCCACGCAGACAGCTCACCTACATCAATGTTCGACCCGGCGACTGGAATCACCAGGGCACGCAGTTCTTCACCCATTTCGTCGTGCGGCACGCCGATACAGGCACAGTCCGCCACCTGCGGGTGATCGATCAGCACCTGTTCGGCCTCCGCGGGATACAGGTTCGCCCCGCCCGACACGACCATGTCACTGAATCGATCGGTGATGAACACGTATCCGTCGTCGTCGATGTAGCCGATCTCACCCAGTGTGAACAGCCCGGGTGCCGGATTCGCGGCGGCAGTTTTCTCAGGGTCGTTGGGGTAGACGATGCCGCGGCCGGTGTCATCACGGAAATACAACGGCCCCTCGGTATTGGGGGGCAGTTCGTTCAGGTCGTCGTCGAGGATTACTGCCGTGAACGGCGGCACAGAACGCCCAACCGATCCGGGATGCTCGAGCCACTCCTCGGAACTGATCGTGCAGACGGTGCCGACCTCAGTCGCGCCGTAGGAGTCGCGGAACACTGGGCCGAACCATTCGATCATCGATCGCTTGACATCAACCGGACACTTCGCCCCGGTGTGCGCGAGCATCTGCATCGATGACACGTCGTAGCGGGTTTTGACATCATCGGGCAGTGCCAACATGCGTACGAAGTGGGTGGGCACCATCACCGAGGATCCCGCCCGGTAGCGATCGATCGCAGCCAAGGTTGCCTCGGCATCGAAACGTCCGAGGATCACCGACGGCACACCGGCAGCTAAGAGACGCATACCCGACAGTGGCCCTGTGTGGTACATCGGACCGACGACAAGGTGTGTGCCAAACGGTACGAACGAGTTCTGCTTGAGTGCTTCGAGGTGCTCGTCGATACTCCCGCCACCGGCGAACATCGTGGGCGGCAACTCGGTGCCTTTCGGGCGGCCGGTGGTTCCCGAGGTGTACAGCAGGTTCGGACGAGGAGCGAGGTCGGTGGGCGGGTCAGCTGGGTCGGCCGAAGCCAACCACTGCTCCCAATCAATCACCGTTGTGCCGTCGCACAGATCGCCGCAACGCCATGCCACCACAGTGGGCACTCCGGCCGCACGAGCTGCCGCGATGCCACGCTCGGCTGTCTCGGGGCCGACGAAGAGCACCCGCGTTGCTGAATCGGTGAGGATGTACTCGGCCTCATCGGTGGTCAGGTGGAAGTTCACCGGAACCGATGACGCTCCGGCGATGAGTGCACCGAGGTGAGCAAGGGCAACCTCGGCGGCATTCTCGGCGAAGATGGCAACCCGACGGGCCTCGCCCAGATCAATGGCGAGCAGATTGTTTGCGCAGCGGTTCAGCGCGTCGCCAACCTCCGCCCAAGTGAACTCACCCCGGTCGTCAACCAGGGCGAATGCGGTGGGGTCGCTCGCTGCGGCCGCAGTGGCAAAGGCCGGCATCAGAGACGGATCTCCACCGGCACACCGGCCATCATCTCGGCATAGTCGATGCCCAGCTGTGCTTGAAGGCGCACATGGAAATCGCGAATCTTCGACTCGGCGTAGTTGGCGAACACCACCTGTCCCGACTCGATATTGCGCACGCCGCGCTGCACCCATGGGAGGTTCAAGGAGTCCTGCTGGAAGATCTTGGCGAGGGGCCCGAGGACGAGCGCCTCGGTCCAGTCGTCATCCACTCCCAGGTGCACCACCTTGGCCGGGTCGGGTCGACGATCCGCCTCGGGTGACGGTGCCATCAACATGACCTCAAAGATGCAGCTGTCCGGATCGTTGCCGTTCGGTCGGAAGCGATAGTTGATCGCGTTGAAGCATCCCCACGGGCTCCAGTTTGGGAACACCGAGTAGTAGATGGCATCGACAAGTTCGGCATCGCAGATGTCATCGGGGTCCACCCCGTGATGTGCGCTGAGAGTGCGGCGCAGTTCCTGGCGTCGCATGTCAGCGGAGTACTCGCGCCACGGAGTGCCGTCATCGGGCTGGTTGATGCTGACCGGCACAGTCTCAAAACCGGGCACCTGTGGGCCGCCGATCCACAGGCACAGGTGTGGATCCGCTTGGGTGATCGGGCCAGACACCCACACCCCGTCTGAGTTGAACACGGACACGTTGCCGTCGTTGTCGATCACGTGCACCACGTCATCGTCGGCGCGCTCGTAGATGAACCCCGACATGGGATGGCGGTACCGGCAGAACTGTTTCCCGTCAGGCCACGGTTCGTAGGCGGGCTTGTTCGCCAGATGTGGGCTGCGGGTCGAGTTGGGTGAGATCGCCCGGCTGAAGTTCTCGAAGACGTCGTACCGCGAGTTGGCATCGCCCATCGTCTCCATCAGGGTCGGGTGGGTGGCCACCACGTGGTAGGCCTCCATGAAGGCTTCCTGGCATGCCTTCCAGTTCACTGGCATCACCTTGGCGACGTGCACCGCGACATAGCGGTTCTCCATCGGCAAGGTGGTCTGCGTGTCGGGAAACGACCCGAGGAAATCCGCCAGCGGTGCCGCCTCGGGATCAGGATTAATGAATACAAAGCCGCCATAGCGACCGACCTGCGCCCGTGGAAGGCCGTAGTCGTCGGCCTCCACGCTGGGGAAGTCCCATTGGCAGGGGATTTCATTCAGCGATCCGTCGAGGCGCCACGACCAGCCATGGAATGCGCACCGCAGCACCTTGGCGCCATGACCGTCGCACTCGCGCAGCTTGCGGCCGCGATGGAGGCAGGCATTGCGGTAGGCAGAGATGTCATCGGCGCCCTCGCCGGTGCGCACAATGAGGTACGACAGATCGGCGATGTCGTACACGACATAGTCGCCAACGCCACGAAGTTCGTCCTCGTGGCAGGCCAACTGCCACACCTTCTTCCACAACAACTCCACTTCGAGGTCGTGGAAAGCGCGCGAGTGGTACACCGCAGCGGGAACCCGCATATCACCGGCTGGCATCGGTGATGCCGCGCGCAAGTGAGCGGGGACACGGTCGGTGCGGCTATCGGCATCGAGGAGTTCCTCGTAGCTGATGCCGGCAGAGCGGTCGGTTCCGGTCAGGGTCTCAGTCATTGTCGATGTCCTCGTTCGTGGCGTGTCACCCTTGGCCGACGGCCTCGAGGTGTTGGCGGATGCTGCGGGTGAACTCAGCTGCGGGCGCGCCATCGAAGGCGCGGTGATCCCAGGTGAGGCTGAGGGTCAGCACCGTGGTTCGGCGGGGGGTGTCGTCGATCCACACGGTCTCGTCGCGCAGGCGACCGACCCCGAGGATCGCGGTGTTGGGGGCGTTGATGACGGGCGTGAACCCGTCCACCCCGTACATCCCGAGCGCGGTCACCGAGAAGGTGCCGCCTTCGAGATCGTCGAGCTTGAGCTTTCCTGCTCGCGCAGCCTCGGCCAATCGCGTGGTCTCGGCTGACAGGTCATCGAGGGAGAGGTTCGCGGTGTCACGAATCACCGGTACGACGAGGCCGTCATCGAGAGCAACGGCCATGCCCACGTTGACCTGCGGCAGAAGCGCGACGCCGTCGCCGGTGATCTGGCTGTTGGCGAAGGGATGATCGACGAGGGCCTTCGCGGCGGCCGCGATGACGTAGTCGGTGAAGCCGGGGGCTGCGCCATTGGCCTTGCGGCGCTCACGGTCGGCGAACACGGCGCTCATGTCGACATCCATATTCAGCGTGAGTTGCGCCATCTGCTGCAACGAGTCGTACATGCGACTGGCGATGGTGCCGCGCATACCCGACATCGGAATGATCGACGTGGGGGTCTGGCTGAGCGGAGCGAAGGCCGGTGCAGGCGCCGGCGCAGCCGCAGGTGCCGTCAGCGGCGTACCCGGCGTGGCGCCGAGAGCCTGCGCGATGAGAGCGCGGGCGTGCGCCACCACGTCCTCGCGTCCCAAGCGGACATCACCGGTGAGCGAGCCAACGGTGTCGAGGTCGATACCGAGTTCATCGGCAAGATGACGGGCGGCAAAACTGGCGAGCGTTCGGCCGGTTCCTGCAGGACGCGCCACCGGCGCGACAGCCGCGGGGGCAGAAGCAACGCGGCGCGCCGGGTCAGCGGCTGCGGCTTCCACGTCTTCAGACACGATGCGCCCGCCGGGTCCGGTGCCCGCCACTGTGGCGATGTCAACGCCCAGTTCGGCAGCGATCCGCTTGGCGTTCGGTGATGCCATGATGCGGCCGGTGCTCGTGCGCGTTGCAGTTGGCAGAGGGGTCGGCGCGGCGGCCGCGGTCGCAGCAGGCGCCGCAGCAGGCGCCGCCGCAGGTGCGCTCGGGGCGGTAGCCACGGGCACCTCCTCACCGGGTTCGAGGAACCAGCCGATCTGCACGCCGCAGTCGTAGCTCTGGCCAACTTCGCCAATGCGGTGCAGCACACCGCTCCCACTTGACTCGACTTCAGATTCGACCTTGTCGGTTTCGATGACCAGCACTGCGTCGCCTTCGGCGACGGTGGCCCCGTCGTCGACCAGCCATTCGAGGATCTTGCCGGCCTCCATGGTGAGGCCGAGCTTGGGCATGTTGAACGGGGTAGCCATCAGTTCTGCTCCGGTGTCGTGTGGTCGTCGGGGAGTTGAGAGTGCAATGCGGCAGCCATCGTGACCTCAACGTCGATGATGTGGGGTCCGTCGTTGGCCACCCGCAGTGTGGCGCGGTCATCGGGCCCGATCACAGCATCGCGCTCGCCGTCGAAACTCAGCGCGCCAGGACCACCGACGGTCACTGTTTCGCCGGGGGCGATGCGCTGGTGGCTGGCCACCCCGAGGGTGGCATACCGCCCGGGGGCGATCGGCGCCGTGAGCCGGGTGGTCGGCGAATTTGGGTCGAACTCGACGTGCACGCCGCCGGGCTCGCGGCGACCACAGGGTGCGGCAGCAGCCGCGATGGCCGACAGACCAACGGAGGCCGGTTCAGCGATGGCGGCGATGAGATGGCGCAGCGAGTCGCCGTGCCAGACGGCACGGCTGCCCGTGAACGCACTAGCCACGAGAGCGACATCGACCAGGCCGAGGTCGGACTCGGTGCGACCGTCGGCGCGCTGAATCTCCACGTCGATCACCTTCGCCCTCCACGATGCATCAGAGAGCGGCACGCGGCCGGTTGCAACCGCCGCGGCGGCATGGCCCGCGAGGGTCGTCTCGATGGCGCGGGGGAACACATTGTTTGTTCCAGTGGAGACAGCGACCATGGGCGCCTCGCGCCATCCTGAGACCACATCGCGATGGGTGCCGTCGCCACCGAATACGACGAGCGCACCTGCACCCAGGTCGCGCAGTCGACGCGCGGCATCGACGGTGTTGTCACGGTGGTCATATGGCGGCGCCTCCACGATGGAGGTGTCGACCTCGTCGATGAGCCCCGGTTCGAGATCCCGTTCGATGCGTTCGAGCGCCCGTTCGGCCAGCGAGCGGCGATCGCCGGTCAGCAAGATCTGCCGTGCGCCGCCCGATATCGCACCGATGACCGCACGACGGATTGCACCGATCTTGGCCATCTCGGTGGTCGGCGATGCCGACGACACGAGACGCCTGATATCGGTGCCCGCGAGCGGGTTGATGACAATGCCGACGGCGGAGGTACACGGCGGGTTGCTCACGCTCCGGGAACAGGACGCCCGACCGTTGCGCGGATGCCCTCGGCGATGCGCTTGGGGCTGGGCACATACTCGGCCTCGAGGCTGGGGCTGAAGGGCACCGGGGTGAACGGTGCGCCGACGCGCCCGACCGGAGCATCGAGGTAATCGAAGCACGACTCTTGGATTTCGGCAGCAATCTCCGCGCCGAGCCCGGCGAAACGCACGGCCTCGTGCACGATGACCACGCGGTTGGTCTTGCGAGCCGAGGTGGCGACGGTCTCGGTATCGAGCGGTAACACGGTGCGCAGGTCAATGACCTCGCAGTCGATGCCCTCGTCGGCGAGGCGCTCAGCGGCCGCCATCGACTCGTGCAGCATCCGGCTGTACGCGACAACGGTGACGTCGGCGCCTTCGCGCACGATGTTTGCCTGGCCCAGAGGGATCTCATAGAGCTCTTCTGGAACCGGCCCCGACATGCCGAACAAGCGCTTGTTCTGCACGAAGATCGTGGGGTTGTCATCACGGACAGAGGCGACGAGCAGGCCCTTGATGTCGTGCGGGGTGGATGGCATGACGACCTTCAAGCCGGGTACATGACACAGCATCGCCTCGAGGCTTTGGCTGTGCTGTGCGGCGGCCGACAAGCCAGCGCCACCCGCCGTGGTGATCGTCATCGGCAGTTTGGCCTTGCCGCCGAACATGTACTTCAACTTGGCAGCCTGGTTCGCGATCTGGTCCATGGACACGAGTGCGAAGTCCATGAACATCAAGTCGACGACGGGGCGCAGGCCGGTCACGGCCGCACCGATGCCGAGGCCGATGATGGCCTGCTCGGAAATGGGTGTGTCCACGGCACGCATGGCGCCGTGAGCGTCTTGCAGCCCGGCGAACCCGCCGAACACGCCGCCGACGCCACCGACGTCCTCACCAGCCACGAAAATGTCGGGATCTTCGGCCATCAACTGGTGAAGTGCCTCGTTGAAGGCACCACCGCAGGTCAGTTCACGGGTCTGGGTGTCTGTTGCGCTCATTTGATGCTCCTCAAGAAACGGTGTAGACGTCGTCGAACAGGGTGTCGGGCTCGGGGAACGGGCTCGATTCAGCGAACTCGACCGCAGCAGCCACGTCGGCAGCCACCTGGTCGTGTACGGCTTGGGCTTCCTCGGGTGACATCAGGCCGGCATCGGCCATGCGCTTCTCGAGCAATGGGATCGGATCGCGTCCCTTGGCCTCTTCGAGTTCGTCGTCGCTGCGGTACTTCATGCCGAGCACCTGCACGCCGTGGTGGTTGTAGTAGCGGTAGGTCTTGGCCTCGATGAATGAGGGGCCGTCACCGGCACGCGCCCGGGCGACGGCTTCGGTGGCTGCTTCGTAGACCGCGACGGCATCCATTCCGTCGACGATCACGCCCGGCATCCCGTAGGCGGCGGCGCGCTCCACCACATCGGTGATCGCCATGGTGGCGTCGCGGCGGGTGTACTCGCCGTACTCGTTGTTCTCACAGGCGAAGACCACGGGCAGCTTCAATGCCGCCGCCATGTTGGCGGCCTCGTGGAAAGCGCCGATGTTCGTTGAACCGTCACCGAAGAATGCCACCGACACGGTGTCGTTGCCGCGGTACTTGTTCGCAAAACCAGCTCCAACGGCAATCGGGGCGCCAGCACCAACGATGCCGTTCGCACCGAGCATGCCGAGGTCGAGATCGCTGATGTGCATCGACCCGCCGCGCCCTTTGCAGTAGCCGGTGGCCTTGCCCATTAGTTCGGCCATCATCAACGACAGGTCGCCG
>Ga0255781_10003069_pt1 | contig 13078 bp, 16 predicted proteins | sample 101ome_21_FD_179979 | JGI IMG/M metagenome (GOLD analysis project Ga0255781, IMG submission 179979) | Coastal salt marsh microbial communities from the Groves Creek Marsh, Skidaway Island, Georgia - 101413BT metaG (version 2) | ecosystem: Environmental > Aquatic > Marine > Intertidal zone >...
AAAATGTGTAAAAAATAGTACGCACAAGAATTTGTGCGCGATCATAATAGTTTTCTTGATTGGTAGAATTATATATCAAATCTCGGTTCTTGAAAACCGGTAAAATGATGGTTGAAAATAAAAATTTTATTCTTTTTTATGTGTAGTCGAAAGGCTCATGCCATTCGCCTGTGTACGGTATGTGATCTACTGTTTTTCCGTCTGTAATGAAATCATAGATAGAATCTGATATAAATTCATGTCCATCCACATTAAAATGGTATTTGTCGGGCCTATCAAATGATAGAGAGACCATATGTTCATACATACCTTTTGTTGGATCTGATATTACATAGTTTGATTTATCTAATTCATGATACAATGGATCTTCATCTATTTTATTATCAAAGCCAAACATATTAAAAACAATAAGAGGAATATTTAATTGTGTGCACAGATTTTGCAAGCTGATTTGTTCAATTAAGTTTCTTAACATAGGTTCTTTTAAACTTTTATCACCTATATCGTATGAACGACTACGTTTTTTATTTTTAACCAATAACTTTGTGCCTAAGTTTTCGTTATAATTTTTTTCATCAACGGCTGCTCTGTGAGAATATATTTTGTGAAAATTATGTCGTGGTCGGCATAATTGTGAATCAAAATCATTAGGTTTCATCTTTCCAGAATATCTACTATTAAAAAAATGATCTCTAAAATGATCTGATGTTTGCATAACTACATACTTCGGTAATTCTTTTTTTTCTTGTTTAGCCCATATTAAATAAGTGAATAATTCTCGACAAATGTGCCGATTACTCTTTCCCTCTTTAGCAAAATTAATAACTTCCATATCTAATTGAGAAGCTAAAAGATTCGGCCAAATAAGATCTTGAACATGTTCCTTTAATGATGCAGATGTGCTAAAAGAACATCCATTAACGAGTATCATTGTAGAATACCTTTGTGTTATTTAGTTTTTCAAATAAAGAACAATCATACTTATTATTTACAATAGGCTTACCTCTTATATTGAGAGAAGTATTTAAAAGCATTGGAACTTTAGTTTTATTATAAAATTCTTCTAATATTGGTCTTAAAACTGATTTGCAATCTTTTCTTACTATTTGAACTCTTGCTGTTCCGTCAATATGAGTAACTGAAGAATAGTCATGTTTTGCTTTACACGTATATTGCATATACTCGTTCATTGGACCTTCAAAATACTCATCAGCATATTCTTCTAAGATTGCAGGCGCAAAGGGTCGAAATTCTTGTCGCCGTTTAATCTTATTAACAGTGTCTTTAACGTCTCGTCTGGGATCAGCAATAAGGCTCCTATTGCCCAAAGCACGAGGACCAAACTCTGCACGACCACTTGCAATCCCGCAATAACTATGCTCAAGCAAATAATCAACAACTTCTTTAGCATTAATTTCTCCCATTTTATATCCTAGATAAGGATCAACATAATTAATTTTATCTTTGCCAGTTGCTAAACCATACGCTCTGGCCGCGGCGCCTAATGACGAACCTGAATCTCCAGGGTTTACAGCTATATGAACATCATCAAATAGTTCTTTTATTTGCGAATTTGCTATAATGTTTTGAGCTACACCACCGCTGTAGCATAATTTTGATCCATATTTTCTAGCTTTTGTAGCTAACTTCATTATTTGCTGTTCAGCCCAGTATTGTACAGTTGCAGCTAGATTAAATTTATTTCTCAGCTGTAATTTATAAAATACTTTTTTTAATGGAGTTGCCCATGGGTCGTTTTTAAAAGTAATACCAGCTGTTGTAAGTTTTGAGAATTTAAAATAAGCTTGTTTTATTGCGGTGTCTAATTGCCTCATATATTCAGGCTCACCATAAGCGGCCATGCCCATTACAGTATATTCTTCTTCTAAAGCTTTATATCCTAGAGCTCTAGTTGCTAAAGCATAGACATATCCAATAGATCTAGGAATTTGTTCGCTATAACGCAATTTAAAATTGGAATCGTATATGCATGCGGATTGATATTCTCCATAGCCATCAATAGTTAAAAGAACAGTATCATCTTTACTTTCCCACGGCCTAGTATAGAAAGCTAAGGCGGCATGGCTTTCGTGGTGCATTAAAAATTTGTGAACGTTATACTTATCTGGAATTGGATATTTTAGATCTAATCCAATTGTCTTTAGCATTTTTTGCTTTAAATATGGATCTTCATAAAAATAAATTTCGTCATTTTCATCTATCATATTCAATAGAAGAGGATGAAGAATCATATCGTTTTTATTTTTACTATATCTTTCAGATTGACTCGCAAATTCAATATTACCAGACTCATCAATAAAAGAAATACCAGCATCGTGATAGTATTCAGAAATTCCGCAATATCTCATTTTTTACCTTTTTAGGGGTTTACATTTCTGAAAAATGTGTTATAATAAATCTACTGATTTTTTGGAGTGGGTGGAATAGGCTGATCTGGAGTAAGAGCTTCTTCGTAATATGCAATAATTGCTTGCTGATCTTTTACATATCTACGTAACTCGGCTATTCCTAATGCTAAATTCTCATACCCTTTTGGTGTAATAGCAAATACAACTACATTACCAGTTTTAGTATCGATTTCAGCAATTTTTTCTTCTAGGTTTTCTTCTGTAATAACGAACCAATCAACAGGCGGAAATTGTACCGCCTTTGGTCTTTCTTGAATAGGAATGTTTTGCTCTTGGTACTCAGTCGTTACTACTACTTCCGGCTCCGGCATCCTCGCCCCGCACGCTGTCAGTATCAGCAGGCTCGTCAGAAGGAGGGGTAGTTTCATTTTCGATACGTCCAATAAGCTTGTTGACTGCTGCATTGACTCTATCTTCCAATCCTTGTGCATTTGTTAATGCCTCCATAGTCAAATCGATCTTCGCAAATACACCTCTTAACTTATCTAAATGTTCTTGAGATTGTTGAAGTCTTTTTGTAAGATCTTTATTTAATTGTTCATTCTTTTTTGCGTCAGCTGCCATTTTCTCTACAGTATTCTGAAGTGTTTCAGCAGCAGTTTTTAATTTAACGTTATTCTCTCTTAATGTACCAATGGTTTCTTGTGACCACATATAGTAAGAGTATCCGGCGTAACCGACTCCACTCATTAAAGTAATTAAGAACAACATTAAATATAGTTTAGCCATCCATATACTTCCTGAATCGTTTTAAAAGAACAGGAACCTTTTCTTTTTTACGGCGTCTATCAGTCATATTTATAGGAACACCAAGACGTCTACGCAAGATGTGTTTAGGTAGTCTCGGCCCCATGTCTTTTGTATCAGCAGGAATACCAGCGTCTGCAGCTGTCATGGCTTCTTCTTTTAGTCTATCCATAATCCATGCTTTAGCATTGGCCTTACCATATTCAGTGGTTTCCCATTCCCAACTATCTCTACGCTTATCCCAAACCATAACTTTCCACTCGCCTTTATGCCGCTCATTGTGGTCTAAAGCTTTTTCAATTTGGTATTTTTTTCCACCAATAGTAGCTTGAATTTCTCCATTATTACCGGCTCTCTTCCAACGAGGAGGCTGAGGCTTACGAGCTTCTGTTAAACGATCTTCGCAATACTTGCAAAAATCTGAGCCATATTCTGCGCAGTCTTGACAGTTCATCGGGCTATCTCTCCGATCGAAATATAAATCGATTTATTTGTTCTTATATGAGTTGCTTCGTATATATTTATACCAAACAATTCTCCTACTGGATAGCACTGGTCGTCCACTCTAATTTGGTCTCGAGGCTTTACCATCTCATCCAGTGTATCATTCAACATTTTTGGATGTAAGACTTTATAAACTCCTGGAGATAAACGACGATCTTCTAAAACAAACCACTCGCTCTGTTCATTCAATAGATCAAGAGGATCTACACCAAGTACTGCATTTGCTTCGTTTAGTTTACTATTTGAAATACCAAACTTCTCTCGTAACAAATAAAGCGCCGTAGCATACGACGCAAATTTAGAAGAACCACCAGGAACTTTTGCTATAATCTTTTTTATATTGAAAACTAGTCTATGGAATGGAGTATAGTATTCTGCATACTTATCTCTATTGTCCATAGTATCAAGCGTAAACTCTTTGTTTCGCTTGCCATTCTTATCGATAATACCAGCTTTAAAAGCTTCGGTATCTTCAAATGCTGTTGTAAGTAATCTTAGAAAGCGAAAGGTGTAAACTAAATCACCAGCTCTTTTGATAATTCCCATTATATTTTCCTTAGCTTCTCTACTATTACTTTATCCATTTCTATATTAGTGTACTGATCATTTCGTATGTGTCTTAGAAAAACTAAAAACGGTTTTAAATGTGTCCAGTACTTTGCTTCAATTTGAAATTCTAACATCTTTAAACATGGTTCAATATCAAATACATTAAATACTACGATCAAATGATTTAATACTAATCTTTCTGATATTTCACCAGTATTATGATAACGTTTTAATAGACGCTTCAGATACATAAATCTTTTTAAATCATTATAAAATTCTTCAGCGTCTATTACATTTGGTTTATAATAATGCTTTGCAGCAAATAGTAAAAAATTCTTTTGGTCTAATTTTTCAAACAGTTGCATAACTTACCTTAATAAAGCGGTTTCAACTTTATTTAGGCAAGATCTCACGCATTGTTTCTACCAAAGATTTTTTAGATTTACGGCGATCCAGTTCAACACCATGCTCGCGACCTAGTTCTTCTAGCTCGGTTTTTGACATTGATTCTAAATCATCAACAGGCATATCGGTTTCTACTTCTTCATGTGCTGCCATTGCTGCTTCAATCTTTCCATATTGAATCTCATCATAGATCGCTTGATCTACAGCAGCAGTATTGCCATAAAACTCATCAATCTGAGCTTGAGTAAATCTAGCAGAAGCATAGACTTCACCACTATTTGGATCTGTCCATCCATTTGGTCCTGGAATTGCATTTGTACACCATCCGGGAGGTTTAATAGCCATTATAATCTCCTATTTTTTTACTGGATTAATAACATTCTTATCGCCTGCAGCATTGTCACCTGGACGACCTTTTGCAGCTTTTGTAACTCTACCAGCTTTTGACGCGTCATCATGACCTAGATCATCATAATTACTGATCTTATCGCTAGTATCTACCGCCATGTCTTTTTTCATATCCATAGCGCCTTTGTTATTCTTTTCCTTCTCATCCCAATCTTCAGGCTTAGTAGCACCTTTATAATGCTTTGCGCGTTCTTCAAGAATACGAGAATATACTGTTGGAGTAGTAGACTCCGTTGCTGGTACACGAGCTTTACCTGTTAGTTTACGGACAGCATCTGATGCGCCCATACGACGTTTTACAAAGGTGTTAATACCTCTTTTGCGAATGTCTTTATCTTGGCTAGCCGTATCCATACCAGCATCAGAAGTTGATACCATTGCTTTCTTAATATATCGACCAACTTTATCTTTTGAGATCTCGTCGACTTGCTCTACTGATTCACGTTTATCCATGTAGGCTTTTGTCTTACGAGCTTTTGCCATTTGCTTTTTAGCATAATCCATTGAACCCTGATGAGCCGCTGCTTGTGCTTGAGATTTGCGAGCTGCATAAGTACGAGTTGCTTTATCCATAGAGATCTCGTCGACTTGCTCTACTGATTCATTCTTTTTCTTTTTAATCGCGGCGCCCATAGCGCTCGGTGCGTGATCAGCCGCTTTATTCATAGCTTTATGAAAACCAGCCATTGCGTTACGTTCAGCTTCTGCCCGCTTTTCAGCATCAGACTTACCAAACACTTTTCTACGAATATCATGTACCTTATCCATGACGCCTTCGTTTGGATACTTAGGTGCTTTATGGCCTTTAGCAACTAGTTTTTCGCGGGCTTTGGTAGCGCCGTCTGCTCTTTTCATTCCACGATCAAATAGTTTGTCGTGTTTTGTTGAATCATCATCGTCTTCATGATCGGTGGCTTTATTAAAAGATTTAACTGCATCTTTATCAGCCTTTTTAGTATAGCGTTTTAAAAGTGCTGGACTTAATTCATCAAGTTTGGCTTCAGCAGTCATTTCTGCATTTGCTTTTTTCTTTGTTTTCATTTTAGGATTGATTTCTACTTCTTCATCTTCTCCAACTTTTTTCTTTTTGGAGCGCATGTGTTCAAAATCGCCAGCATCAATTTTTCCATTTTTATTATGGTCAATTTTATGTTGATTACCAGTTAGTTTTTCTTGGACCTGTTGCCAAGCCCTCGCGATGTTTTTAATATCTTCTGTTTTCATTTTTGTTTCCTTACATCCATAATTGGGCTGCGATAGATCCTGAAATAGCTATTAATCCTATCCAGAATAATTTGTTTATTGTGTGTACCGTACGACAGTTATCTTCAACTTTTTTTTCTATTATGTCAAGTTTTTCTGAAAACTTGTTCATACGTTCCCATGATCGTTCACGATACTCATTATAAGCATCCATCTTCTCTTCAAAGCGAGCAATAGAGACTATTACATCACCAAGCCTGTCGAGCTTTTCTTCGATACGATCCAGTCGATTATTTGTAGTCTCTGCCATTATTTTCTCTTTAAGTTTAATCTTATTTATAATTATTTATTAGTTAAGATAATATCAAATGCTGCTGTAACTCTAGCATTGTTGCTTCGAACTGTAGCTCGTATATCAATATCAGATTTCTCAGGTATTTCAATAGGAACTGAAAACGGATAAAAATATTGGCCACCTGCTCCAGACACCTCAAATGAATGACCTACTCTAAAAGAGGTTTGACCAATATATCTTACAAACATATCTCCAGTAGCATCCGCTCCAGCCGCACATGTACAACTACCTTGCATTATATAAGCTCTTTTACCCTTTGGCACAGTGTATATTGCCATAAGGGTTTGAGCCTTTCCAGCGGTAATTCTTGCTATTGTGACACCACTTCTTTGGATATTAATATTACCAACGTTTGTGCCAGTGGTATCAAATGCTCTATAAACTCTTTTAAACGTTTTTGTGCCAGTTGTAGTACCACTACTTGATACTGTAAAAAATTCATTTATTTCATTATAGTTTTCATCTAAACCATAAACATTAATAATATTACCATTATCAGAAACATTTACTGCTGGAATAGTCAATACACCAGCTGTATCGAACGCCGACCAAGGGTAATTAGTATCGTTTATATCCCAAATAGAACCGGATTGGTTCTGTGACATAGCAGGTACAGCGCCAAATTTATGTACAAATGACGCACCTAATAATCTACCAGCAGCTAAATCAGTTGATTCAGCTAATAGTGTATTCGAAAAATATCTACTGATATTTTGGCCCATATATCACCACTTTACTTTATTTGCCCAATACGCAGCAGATGATTTTCCTTTTGCTATATTTTTAGCATGTCTAGCTTTAAATGATTTTCTTCTGGCTGCATATGATTTTGATTCTCCCTCTTTCTTAGGAGATCCAGATACGCCTTGTTGGCCAAAACGAATTGTTTTTACTTTACCACCATCTCTTACAACAACGACGTGGCTACTAGTTGGATGCCCTGGTGTTCTTTTTGGCTTACTAAATCCAGAAACTCCAGCTCTTTTTAGTGCTGGATGTTTTTCCTCACTCACATTCGTGGCAGATTCATTCTGCGTATCGTCTTCTTCTTCGTCCTCTTGACCTTCCATGTAAGAATATACATCTTTGATATAGTCAGAAGCTTTTGTGATTTTATTTTGTACCCATTCAGGCAAGTTCTCGTTGTCCTCAAACTTTTCAACTAAGTCTTCTGCTTGATCGATCATAGCTCTAAGTTGAACCTTTGCCATCTCACCTTCGTAGTCATATTCACCAGGATCTTTAGCTTCTGTTGCTAGCTTCCTTTTCATTGCCTCAAGGTCTTTTTTTAACTTATCAGTATCCAAAGACTTTTTGAGATTTTTATTAACAGTAGAGGTTGCTATCTTTTTAGTAAGATCTTTTATACTAATCTCATCTATTGAATCATGATTACTGAAATCCCTAAACTTAATCATCTGAACATCTTTCCTAAAAGTCTTCCAGCCATTTTTCCAACAACTCTTCTACCTACACGTTTACCAACTTTTTTCTTTTTTACAGCTTGAACATCACCTAATGCTTTTGCGCCTTTATATAAAGCACTTCTAAACTTAGGGATTGTCAGACCTTTTTTTTCGTCTATATTTTCTTCGCCTAATTTAGATTTGACTTGAACATCATGACTTCCATCTCCACGTTTAAACATTCCTTTACGGACATTATCCTTTCCATGTTTTGCAACCGCATCTGCATGGGACAAAGAAGTGCTTTTCCATCTAGTGCTATTAGGGTCTTGTTTTTTCCCATTGATAACAGAAGCTTCTTCTACTGATTCTTTTTTACTTCTCTTTGCATCTAAATATGCCGCAATCGCCATATCTCTTTTTTTCTTTTGAGATTTTCCTGCGAATTGTGGAGCATCAGATGCTTGGAAATCTTTGATCCAAGAACCCATACCATCACCAACAGTTAGTCCTTCTGGAACATAAGCTTCATTTTTCTTTTTATTATCTGGATGACCTTTACCACCATCTTTTTTAGTAGCCCATACTGCTTTACGCTGTGCATGAGACACAAATCCTTCTTCTGTCTTTTCTTTTTCCCAGGGAGCTTTTGGTAGTGTTGGCTTTTTCTTAGGAGGTTTAATAGATGCTAAAGCTCTTTTAACTTCTTTAGGTGTAAGTTTCTTTTCATCAATAAGTTCTACTGATTCATGCTGATATGGAGCCTTTTTACCAGTCATTGAATTGCGAGCTGGATCTCGATCAGTAAGATCGTTTCCGCCATAGCGTTTATGTACTGAGCCAATACCTTTATGGCGTTTTCTTAAACGTTCTTTATTCGCATCAGCGCCTTTTTGCGTTGCCGAACCAAATGGACCAACGTGTTGTTTATCCTGAGCCCTTTTATATTGTCTAAAAGCTTTTTTCATATAACGATTAGTCATATCTTTTGAAATCTCGTCAATTTCCTCAACTGATTCTTTTTTAATATATGGTTGGCCAATTGATTTGCGGAACTGTCTAGCGGCAACTCTATCAGCCATATCTTGACCTTTATTACGCTTTTTCATAGTCTTAAGTTCTGCTGAGTGATCAGGTCTCTCACCATCTTTAGGAGCTGTTAGAATTTTACGTGTAGCTGAGTTGCGAGCTTTATTACCACTTGCATCTGCCTTTTTACGATAACTATCTAATGCACCAGGACGATCTAGAACTTCATCAACTTTCTCAACTTCTTCTTTTTTCAATTTTTTCTTTACCATACCTTGAAGACGATCATCTTCTTTGTCTAGTGTGTTACGTACATCATATGTTTTTGGGTTACGATTTTTTGATCCACGACCTCTTACAGGTTTATCTGGCGATGGATTTGCTCTCGCTGCCTTTATTTTATCGTAAAGACTCATTTCTGCTTCATCAAGTTCTACTTCTTCTTTATTCATTTCAGCAGATTTTTTAGCCGCAGCTTTCGCAAGATGTTTGGGAACATTCTTAATCACATTTCCGAATCTATCTTTTTTAATAGTTTCTGGTTTTTTCCATCCAGTATCAGTCTTCCATTCATCCTTCATTTCATCAAGATCAACTTCTTCTTTACGGGATTTAATAGCAAAAGCATCAGCTCTTTGTCTAATATCTTTTAGTCTATTCATGGTTGACTTACCTCTTTTTACGACACCTGGTTTTAGTTTGCCTTCACGATCGCGATCAGCTTTTTCTTTATCCATTCTCATTTTCTGTAATGGTGACATCATTCTTTTTGCTTGCCCTTGAGGCTCATCGTATGCTTCACCCATTAATCTTTTCAATGTTGAAACAGCCTTATCATGTGACATGCCATGTTTTTTCTTTAGTGCGGCGATACCTTCATCAGAATTTTTTGTTGGCCCAAGAGTTTTATGATATTCTGCATCAGTAGACATAGATCCCTGACTTACTACTCCCGAATTTTTAATTTTATTAATCAGTTTTAAATTGCGCATAGGAGTCGCAGCTTCATTTTTCATAGCAAGACGCCTATCGCGCTCGGCTTTCGCTGCAGCATGAGCTGGATGTCTAGGATTAGCTAGGATGCTTCCTAATCTTTTATTTGAGTGGGATCTTAAATCGTATTCCATATTAGCCTCTTACTTTCGCCGCCAGATCTTTGTCTGCCTTGCCCCATGTTCCTGAAGATTTAGTTACAAATGAATTTACTCTTGCCATACCCCATTGTTCAGGAGTTGTACCAGGTCTATGACCAGTTCTCCAAGCAGCAACTCCACGGTTGTATACTTTCCGAAGAACACCAAGAGGCATACCTGACTTTTCGGCTTTATTTTTTAGCCCTTCAGTATTTTCACTGAATGTCTTAAAGCTTTGCATTAGTCTTCTCCATACATTTTTCTATACTTTAGAGTATGTTTTGATAATCTTGTTTTACTTGTTTTATCACCCGGTGCTGGCTTATATGCCTTTGGATCATTATCGCTCATTTTGGTCTGACGTTTAAATTGTCTATCTCTAGCAATTTTCTGTGCTCTAGACAATCCTTTATGATAACCAGCAGGCTGCGAACCTGGGCGATCTTTAATATCTGGATCTTGTTGAGTTTCTATCTTCAAAGTTTTTGGATAGTTTTTATCACCAGGTTTTAATTTTGGCTTTCCAGCAGCACGACGTGCTCGGATGTTATCCCAAAGCCCTTCATTCTTTTCACCAGGAGTAATACCTTTTGCTTTTTTAGTTGACTCTGGTGTTCCCCATTCAGGTTGATTTGCTTCTGACATATTTTGCAATTTAGTACGTAGAGCAATCTTACCCTTCATGTCTAAATCAGGATGATGCTGAGCAATCTTTTTACTTAAGTGATTAGCAGCTCTAGTAACTCTAGCTTTATTGCTTCTATGATTATAATCTGCAGCTTGGTCTTCAGCGTCTACAGTCTTTTTATATGCTTTTACTACATCTGGATGGGGCTCAACTGACTCTGGTAAACGTGACTTAGCATGCTCTTTACCCTGAACTGTGTCATGCCATTCCCAATCATGACCACCATATGGATTTTTCTTTTTATATTCGATACGATATTCACCAACATGACGATCATTATGATTAAAATCTTTGCGAACTCTCCAGGTTGTACCTTTATGCTGAGTATGAATTTCTCCGTCAGGTCCACCTTTTTTCCACTTTTGAGCTTCATTAATTTCACCACATCTACAAGGTTCACAATTACATTTACCACATACCCAATCCACTGATTCGCTTAATTTATATGGTCCAGCGTCTATAGTTGCTCCATAATCAGCTTCTACGTGTGGTGGTCTAGCATTTGGATCTACCTTTGAAACTTCATCTAGCCAGCATCTCCATGTTTCACCTTTTGACTCTATAATCAAATAATTAGTACCAAGATACTTGATGTTCCCCACAATACCTTTTTTGGTCATAACAACTCGTTCACCTTCTTCAAAAATATTATCACGAATATAAGCTTCTCTTAATTCTGAAACTGGTTCTAATTGAATATGGCGTTTAAATTCTTTTGCTTCTTTTAATCCCATGCCTTTACGAACAGCATTAAATAATTGCTTCGCATCTTTATTTGACATTGATTTAGGGAGACCTTGTGTAAATGCTACAAAGTCATTATCCTTTGCTGCATTACGTTGTTTAGTGGCTGAGACTCCGTCAATACCTTCAGACGAATCATTACGCTCACCAACATTAACAAACTTAATTGACTTAAAGTTATAAAATCCGTGTCTGCCTTTAACTCCATTATATTTGTTTAATAGAATATCAAACTCACGAGAACGAGGGCCATCAACGGCCATGACAACGTTTATATAACCTTCAGAAAAAAGAGCTGAAGCAATATCCATAATTGTATTGATTTTATTATTTTTAATAATTTGCCGTGCATGTTTTGGAAACATTTTACGAGCAAATTTAATTTTATCATTATAAGACAATGGATTCTTTTTTGGATCATTAGATTTAGAAAGATAAATCTTATATGGATTTTTACCTGCAGCTTTTGCAAGTTTATTTAAAAGCATCTCATGGCCCATTGTTGGCGGATTTAATCTACCAAATGTAAAATAAACAGTTTTCTGTTCTTCAATTAAATATTGGCTAAATGAATTAATCATTTTTGAGATTTACCTCGATGCTTTGCTAATTCAGCTTTACGAATGCTTGGAAGTAATTTTCTGGCCAATCTATCAATTTTTGATTTCATAGCAGATGTTTCCATACGCTTTTCTATCTCTTGCCGGCGAGCGTATGTTAACTCACCTTTAGGTATATCTTTTGTAATTTTCTTGACAATCATATCTCTAGCGTTTTTTCTAGAACGTCTTTTTAATTTTGCTGGAGATGCTACTCGTCTTTTTGCGCGTTCGCGGCCAATCTTAATACGAGATTTATATTTTACAAGTTGTCTTGCTCTCTTACGTCTTTGTGTAAGATCTAAAGCTTCATCAACCTCTAACTCTTCATTAGTGTTTCCGGTTGGTGCATCAACTTTACGTTTCTTTGCGTTTCTTTTGACTTCATCAGGCATCCCTGGTGCATAGTCAACATTTAAAAAATCTTTAAAACCTAATTTCTTAGCCATTAGTTTCTTCCCGGTTTGTCCCATCCTTTTAATACATCTTTGCTGAAGTTGTTGTAAGAAAATTCCATTCTATCAACAAGTTTTACAGCATCACCACCTAATTTATCAATAGCAACAAAGCCTTCTGCGCCGGTTACTTTAAATCCATTATTAGTCTTTACAAATGTTTTGATTTTTTGCAAAGTATTAAGTTTATTTATAAGTTTTAATTTTGCTAAAATAATTACTTTTTGCAAATCAAACATTAACTTTAATGATTTTTTATTACTTTGTGAAAAAAACTTTAAAATATTATCTAGTTTTTGTTGGACGTTGGCTTTGCCCCTGTCCGATTTACGTGCCATTCGCTCACGTGTAAATTTCTTTTTGATCCATCTGATGAGTAACTCGGTATGACGTGCTGTATCCCGTATGGTCTCACCTCTTCTGA
>Ga0255781_10003077_pt1 | contig 13063 bp, 29 predicted proteins | sample 101ome_21_FD_179979 | JGI IMG/M metagenome (GOLD analysis project Ga0255781, IMG submission 179979) | Coastal salt marsh microbial communities from the Groves Creek Marsh, Skidaway Island, Georgia - 101413BT metaG (version 2) | ecosystem: Environmental > Aquatic > Marine > Intertidal zone >...
TTATCCAACTCTCATCCTTGGCAACGAAATCGGGCTTGTAGCGTATAGGGAGTGCAACGCTGTTACTTCGATCTGACATCTCCTTTGATTTGGACGTCATCTTCCAGTAAACTCCTTCGTACCTGAATTTCTCCATGAGTAAGTACTCGTGCTCCTCATAGGAGAAAGATATCCCAGATTCAGCGAGAAGGTCAGCGCACTGTTTCTCAAGTCCGCTCTTATACCTTCCTAATTCCCTCTTCTTGGCAGACTTCCTCTTTGGAGTCTGTCCTCTCTTTCGCTTCACAAGGGAAAGGTACAGCTTATTTTAATGCGAAGTCTTCATTTGGGGACAACTTAAAAGTTTTGTAGTTAGTGAATTCATGACCAATGGGTTGGAACAGCTTTTCCTGTGAATAATTAGACCTGAACGCTGTCATCGAGGTGTCCATGGTGAATGTAACTGGCTCGTCAAGAGACGTAGGCATACCTCCAGTTTCGACATCTCGAACCTTCCGAACATGGAATTCAGTTGTTTTTTTGATGTTGTTGTCTGGGGCTTGTACTTTCCTATGGATCGTGATGAAGCAGTCTGCTCGGTTGACGAACTTACCTCCACCCTCGGTGTCTTCTGCATAAGGGGCTACAGGAAGCCCGTCATCACCTTTGCGACGCTGAGCCTCGGTAACTGCATGCATGTTCAACCATACCGCTACATCATTGGCATTGGCGAATGTCAAGAATTCTGAGGCGGCTTGGTAATGGTAGTCATGACTGTTGCCCTGGCCCGATAGCTCCAGCTTGAGGCTGTTGTATGGGTCAACGAGGACAGCATCGTACTTCTGCTGACGCATAATCTTCTCAAGAAAGATCAGAATATCACTATAGCTGTATACCTGATTGTTGCTGATCACCGTGAAGTGCTGGTTCACCCATGTGTAGGCCACCTTTCGCTGGTCATAAGTCATGTCACCGATCTTTCGGTTGGTGGCGAATTGCATGAGCGTCATCTTCAGGGATGCCGTGCGGTTCTCCGAGGAGTATACCACCCACTTCCAATTGTGTCGTCGTGCGGCATTTACCATCAGGTAAAGCATCATGGTAGTCTTACCTACGTTACTGTGTCCGTTGATGATGACAAACTCCTTTTTATATCTGAAGTAGTTATCAAGGTTGGCATCTCCAGTGTCCAATCCGACTTGGATTCTTCCGTTGGCGTAATCATCGATCCACCTGAAGTCTTCATCGTCTGATGAGATGAATGACATATCTCCATCATTGATGAGAAGCTCACGTTGAGCATCTTGCTCAGCACCGATGGTGTCCCTGATTGGGTCTCGTTTACCCTGCTCAATTCCCTCCCTTATTGTTTTGATGGCGTGGTCTTCGCTGTCAATGTCACGCTTGTTAATCTCGCGCATAAGAACCCTTACGGCTTCTTCTTCTTCGATCCTCCCTGCGGCTACAAATCCACCCATGAGACGAGCGGCTCTAAGTAGGGTGTTGTGTTTGTCTCCGTCATCGCATTGTCGAATCATGCGGCATGCGAGGTTCAGCTTCATGTAATCTGTTACTGCCCCTACCCTTGCTTCCTGCACTTGTTCGCTACGCTCGGAGGCAAACGCCCCGAACTTCTTGGCTCCAGGATTCGTGATGAGTTCTGGGTCGTAAGACTCAAAACAAGCGCGTGACTCGTTTACTCCAGACTCATCTACCTCCAGATCGTATTGCTTGCGGAAATAATTCTTGAGAGCTCGGAAGTGATCGCGGTGTCTCTCAGGGTTTGTAATCCTTACCAGCGCCTTGAGCCCGTCACCCGATGGAGAAACCCAACAGGCGTAGACGTAAGAGTCAGTACCCAATACCGCCTTGGATTTTTCAACGTCGATATGATCGAAGTCCAGAACAATAAGTCCGCTGTGGTCAAACAGACCCTCGTCACTGCGATCCGAGAACTCACCGCTAAAGCATACAATCGGGAGCTTCTTCTTTGCGTCTTTATCTCCATTACGGATGTCTTCAATCGTGGTTTTCGACTGGCCCTCCCTGATTCGGTCCAAGGCTGTGATAACTTCCACTACGTGAGGGTTGTTCTTGTCGTAGAGGTTCTGGAAGAATGTTACTTTCATCTGTGTATTGATCTTTAATGATGTACTGGAGGTATTCAATTGCTTTCAGGATGTCCTCCTTCCCACCCTTCTGTTTGTGTCTACAGACATACTTGATGACGTTAGCCTCCAAGAACGGTATGTCGTTAGCTACAATGAACTCCACTGGGGGGATGTTCATGTCATAATGTTTAGGCTTCATATGGCGTTGCTGTTTACGTATCCTACTATCTTCTTGTCACGAACTTTTTTTATCAGAATTCTCTTTTCACCCTTGTGGTTTTTCCCGTAGAATTCATTCCTGAGCCTGTCCATCGTGTACTTACTATGAGCCATTATGTCGGCAGGAGTATCATATCTACATACCGCCCAGGTGGTTCGGTTGTATACCTGTTTCCCTTTCTTGATTTGAATGTCAAGCGTTAACGAGTATATCGGGGGCCTTGAGTCCTGCATTCCACTTTCTTTTGAGCTTACTAGCTATCCATGTCATATCTACTCTACTCTCTATTTTATCCCATGAATCTTCTTTTGTCATGATGACGCAGTTGTCACCCTCTTTGTTTGGTATGAATAGAAGAAGGAAGTCTGTATTGAATTTTGGCATCGATACGGTAAAGTCCTTGTCGTAGTTCTCTGCGTGAACATGGAACGTCATTGTCCTCCCGTTCTTTTTACCAGAGAAAATTTGGGGGCTGAGAAACTTGACATCTCTCAACCCCCATTCTATTGCGGCGAATGCGCCGAACCCCTTAGAAAGGGAGATCGTCTTGGGCAACTTGTGCATTCTGTGCGGCTTTTTGTTCGCGCTTCTCCTTAGCGGCTTCGCTGTTAGGGTTGAAGACACGGGCGCACGCCTTGCCATTCTTGCTCATAAACAAGGTGACATAGACATTTCCACCGCGACCTTGGTCATCCCGACGGGTGACGTACTGATCGAGCATGTCCTTGAGTTCGTTGTCCTTGAGTCGGACGGACCAGCTCATCAGCTCGTTGTTGTCGTTGTACTTGGGTTCGTCAGCCCAGCCGACGAGAACGGAGTCATACTTAGTATCGCTCATAGTATAAAGTTGATTAAAATTGAAAAAAGGGTTATGAAACAAATATAGATGAATAACATTGTCGCTCCTATAAAAATGTGCGGTAGCAACTTAAATCTTGAATTTGAGGTAGTCTTTCTTTGGGGCGGAACCTTCGGAGAGGAATCTGTGAATGCGCTCAACTGCATCGTTGAATTTCATTTCCCCAGCAAAGAGAGTTTCTTCTGAGCATTCTACAATTGCTGGGAGGTAAGGGAACGTCTTCTCTTGGACGAGCCAATAAAACTCGTCTACGCCGAAGACCTTAGCGTATATGTATGCTTGAATGTCGTAGCAGAAGTCGCGGACACTGTACCTAAACTTAGACACTGCTTTCGTAGACTTCGAGTCCACGATAAACCCATCGCCAAGACAATCAAGAAAACCTTTTACTCTGACTGGTCCGAGCATCTCATTGAACTCAACTTGGTAGTTTCCGCTCGACAAGTATTGGTCGGCGAGCCCGCATTCTTCGAGCCTGTCGATCATGTCGTTCGCCATCTTCCAGTCTTCAGGAGATACGAGCTTCTTGCCATTGGACTCAGCCTCTTCAATCATATCCGACTTGAGTTTCTTGAACTCAGTAGACATACTGGGGCGCTTCATCTTCCTGACCGCATCGGTACACAAGTTCAGGATCTTGTCATCTGATACGACAACGTATAAATCCATTGCCTTATCACGTTCGAACAAGAGCATATCGTAGAGTGTACCAAACTCCAGAGCAGGAGACTCGAACTTGAGTTCTTTCTTCATGTAGAGGTCGAACTGAGCCATGTCGGTCAGAGCAACCTTGAGGGAGGAGTACGACAAGTGTGACTTGCCGTACCGCTCTTCGAGGGCTGATGGGATATCAATCATTTTTTCTTCAGTGTGTATTTAGGTTCTTTACCCTCACGGATGAGGAACATATCAATCGACCTTAGGGCTTCTTTCTCTGTCCCGTAGAAGTGGCGAAGCTTCTTACCATTGACCACTTTGTTTACGAGATAGAACTCAAACGAGATTTTGATGGACGCTTCTACTACGCCAGAATACCTCGTTACCCCAGGGGCTACACGAGTCTGTATAATTGACTTACTCGTGATCATCTTTCTTGACTTCAGGTCACAGCCCCCATGCCGCTCAAGAAGCGGGACGGTAATAAACTCCACCCCGTTCTTGAACTTGTTGGTCTTGATTGATATGTCCTCAAACTTGATCATCGTACAAATTTCTTCAGACCTTCCTTCTGCTTGTCGGTCAGCTCGTCACCGTACTTGGCGAGGATACTGTCGTAAGCTTTCTGTTTGTCGGTCTGTCCCTTGACGTAGTTCACAGCTTTATCCATGATCGACGTGTCGGACTTGGGTTTCCGATTAGTAGCGGGTTTCGACTCTTGTTGTGCAATCGCATCCGACACTTCATTCGCTGAAGCGATAGAAGTATCAATACCGATACCAAGCATAGCCAAAGCCCGCCCTACGGCTGACGTCTCGCAGTTCTCGACGTAGCTAGTTTTATTGATATTGCTCGATCCGCGCTCCTCGTGAGCGTGACCAGTAGCAATGACTTTACCCTGCGGGGTGGCAATTGTGCACTTACACACGCACATCTCGCTGTCAAGGACAGGGAACTCTGTTATGATGCTGTACTCCTTGAGGCTGTCCTCTTGGCGCAGGTACTTGATACGCTCGTTAACCTCGACGTACTGCTTACCACGGATGTTGGTAGTCTTAAACTTGTAGTTGCTCATTGTTTTTGGGGTGTTGGGATTGAATTGAGTTCGTTGCGGAGCATTGCGGCTTCCTGTTCTAAGATGTAAATTTTGTTTGTGATTTCAGCGAGTTTGTCTGCCTTACTTGATGCGGATAACCTGTTGTCTACAATCATCGTCGCCGTTTCGTATAGCTCTTTGTATCCCTTCCAGTAATCTAAATTGTCATGATGATTAAGCATCATATGTGCTACTGTCGATCGGTCTCTACCAAGGACATCCGCTACCTCTTGTTGTGTGTCAGCCCACTGTAATAGGGCGCATCCAATAGCATTACGTGCTTTTACTTGGTCTGATGTTCGGGTGTTGTCGGGGCGAACCCCTATTGATGTGTAGTATGTTTCAATAGCTGATAACATCAACAGTCGTTTGTTGTGTGGATTGAATTTCATTCTGTGAATTTAGTGTGTATTTGGTAAAAATCCAAGAAAAGGACAGACTTTGTTTCTTCGGGCCACTCACGGCCTGTCACAGGCTCTCCCTGAGCACCATCCGTCCGTCCCGCCTGTCAGCGTTCTGACTTGGCTTCCTTGGCAATGGCCTCAAAGATGGCGGCGTACTTAATCATGGCAATCATGACGCTCTCCATTTTGTCCCTGAGGTTGTGCATCTCGATCTTGACTCCATCGTCGTAACCGAAGATGTCACATCGCTCATCAATGAACTTGGTGGCGATACTGTTATTATGGTCAATGAACTGATTAAGGTGCATTGGTGCTGGCACCTTCAGCCAGTTATCGATATCGTCTTCTATGATGTCTTCACAGGCAAACACCTTGGCGATAACATCCTCTTTTGAATTGTCAGCGGTCATGGCCGCTACAATCTTGATGGCTCTTTCATTCGTCATATTCTCGGTAATAAATGAGGGTTGGCAACCCTTGACCACGTTCAACCGCGAGGCTGTGGCTAGGGGTGACGCAGATTTCTCCGCTAATGGTTTTGTATGCCCAGATGGACTCGGTGGTGGGGTTGTTCACTATCATCACTTGATTGGTTTTCCGTATAGTTCGTCTTGGAGGGCTTCAAACTTTTTACGCAAAAGGACGGATTGGGAGTAGTTTACCTCTTTGAGTTTTAGTATAGCCTCGTTTGTAATAGACATCAACCTGTATAGTTGCCTAGTAGTCATTTGCAGGTATTGAATTCTTCAGGGCAAGCAGGAATTTCGTCGCACACCACGCACCAAGTGGTACTGTCTGTGTTGTACTGCTCCCATATTACTGCATAAGCCTTATGAAACAATTCTGCTTCTTGGCAAGTCTTCACCCACCTGTGCTCGCTGTCGAGCTTCCCAGGGGGTGCATATTGCCACGATCCATAGTAATCGGGATATGCCCTGCAAACACTTTGTATGCCTGATTTACCGAAGGGGTAGATGCAAGCCGCTATACTCATGGATAATAGAATAATAGCCGCCCAAGCTACCATAATGTAGAATGATGGTTTTTTCATTTTGTTTGAGTTATGTGGTAAAAGGTCCCATCAAACCAAAGATTGAACCCGTACCTCCGCAAAGGTATAGAGTCGGCTTCGTGTTTAGTGATTCGAGTGAACTCTTCTTCTGCTACGGTGCGGTATTGAGTGGTAAACCAGTATGTGCTGTTGTTTTCCAGTTCAACCTTAGTCCATGTGTTCAGACTCACTGAATTCGGAGTCCACGATACATACTGAATCTTCGGCTTCACTGCACAGCCCATCAGCAAGCATGCGGTTAAAAGCACGAAGACGAGCCTCAAGAGAGGAGACCAATAGTTCGAGAATAATTTCATTTTGTCGTGTTGGATTAGATTCAAATCTGTCATATGCCTTGTCTACTTGTTTGCGCAAAGCGTTGATGTAATTAGCGGTTATCATTGTTCTTTTTCAATTATGTATAACCCCCACAAGAATGTTTTGCGGGTGATTTTCACCCTAGATGTATGTACTCTGTCATCACTCGGTTCTGTGTAAACCCAATCTTTTCCGTTCCATGTGTAATCAGATTTCAGAAATTCAGTCCACCTGCGAGTCACCGCAATCTTCGTTCGGTTAGGGAACAGGTCTTCTTCTTTTAGCTCTCGCCACATGACCTGTCCATCTCGCCTCGTGTTTTTTCTTACGAATTGAATCAGGGCTTCATCTTCTTTATTTGACCACCCGCTTCTACGTGTCGGCTCGTTAAGACCACCCGCCCTTTTGTATTTATCAAGCGCAACCCGAACAGACTGGTGAGAAATTCCAAAATCCCTTCCAATTTGCCTCAACGTGCACCCGTCTTTGTGCGCCTCATAGAGGGCCTCGTAGTCAAGCTTATGTGAAATTCTTTTTGACGAGCCAATCGAGCTGATGTTATAGTCGCTTCTAAGCTTGGAAGAGTGCGCCCCAATGGATCGACCTGAAATAAGCTCTGAATTTTTGACTTTGTAGGAAAGAAAGTTTCCGTTTTTGTCTCTGTACTTGTCGTACAGTTTAATCAGTCTTTCTTCCTCTTCAATAGTCCAATATTTACGTTTCATGTCTTTTTGTTTATCGGTTATCATGTGCGGCGAGTAATTGCTTTTCGAGTGAGGCTATGGTAGCCTTCAGAATTTTTGTTTTCGACCTCTCCTCGACATACCTGTTATGCAAGGAGTTGCATGAGGATGAGATTGCCGCCATCTCGTCTGCTACGCTGTCGATGAAGACTCCGATGTATTCGAGGTCAGGCGAGATGCCACCTTCATCATAAGAGGCGTACCAGTCGATGAGCTTCTCGATGCGCTTCTGTGCGCCCTCGATCGAGGTCTCCATTACGGGGACTGTTTTGCTGTGTTTGACAGGGACAGGGATGTTCGGGAGTGTACCCACCAGGAACGCCTTAATTACCCTCGCGTCCTCGAAGTCATCGTCCTCTACGTTCTCAGACCAAAGCAGTCGGTTGACCGCCTCGATAGCCTGTGCCGCCGTGAACGTCTCGTTCGGGAGCGGGTTGTCGATGTTGTTCAGTTCTTCTTTAATCATGTTCATTCATGTTTATGAGCAGTCGCTCAGTGATTATGTCCCATGCCCACATGTCGTTGTGGTCTGGTGTTTTTAGAATATCTACCTCAAGGAGGTGTTCAACGATGTCGCTGGCTATGACCCGTGCTTCGTCTTCAGTCATTTCAAAATCCATTTGTCCTGTCTTTGTGGCGGGTAGGGGGGTTATCGATTGCTCTGTTGTGTGTAGCGTTGATGTAGCTCGTTGCCATCTCTTCAGCCACTCGGTATGCGGAGTCAGCTAACTCCTGAGCTACTGGGTCGTCGTGCTTTTCGAGGCGTTCAATCACGCACTCGATCAGGTTGCGACACACGATAGCTCTGTCACGTAGCTCGTATTCGAGCAACACTTCTCTGTATTCATTCATCTTCGTGCCAGATTTTAATGAGTCGCTTCTCTTCGTTCTTGTACCGCTCGTACAGCTCAGACTCGCTGAGCGGATTGTCCTCGTCTTCGTATCCATCCTCGTCGACGGGGTATCGGTCGGGCTCGTCACGCAGGAGCATAGCGAGACCATCGAGCCAGTCGGCGTTGTTCTCGTGCAGAGCCAGTTGCAGTCGCATCTCCACGACCATCTCGGCGATGTCGCGTGGCTTCATGTAAGCAATGCTGTCGAGTTCGCGCTGGACGCGCTCCTCCTTGAGGGGTTGGTTGGGTTTGCTGTAATACATAGCGTTGTGTGTTTACTTGTTCTTGAGGTATTCTGCCGTCTCGTTGAGGTTCTTGTGCATAGTCTTCTTAGCTTCGATTTCGACCATCTTCTCGCCCATGACCCATCCGAAGATGAACTCCGCAAGGTCTACCCTGAAGTTCTCCATCTCCGTGCCGTCATCTTCGAGCGTGTCGGTAACGATATGATCGAGTGTGCTCCAGATGTCGTTGAGGAAGTCCTCAGCCTCGTCAATCACATCGGCGATTCGGTTTAACTGCATCCGTTGCCCCTTGGTGAGGAGGTCTTTTGTGGTTGTTACGTAGTAGCTCATGTCTGTGAGTGTTTGTTTGTGTTGGTGATGCGGGAGGGAATCGAACCCCCATAAACCATTCGCATCAGGTGGTAGGTTTGGCACCTTCGGCACCTACCATGTGAGGAGATTTCGACCTGACCCCATTCGTCGGACACGTCCAGTCGGGGGCTACCTCTCACGCCGCTCATCCATGAGGTGTCAGCCTCCGATGAGTGTTGCCCCTCTTTCTGACACGTAGGCAACAGGTGTGATGCGGGAGGGAATCGAACCCTCCGACCCCCAGACACACAAGGGTCAACCATTCGCATCATGAGGGTGTCAGCCCTCGAAGTTTACATTCGCTTCAAGCCAGTCACTGAGGTCATCTTTATCCTCCACCCCATTCACATGGTTGTCCTGTTCGGCGAGGATGCTGAACCTCTTTTCGAGGTCGATAGTGTGGTCGGTGCGGGTGCGACCCGCCTCTTCCTCTGCTCGACCCGCCTCATCCTGCGGATACGGGGATCGACCCTCCTTGTCGAGGTAGTACGTTATCTCATCTTGGTTGCGACCGAACTCGGTGATGGAGGACGGACATTGAACACTGTCGTTCTCCGCCATATCCAAGGCACGGGACTTCATGTACTCCACGCGGACCAGGTTCAGGTAGACACATCCGCGTCCGTGGTTGAAGGTCATCATCACCCCGTAGGTAGCGGGGTCATGGTCGTGCCGCTCGGCGAGAGCCTGTGCTTCACGCAGGAAGTCCGCCCAGTACGAGTACGCACCCTTAGGGTCTGTGGGCCCAACCACGATGCTCTCCGCGTCATTGGCGAGGTAGTAGTACCCATAGGATTGCGGGTTGAGCAGGGCATCACAGGTGACGATGTCCTTTCCGAAGGAGACGGCGCGACCGATGGACTCGGCGAAGGCGCGGGTGTTAGTGTTGTTGTTCATCATTGCTCTTGTGTTTTTTCTTGCGTGTGTACTTGGACTTGTCTTTGTGTACTCGGTTAGCGGGTTGCTTGAAGTACTTGCCGTCAGGCAGGGTCTTGTTCAAATTCATTAGGCAGGGTGCCAAAAGTTTTGTAGTTGAGGTGGGGGTTCCACTTCTTCATATCCTCCACAATCTCGCGGGCCTTCATCCGTGAGTAGTCGATCTTCTGCGTCTCTGTCCCTGCCCGCTGTGGAGAGGGGAGCTGGATGAAGCGAGTGAAGGGGCCTTCTTCGTCATACATGGCGATGGTGTAGCCCTTCTCCTCGTTGCGGATGGCACGAGCGATGGAGTTGACGTAGCCTTCTACTGCGTCGAGGTATGCGATGAGTTTGCGATTCATGTCTGTAAGTGTTTAGAGTTTGTCTTCGTACATATCGAGGATGCCTTCCATGATGTCCCTGAGCGCACTTGCTGGGCGGTCTTGCCAATTCACGGACGGAGGTATCTCTTCGAGCCAGTCCCGCATCATGCTCATGAAGCAGATGTGAGTGTGGATGGCAACGTCAGGATGAACCCTGTCTCGGTTGAGGTCGGCGATGTGTGCCTCGGTGGATGATGGTTGCTTCATGTGTGTGAGTGTTTTGAATGTTCCGTGGCATCATTGCCGTGGACAAAGTTACAACGTTTGTTCCTTATTTCCAAATTTATTTTGCTACCCCTTTAGGGGTAAAGGTTCAGTAGGTGATTGAGTGCAGGAGTTCCGTGTCACTCATGACCCCCGCCTCCTTGAGGAAGCAGATGGAGTGGTTCACAGGCACACCCTTTGCGGTCATGTCCTTGATGAATTTGTTTGCCTCGTTCATGCGGTCAATCTCGTCGAGACCTTCAAACTTCTTGCGGCAGTTTTCGAGTGCTTGTTCGTGTCTGTTCATGCGTTCTGTTCTTGTGCGTTCATGTTTGCTTGTGCGAGGATCCGTTCCATGTCATACATGGAGTAGTCAGCCTCCTTGATACCCTCAAGTTGGGCGGCAAGGGCGTAGAACATCCGCTCTCGGAGCGGGTCGTCCTCGACCTTCCATCCCTGAAGGAGTTGGTCGATGAGTTCCTCGACCATGATTTTGTGTGTGCGGTTCACGTCCGCTTCTGTGTACTTGTTCATGCGTATTGTGTTTCAGTTTGAATGCGACTTCCGTTCAGCCACACGAGTCGCTTGCAGTTCTGCACAGGGAAGTAGTGGGTGCAAGAGTCGTCGATGTCGACCATGACATTCTGTGGGTACTCAAGGTTACGCACCACCTCTGCGAGGCAGTCGTAGCAGGAGATGAGGCTGTTGAGGACGTACTTGAGGTCTTCGGTGAGGACGCCATCGCCAGTGTAAACCTGACTCTTGAGGCGGTTGACTTCGAGACTGATACCCTCCTCTGCCATGCGGATGGCGGTGGACTTGTGTGTGATGGTGCGAACCATGTCGTCCATCTGGTCGTAGACCACGACACCATCGCCGAGCATCACCCCGTCATACACTTGGATAAAGAGTGTGTGTACGGAATCGAAGTCAACACCTGCAAAGTCAGGGGAAAAAGCGTCAAGGGCGAAGCACACCTTGTGCCACCCGCCGTACTTACACTCGTCATGGATGACATTGACACACTTGGGGTCAACCTCGAAGTCTTTGCACAGACCCTCGTAGTGTTCGTGCATGTCGTGAATCCATTGGTCGATGTACTCCTCGACAAGAGCCTTGCCGAGTTCGGGGGTCACCACGTCCTCGACGCGGCGGCAGGTGGTGTCGGAGTAGCCCGTGTTCATGCCACCGATGGAATCGATGACGAAGTAGTGAGGGGCGGTGCGGAGATTAGTCTTCATGTGTGTGAGTGTTTTGAATGTCGTTGGCAGAACTGCCGTGGACAAAGTTAATGCAAATGTTCGTATCTACCAAATTTATTTTCTAAGTTGCTGATTTACAGTGAAGGATAGTCATGCTTGCTCGGCCTCCAACGTGGGCCATTCGCCTCTGCCTCTTGGATGCGCTTGAGCAAATCCTCCAGAGGCTCACGCTGGGCGTTGGTGTAGTCTGCGTAGAAGTGAGGGGCAAGAACCCATGCGAGAATCTCACGGACACCCACAGCCGTGCCGAGGTAGTTGTCGTCCATGCTTCCGCCATTGAAGCGGCCACGCAGTTCGGTGTTCTCCCTGAAAAACTTGCCGCTGTCGTTGTTGTAGTCGAGGATGTCGAACAGGTCATCGAACAGGTTCTCCTCGTTGCGGACGTAAGTGTCGCCAGTCTTGGCGCACTTGATGGTGTATGTAGCTGTTGGTCTCATGTCTTTGTGTATTAGTTGAAGGTGTATCCGCACTCGTTGCAGAATTCGTAGGTGTCGCTGTACTCGACGTCTTCCTTGCCGCAGTTGGGGCACTCGTCGACCTCGTACACACACGCCAGATCGATGAACTCTGTGTGTCCACGATTGGGGCTGTCGTCCTTGGGGAGGAACTCGTCGAGCACCTCCATGACCATGTCAATCCTGTCGGATACGTTCTTGGTCATGTCACACCCCTTGAGTTTGCGGTTGATTCGGATGGCGAGGTCGCGCTTGTAGGATTCGTAGCTGTAGCTCATGGGTCAGAAGTATTTGTGGATGAGTGTGTGCAGGAGAAGCTGGTTCTCAATCTTGTTGATGTTCTTGTCGCGCAGGAGAAGTTCCACCACTTCGGGGACCTCAATTACGAGGTTGGGGTTCACTTCGCATTCAGCGCAGACGCCGAGGAAATCGTTCTTAGTCATGTGTCTGTGTGTTAGAGTGTGAGTATGGTGTAGGCTACGAGCGCAGTTACGCTCAAAAACACTGCCCCTACAATGGCAATGGCGCGGTTATCTTCTGTCATGCGTCTGTGTATTTGAGTGTGATTTGAATTGCCTCACCCAGCATCTTGCCGAGCGGGTTGATGTCTGCACCCTTGGATGCAGGGACAGCTATGAAGAACATGTCTGCCACCATGAGTGCCTGTTGCACCTTCTGAATTTCTTGGTCGGTCATGTGTGTCTGTGTTAGAGGGTGATTTCCTTGCTGTTCTCGATACTGTAGATAGCCTTCTCTCCGCGCTCCCTGCCGAGGGACTTTGCCACGGAGATGTCATCCACGAGGGTGGTCACGTCGAAGACAATGTCCTCGCCATCCACCCATGTGCCGACACACAGGGGGTGTTGGGGCATCCATCCGTGTTCGTATGCGGCGGCCCAAGTCTGCTCGAAAGCCCG
>Ga0255781_10003080_pt1 | contig 13059 bp, 14 predicted proteins | sample 101ome_21_FD_179979 | JGI IMG/M metagenome (GOLD analysis project Ga0255781, IMG submission 179979) | Coastal salt marsh microbial communities from the Groves Creek Marsh, Skidaway Island, Georgia - 101413BT metaG (version 2) | ecosystem: Environmental > Aquatic > Marine > Intertidal zone >...
AGGTGTGGTCGCCTCCTTGTGATATTTCCATTGCAGAACTTTCCACATAACTATTCATCGCAGAGCCATTATCACTAGTACCAGTTTCGTGATTATAGAATATTCCATTATTATCGAAAGCAAAAGGTACTTTTCTCGCACCAAATGCATCTGACCAAACAGTTCTGCTTAATGTTCCAACTGACCAAGCTAATTCATTATAATTGAAGGATACATAACTATCAGGCTCTGGGTTAAGTGTTCCTGAAGGATTATCATTACTTACATAAAACCAAGTAATTTCATTATACTCTTTATTATGACCTACGACTGTTTTATCAATATAATCTATTTGCATACGACCAAATACATAATACTGAACTGAACAAGGCAAATCTTTGACTATACCATCATAAACAAAGAAACTAGATTTACCCATCCAATAAACTGTATTGTCTACTGACATAATTGTGTTTTTGCCACCAGCACCACAATTTGTTGCCAATAATCTAAATGAGAATACAAAAGGCGGCCCGATAAAACTCATACCATAAGCTGCCTCATCTGTAGCTATAAATGTTTCTTCTTTTGCACTTACTGCACCAACTATTTTAGTTCCTACCTCTAACCTTTGATCGCCTGCAGTGTTAGTGACTGTAGGTTGCCACTCTACAAAATTTTCTTGGTTTGACCACCTAACAAGCATAGGGTCTATGTTTCCACTACTACTCAAAGGGTCTGAACCCAAAGCTAAAACATGTCTGTCTGGGAATGATATTATTGTCATTCTTGCAGTTGTAGGAACGCTAGTAGCCCCTGATTCTGCTGATACTAGTGAAGCTCTTGTTGTCTCTCCTGCAGAGGTATCCCAATAGTATATTTCTCCGCCTCTTACAGTGGCTATTAAATCTTCACCCCATAAATTTAAACTCCATTGGGAGTTCTCTAATTTAACATTACTTTCACTTAATGATCTTGGCTCGTTCCAAGCACCCTCACCAAAACCACCTACACCCCATCCAAGTGCTGGGTCTCCAGACTGTACCCCTAATCCATCAGAAGAGCCTATGAGGTACTGAACGTCTAAACTTGTTCCTCCACCTGCTGCTACTGTACTTGTTGCTGCAGTAGGTACTTCGATGCTATATGAATTTGTATCTATATAAGTTATTTGATAGCCTTCTGAAACATTAAGTGTGTCTGCAGAAATGCCACCTACTGCTATCGCATCTTTGATAACAACCCAATCACCATTAGATGCTTGGTGACCATTATCAGTAACAACGACTGTTGTGCTTCCATCAGTTGTCGCTAAAGGGTTAGATAAGTTTTCAGAAGTTTTTCTTAGTGGCGTAATATCATATAATTGATTGTTATATAGGATATATAAATGATTGTGTGTTCCTATAGCAATTCTATCACCACCATCTGTTATAGAACGCCATGAAACCATATTTCTAGCTATGCCTTCAATTGTAGTTTCTGTAGATGTTGAAGAGCCTGTGTTGGTTACTCTATAGTAAGTTACCTTTTCCCACCCACCTATTTTTTCTGCATATCCATTTTTAAACCTAATAAAGTTACCATCTATCCAAAACGGGCCGTTCTTACCTGCCGCATACTGAGTAATGTCTTTAACTATACCTGGTTTTATTTGCATTAATTGTAATGGCATTATGTAACAAACCCTATATTTCTCATTCTATCACAAAGTCTATTTGCTCTATTAGGCACTTGTTTTGCCCATTTGCTATCTTCCATTTGTATAGCCGCTTCTATCCAATTATGGTCATCTACTGCAGCTTTCATTTTTTTAAATGCACTCAAACGTGGGCGACCAAGATTAAACATCATATTCGCAATGATTAATTGTGCCTCCTCTGGCAACTCATAAAAGTTGTCATAGAGTATGGTGCAGTCATCTAAGACTTTTTCTATGTCTTCAGCAAATAACTCATTTACTCTTTCTACAGAAACTGGATCTCCTACTTCTAAATTGTTTTCTGGGTCTGTAGCTCTACATAGATGCCCAATGCCACAAGTCTTGTATCCAAGATGATCTAGGTATATTTCGTACTCACAACCTTCGTCTTCTATTAATTGTTGCTTTAAAACTTCTATATCCATTACTTAGTTAATCCTTTTTGCTTCTCATATGTCCTGAGTCCGCCAAGTCCCAGCATTCCCATTAAAACGGTCATAAGTGAACCCATATCAAAACTCGGCAAATCTGGTATAGTTACTCCTAAATATGCACATAAGAATATTGTAACAGGAGCTAGGACAAAATGCCAACATAAAGCGATACCACATGTCCAGCCAATAAATGGTCTCCAGCCTGCAACAAAGATAGACTTATGTTGTGCTTCTGCTTTGTTTATTTCTAATTGCCCTTTAGCTAATTCCTGGGCGTGTCTTTCAGACATTGTAGCTATTTCGTGAGCCAATTTGGCTTTTTCATCTGCATCTGGTATAAATTTATCTAATAGCCCTGTAACGGGTCCAATTAAAGCTTGTAACATTAGTATACCTTTACTCTATTTGTATCTACATTTGAGACTAATTTACACATACATTGGTAAACTTGTTGCTCATTATTTCTTTCTATTGTTTGATTATGTAATTTAGATTTGAATGATAAACAATCATTTATGTTTCTGAAGTGTATAAATTCCATATTAGCCTCCAAATAACAGACTAGCATGAATACTGTCACTTTCTAGACATCCATGCAGTAGTGCCCATATATGCACCCACAATACCAGCACCTGATATATAAAATAGGTTCGATATATCAGATAAAGCTTTCACTCTTTCTATATCTACAAAAAACATAGCTACAGTAAATAAACCCATAGAAATTAGTGTATATCTAGCCATTCTTAGTTGTGCTAGATGTTTTCTTAATTCGTCTTCAGTTTTCTTGATTTCCTTCACATGAGATAGCTCTTCGTCAGTTACAACGCCATCGCCATCTTGGTCATATTCTTCGTATTTACTATCTTCTTGTAGCTTCTTCATTTTACATTTTGTATATAATGGTTGCCATGAATATAATTAAAGTACTTGCAAACCCTATCATTATACTTTCTATTCGCTTGATTCTTAGTATCGTTTCTTTCCAACGCTCGGCACAGACAGCTTCATGTGTATCCAATTGTGCTTTTACATCATTAACTTTACTAACCAATTAAATCTCCACTGGCCAGTTATAAATAGGAGCGTTTCCAGTAGGCAAATTGTTTTCATCTACAGGCACTTCAAATAACGCTTTGAACTGATCTAGGTTGCCACAATTGTTTATAGCAGTTTCTATTGTGTCACATGCTGACCTAACTGCATCTCTGTATGTAACAACATCACTATCTATGTCTACGAACTTCTCATATTTTCGAGTGATTTGCCAATCGTGGACTTTTAGTTTTTCATTAGCAGTTGCTTTTGTTTGCTCTATCCATTGTGATTTGAGACCTTTTTGAACTTGTTGTTTTCCAGTACCAGTGTCAATAATCGCATTGCCATCTTCGTCAACCATAGCGACATCCTCTAAGCTACGCTCTACACCACTTGCCCAATAAAACCTATTGTCATAGCTAGTGTCTTCGTCATCTTGCCAAGAGACGCCCCATTTAGTTTTTTCCTCTGCTGACCAAGATGAAGACCAATTGTATGGATGTTTACGACCTTGATCGTCAAGCCAACCTCTGCCAACTTTTAGAATTTTTCCATTGTATAACCAAGCCATTATTTTCTCCTATTTTCCATTCGCATATTCAAAAGGGTTCTCGGCAAATGCTATGTACAGATAATCAACACCACTTGCATTTGTGTTTCCAGTTCCACTTACTTTAAAACCATTACTAAACATAAAAAAGGTTCTATTTGAATCTGTTCCAGTATTATTTGGTTCTAATTTAACATAAACAGTATCATTGAATGGTTCTCTTGTATTATCTAAAAGCTCCCAATCACCAGTAGTTGAATAAGGTTTTATAAGTACAAAACTTGGTCTAAATCCCGTATAAACATAACTACCATCGTATGTGCCACTTGTACCATTTCCTTTATAAATGCCAAAACGACTATACCCATCTATTTCTGTAAAACACCAAGATACATATGTTTTACCAGTTTTGTTCATCTCATTTGCGGCACTTACACCTACCTGAAAAGTCGTATTTGTATCTGTAGTATATGATTGATAAAAGGTAGTTGATGAGCCTTTTCCATTTGATGAATTAAGGCTTAAGTAATCATTCGTTGATAATCCAGGAACATTACCTATTCCAACAACAAAACTTGCAGCATGACTTCTACATTTTGTTATAATTAAATTTGGTGCTGAACTTAACCCATGCCCAATAGTCGCCCCAGATGTGGAATTTCCAGACCATGTTGCAATGCTAAAGCCTGCCTCTGTAGCTACACTAACTGTAGATATTATCGTACCACTCTCATTACTTGCACCAGTTCCTCCTGCTTTCCAATTCCAGCCAACATAAGTGCCCCCAGTTTGATTTATTCCCTCTAATGTATGACTTGGGTCTGAGCCTTTTTGTACTGTAAAGCCATCTGTAGCGAAAGCACTTATGTCTCCAAAATTACTCCAAGTTGAACCTGCTGCAGTTTCTCCTTCTACACTACTACCATTGGTTGATAATCCATTAAAAGACCCTACTCCACGAACAATATCTAATAATAAATGATCACTACCATTTGAAGAGCCATTTCTTCTTTTTATCCAAGAGAAATCTGGGGTAAAATTAACATCCCCAGTTACCCCAGTGCCACCACTTGCTATAGTACGACTAGCGTTGTCATCACCAGACCAAGTTAATATACCAAAATAATCAGTTGCACTATTGCCTTCAGCAGGATCAATCCCCTCTGCTGTACTTAGGTTAGCCGAGCACATTGCAAGATAGCCACTGGGAGGTGTGAAATAAAAATCACCATACCCATTTTCATCAGTCGCATTTGCAGAGCCAGATGACTTTATTCCTGAGAACGTACTGTCTTGACCAAAATTATACCCCATATAAACTGAATTAATAGTGGCACAATCTGGATACCAACCAAGAAAATCGTCTGAAGCAGTATATTGTAAAACATTATTTATATAAAATCTTAAAGTTCCTGCATCAACATCTACTGCGAAAGCCACGACAGTATTGGAACTAATACCTGATATAGATGCTTGATTCGCACCATTGTGTCTAATCAATCCACTCATCATAATCCAAGCGTCTCTTAATGGATTATCCCAAGCTATTAAAGCATTTGCACTTTGTCTTACAACATCTTGACTAGCACATCCTAAATAATAAGCAGTATTACTCGCACACGCTTCCCAATACCATTTTTCCCCTGCTTGGAACGCCCAAGCTCCAGGCATTTGACTCCAACTACTTGCAGTCGCATCAGCTACCAAACCACCATCTAACAATTGATTACCTATATTAGATGGATAATGCAAAGCACTAAGAGTGCAGAAATTTAGCTCTGGACAGTCTAGAACATAATCATGGGCACTTACATTATTTGCGGTATAGTTATTACTGTTAGCAGAATCATTTGTATTGTCTTTAAACTCTAGTCTATATCCAGCAGTTCCATATGAGCCAGTATAGGCTTTAGGTATCCAGACACCATTTTTTAGCTCTCCAAACTCATCCAAATATCCATCTGTTTCACCAACTGCAATATTATCTAAGAAATTCACCTCTGCCATATAACCATTAAGATAACTACTAGCAGTCCAAGAACGTCTGCCAATAGTATGTATTTCAGTTGAACCAACTGCACTATTTGTATTTGTTCCTGCTGTAGTTGTTGCATAGGCTTGCTCAACACCATTTACATAAATTTTATGGCTTGTAGTGTTTGCATCTTCTACTAAAACTACATGATACCAAGAGTTCACATCTAAATATTTAGCACTTGTTATATAATGTGTATCAGCACTACCACTAAATTGCCTATACCAAGCTAATGTATCACTTGAAGTAAAATAAAAATAAACTATGCCTGTAGCTGAAGAAGCATTAGCCCCTGCACTAAATAAAACGTGCTCAGTATTGATAGCACATCTTTTTACCCAACAACTAAAAGTAAATTTTTTTCTGGAGTCACCAGTTGGGGCAGGATTTAAACTTAAATAAGCACTACCATTACTATCGAATTTTAATGACTGAGTAGCTATGCCATTGTAAAAATTACCACCACTGCTATACATCCATTGTGAAGAACCAAACGGGCCTGACATTTTAACTCCTAACTAAAAGCTAATTGTGGCGTACCTAACAATATACGATTTGCAGCAACGACAAAATAAGGAACTAAATCTGTAGTATCTGCTGTTGTAGATAAAGTTAAACTTGAACCACCACCTGCTATTTCATAATCACCCTCAAGTGTGACACTTCTATTTCCAGTTGCATCTTGAATAAATGCTATCATGCCACTTTGACCTACTTGCTCTGTTGATGGATTTTTCAAAACTATATTACCAGTGAGCGTAAGTACGAAATTTTGATTATCTTCATAATTTAGCGTAATATCTCCAGTATTAGTTGTGTCTGTGTCTGTGGTTGCTAGTGCAGTACCAGTAACTTGTATGCCAGTTGAGGTAGTGGCTAGTTTAGTTGATCCATTATATCTTAAAGTAACTGCACCACCATTAGTTGCTGACATATAAGTAGCTGTTCTGTCATCATTTTTAACAGAGAAATCTGTAGCATGAATTTCAAGGTCACCCACACCAACATCTGCTATTATACTACGACCATTAGAATTATCATGATAAATCTGTAAGTCACTTCCTGCACCAAATATAGCTTTGGCATCATCATCAAATGTGGCATTGCCAGTGATGTCTACACCAGTGTTGGTGGTAGCTAGTTTAGCTGAGTTGTCATAGTAAAGTGTTACTGCACCATCAACTGTGGCAGTAATCATATTCTCACCAACAGCAGGATTTGTAACCGCAAAGTCTTGAGCACCAAGAATAAGATTGCCAGTGCCATTATCTTGAATTATTGAATATGAACCATTGTGATAAATCTGCAGATCATCGCCAGTACCAAAATTAAGCTTCACATTGTCAGCTAAATTTAAGTTAAGTAAAGAAAAGGCATCAACAACAGCAGCGGTTGCTCCTGCACCATCCATATATACTGCTTTGGTTTGTCCATTTGGGATAGTGACGTTTGATCCACTACCTTGAGATATATTTATTGACTGACCACCAGTTGTAGCATTTTCTATAAACTGCACTCTTGATATATCGTTTGGGTCTATTGTTAATGTTCTTGTAGTAGTGAGCGTTGCTGAGGATGTGACCTTGAAATACATCGCTCTAGCTGGGTCAGTTGCTCCTGGTGCAACAGTCGCAGTGGCGTCTGCATCACTTGTAAAACAATCTTCTGTACCATAACTTAAACCCTCACCAATCAACTCAAGATTTGTGTTTGTTATTGTGCCCCAAGTTCCAGATTCATCACCAGTGGCTATTTCTGTTAATCTAAGATCGTTTACATATGTTGCCATTTTAGTCTATCCTTACTATTGCTGTAGTCCCTGCTGCTGGAAAAACAATTCTAAATGTACCACTAGAAACTGTAAAATCACCACCAAAGTTCAAGACTGCTATAGATTTATTAGCATTAGTGGCATTGTAAATTAAAGCCCCTGCTGCAGTAAAGCTTGCACTTGTCCACTCTGGATCATCTGCATCAAAATAAGCAGTTCCACCTGAAACTGAACCATTTGCAGTGTCCACAACTTGGTTTGTTAATGTAACACCACCTGCAGTGTATCCAGTTCCAGAAACCTCGTTAGTTGCACTATATGCAGTTGTGGTCGCATTTATTGTAGCAGAACTCGTGTAAAGAGCTATCTTTATAGTGTCTGACGCTAAATTGTGACCTTCCTGCAATACTTCATCTTTAAATGAAGTTGTCATTGCTTGTGTTATAGCCATTTGTTAAATACCTCCTTCGTATTCTGCTCTATAATTACGTTGCATTTCTTGTTGAAACAACGCTATTGCTTCGTCAAATTGTGCTTTATACAAGTTTACACTATCGGGTGCCTTTAGAAAAGAGGAACTTTCGTATAGGCAAGCTGACAATAAAACTTGCTCTGCATTGTCTCCAATCCAATTATTGGCGTTAGTTGTAGACAATCCTGTTTCTAGACCTACAAAATCTACCTCATAAGCAAGCGTTGCTGAAGGTACTGGGCCCAGTAATATTGTAACACCACTTGTATCTGCATCTTTTGTGGCGTACATGAAAGGTGTGCCTTGTGTGGATGCATTTGGCACATAATCTCTAAGATATGAATCTATCCTATGTTTTAAGTATATTACATCGCTATCAGCCTTTGTTACAGACACTTGCCTAATCATCCTAGCATTAGCAACCGCATACTCTGCAGTGCCAATAACAAGGTTTCCAGATTGTTTTTGCCTATAACATGGCAAGCTTGGCAATCTGCCAAATATCATAGATTCAGCTTGTGTAATAATCTGAGGTATAGAATTTTGAAATTCTGTACTATCATCTTCCATAAAGTTTTGTATGTTTGATACTAAGCTTGTGTAATTCATTTATTCACCCCATGCTCCTTCGCTCCATGCACCTTCACCCCATCCTTCATTTATTGATATAGTAAATGTGCCTATAGCTCCTGTTCCAGCCAATCCAGTTTCAATAGCTTCAGATACACCAACTTCTTCACCAATGTTTCCAGTTGCACCTAAACCACTTAATCCAGTGACTTGTAATTGTACATTACCATTGCCAGTCTCGTTAGTAAATCCAACTGCTCCTGTTCCAGCAACGCCAACCTCATTTATTTCTGATACTAGCGTTTCGCTACCTATAGCACCAGTTCCTGCAACTCCACTTTCAGTAATTTCTGATTCTGGTACAGACGTTCCAACTGCTCCTGTTCCAGCTTCCCCACTTGGGTTTTTCTCTAGCTCAAATGCTTCAGTGCCAGTTGCACCAGTTCCATTTACGCCAGTTGCATTTACATCAAGGGTAATAAATAATGTTATAACTCCAGTATTGCCAGTGGCAGAAACACCAGAAACTGATTTTGTAGCATCGATTTTTAACGCCAAATAACCAATTGCACTCTGACCTTTTATCCCAACGCCCGTTTGTGAACGCTCAACTTTAGATGCAAATATGTTTTGTGAATAACCAAAATATATATCTACATTTTCAGGATCATTATCTGGTCGTGGTTGGAATAATGCAGTAGCATCTACAACATTTTTTGCTGGCGTTAATTGAGGATGCTTTGGTTCCCATTCACTAGGCTCAACTCGCAATCCATCCCAAGTAGTCTTAAGATCAGTATATTTAATCTTAAAACCACTTCTATCGCTTATCGCTACAGATTTTTTGCCACTAGCAAGTTTCGCCATTATGTTATATTCAACGCTGTTGGCTGAACCCTCAAGCTAACTCCATCATTGTCACTTGATGCCGCAAAGTTAAAAGACCTCTCATACATCTCGTTTAATAACTGAAATTTCTCTGGTGCATATTTCATAGCTAGTTTAGAAGCTAATCCTGCACATATAGTGTCATTCCATCTATAAGGTATGTCTGCATCTTGATTAGATAAAGTTACGTCTTCTAGTTGGTTCATAGCCCAATAAACCATAGAATATGTAGATGTATTAGGCACTGCCCAGAAGTAAACTACTGGCGTATATTGCCTATCAATCATATATTGGCTAGGCTTGCCTTCGCTATCTTTGTTAGGTAATTGGTTATAATCTTGTATTGTAATTCTATTTATTATCTGATCTGTACCACTTGAGCTATCTCTTATAACCGCATCTAATATATCTATAGTTCCAACTGGAAGTGTGTAACTTGTAGTTCCATTAACTAAAGGCAAGGTGTTTTGTGATAAAGTCCAATAGTTTATGCCTCTATTCGCAAATTCAGAAAATAATAAATTAATGCTTCTTCTTGCTGATATAGCGTGGTCACCAGTCCTTGTCTGTATATCTATGCCACAACGCTCAAATGATTCTGTTATTATCTCTTCTACATTGGGTCTAAATGCAACTGTACCAGAAGTCGCCATACTTAAGCTCCATCATTTTGTATATATATAATATCTAATCCTGCAGATATCGCTATGTCTGCTCCTGCACTATCGCCAATAGCTCTAACTTCAATATCTGTTTTCTCTTCAAACTTTAGGGGTATAGTGTATGTTTGGTGCACTGAGCTTTCTGCCTTTACGAATTTATCTTTAATTTGAAATACTTCACCATCTGGTCTTGCAACCAAGTGAACAGTACAATATTTGTTATTTTGTGTAGTAGCTACTGTTATGTCTGTCTGTAATAGGTATGCAGTATAACCTCTTGGAACTGTCCATAATGCCATAACAGTTTGATTGTCGCCTATAGCTATAGTAGCGTACTTGTTTGCTGGCACACCAGTCGTGACTGTTCCTGTTCCTGCATATATAACGCCAGCATTTTGCCCACCACTTCCTGCAGACCTAACGACCATCCTATTAATTCTTAAAAATTCATTAGTTGTATTTACTGCAGTCTGACCATTTAAAGTAACTGTTTCGTTTATTTCATCATAGTTTGTGTCTAAGCCAAAAAGTTCTACAGTTCGAGCACCAGTTCCTGCTGAGGTATCTGTAGTTGATGAGCTAGAGACCTTAAGTACAGAAGCAGAAGCTAGATAAGAATACAAACCACCTTGTGCCCATACTGTTTCTAACGAATCATCTATGTCAGCGTTAAAACCAAATTTAAAATTAGATTTGTGAAACGATATTTGATTACGAGCTACTTGAAGATAAAATGGCTCAGTAGTTCCAACCCTACTAATTGAAGATACTTGAGCCATATTTAATCCCCTTAATAATCTTTGGATACCCTAAGAACTACATGGTAAGCGTCACCAACAGCAGCGGACCCAGTTGTGGTAAATCTTATATCACCAGTTGGGCTAGTGCCAAAAGACTTGGTAGAAGGCAACCCACCAAATTTTTCAAAGTTTTGATATCCTTGTTGATCTTCTGCAAGATGTAACATGATAATATCAGTAGAGGCATCAGCTAACACTTCTACTGTCAAGCCATGTAACACCCACCAGCACTCTAAAATTCTCACCCCAGTACAAGCTTCGCCATTAGCGTTAGGTGCAAGGGATGAGACGTCTATTTTTAGGACTGCTGATTCATTTCCAGTATCTACATATTGATATTGAAAAGATATAATTGCTTCTTTTGTATTCTCTTCAATAGTAGTAGTGGTTGTTATATCAGCCATTTATACCCCCTAATTATTGGTCAGCAAACACTGGGGCAGTCGCAGAAGTAACAGAACCCATAACTCTATAATTTGTGCTATCAACGCCTATAAATGTTACATCAAATCCTGCTGGCACATTTATTTGCAAGCTACTGTTAGAGTTTCCATCTGAAAATACTGCACTAATTTCATTGTCAGTGTCTAAGAATGTCACACCACCAATATAAAAGTTTGCATTGCCAGGTGTTATGAATATAGCGTCTGTTGCATCGGCAGCAGCTCCACCATACACAAATCTGTAAGATACCCCAGCTTCTGGTGCTGGAAGTGTGTATGTGTTGTCTTGACCACCATCTGGAACAAAGTTAATTCTTCCACCATGTGTTAATTTAGTAATTGTAATGTCACCATCAGCAAGTTCTACTGGGGCAACTTGAAATCCATTGTTAGATATAACTGGACCTGTAAATGTTGTATTAGCCATGTGTATTCTCCTTGTCTTGGCTAGTGTCTGCTTTCGCAGTCAAGGTTAATAGTAAAAGGAGAGGAGACTAGCCCCTCTCCAGTTGCGAGGTAATTATGCAGCACCTTCTGTACCAAAAACACCACGCCAGTCAGTGAAACCAAAAGAATATCTTTCTCTCACTTTATAACGAATGTTTCCAGTCTCAAAGTCGCCTTCCATGCCTTTTTTCATTGGGCTTCTTTGGAACATCTTAAGTCCATCAGGCACATCAGTCTTAACAAAGAATGCATCACTGTCTGTTAATCTTCTCATCACATGATAGCCTTGTGGTAAGTATCCACCAGACTTGATAGCGTTGAGATCGTTATCAGCAGTTCCTGTTCTTAACTGACTCTCAAGTAATCTTTCAGCTACGAAAGTATAAGCAGTTGGGATAATAAGCATTGTGCCCTGTGCAGCAATTCTTAATCCTCTGTCATCCTTCATATCTGCAATGTTTATCAAGATGCTCTCTAAAGAAGTCTCTGATAAATCAGCCGCAGTAGCTAAAGTGTTACTTTGGTTGCCATTTTGGGTTGGGTGTGATGTGCTCAATAATGGAACGCCATCGCCACCATTTGTTGAAGTAGCGTTATTTAAAACATTTGCTGCTTTGATTTCTTTAGTAGAAGCCATAGACCTAGCTAATGCTTTTGTGTAACGTGATGCAATTGACCCATAAAGACCATCTTCTTCAGCTTCTTCAGTAACTGAGAAAGCTAAAGCAATAGTTTCATGCTGATATCTAGCAGTCCACTGTTGAGATGCACTGTCGTAACTTACGCTTGCACCTTCGTCTTTAGTTGGAGCCGCTCCAAAACCTGTCAACAATACATCTTCTTCAAATGCTTTTTGAGATGTGTTGCTTTCAAATACTGCAGCATACTCTGGTGGGTAACTGTCATATTCTAAGCCGAACAAGGTATTCAAACCTGGCTCAAGCATTTTTGCAAATTGTGCTCTATTCATTGCCATTGTTTAAATCTCCTTATATTCCAGCACTATCTTTGAGCAAGTGCTCATTGATAAGAACTTCCATGATTGCATTTGCACCAAAGGCGTTATCTGGAGCATCATATAGAGCTATGATCTTACAAGTAGCAGTACCTGCTGCCATAGTTCCTGATATTTCAAATCCAGATTGTCCAGTGGTTGTAGAACCAGTGCCTGCAACAACATCAGCACAGTTACCAATGTTAGTTTGAGCAGTAGTTCCTGCAGATTGAACTTTAAACACAGTATAAGGATCGTCATAAACGTAAGCCTT
>Ga0255781_10003089_pt1 | contig 13045 bp, 10 predicted proteins | sample 101ome_21_FD_179979 | JGI IMG/M metagenome (GOLD analysis project Ga0255781, IMG submission 179979) | Coastal salt marsh microbial communities from the Groves Creek Marsh, Skidaway Island, Georgia - 101413BT metaG (version 2) | ecosystem: Environmental > Aquatic > Marine > Intertidal zone >...
TGAGGTCGAGTTTGCTTTCCCCAGGCATTCCGAGCAGCACCGTTGCGCCTCTCGGTCGGGTGATATTGATCGCCAATGCAAGTGATGCACTGTCGCCAACAGCGTTAATCGTTGCGTGAGCTCCCGATGACAGACCGGCTCCAATTCGGTGAGCACCCGACATCCTCCGAACGGCCCGCAATACTTCGTCTCCTGGGGCAACGACGTCAGCGCCGAAGCCCTTCGCAAACCTCATTTGATGCGGGTAACGAGCGCCTGCAACAATTCGAGCGTTGGGGACAGCGCCTCGAACGGCGGCGATCGCACCAAGGCCCATCGTTCCAGCACCTAATACGGCAACAATCGGTGACTCTGTGTCGGTGAGATGATGGTTCGTGTGCTGCACCGCCATGAGCGCTGCGTGCACTGAACCAGCGAGGGGTTCGACAAGTACTGCACGCTCATCACTCATCTCGGTCGGCACGGAGTGGAGTTGTGACTCGTGCGCCCAGAACCATGGTGCCCAGCCGCCACCGGTGGAGCAGCAGAATCCGGTTTGAATACCAGGCTTTAGATGACCTCGAACGAGATGGGCGTAGTCATCGCCATCTGCCGGGGCGGCACCATCCCATGGCGGCACGGATCCTCTTGCGGCGTGACCAAGAACTGGTTCGATGACAACCCGTTCGCCAGTCTCGAGTTCGCCCACAATTTCATGTCCTGGAACGAACGGAAATGACACGAAGTCTTCAAAGTAGGTGGAGGCGTGTCCATCGATGAGAGCGAGATCCGAACCACAGATGCCCGCGAGCCGGGTACGGACCTTGACCCATCCTGCGCCACTCGGTTCAGCAGGATCGTCAACGTTTCTGAGGTCGACTGGCGCGATTCGAGCGGATGTCTTTGGGCTCGTCACGGATAGCAGACGGGCCGCGCCCAAGCGACGCACATTGTGTCGTACTTGTAGCGCCTTCACCGAAACTGCCTTCGCTGCTCACGTTCCGACAGGATCGGTCCAATTGGTAGAAGTGTTCGAGGTCCGCCTCTTGCTTTGGACCAGTGCTCGACCAGCCACCCTCGTTTACGGGCAATCGAGGCCAATCGAGTTTCAGGGTTCACCGCAACGGGAAAACCGACTGCTTCGAAGAGAGGTAGGTCAGATGAAGAGTCTGCGTAGGCCACACATTCTTCAAGTCGCAAATTCTCAGCCTCGCAGTACTCGGCAAGAATCTGAGCACGAGCCTCGCCTGTGGGCGGAACGCTGTTCATCTCGCCTGAGAGGGTGCCGTCCGGTCGAACCGTCATCTCAGCAGCAACAATTTCGTCAAACAGAGGCCGCAACCCTGCGACGTTGAATGAGAGGGCACCAGTTATAAGGACGGTGCGATGACCGGCTGCTCGGTGCGCACGAACTCGACGAATGCCCTCTGGGAAACACTTCGAGAGAATGAGGCCAGTCAACATGGCATCAACATCGGTCTCTATTTGCTCAAGCGGTGCATCCGCATACCGTCGGTAGAAGTGCCGAAGGAAGTCAGTTCGGTCTCGGCGATCCATTCGCAATAGTCCCGGCGCTTCGGCGAGTGTTCGAGTCACATACTTCAACCTCTCACGACCGTCTAAACGACGAGTCGCAAGCCATGAATAGCTCTCAACCACGTTCGATGCGATCAACGTGTTCTCAAGGTCGAACGCCGCGACCTGACGTTTCGGATCGAGAACCTGGGAGCGCAGTCGCGTCATGCGGTCGGTGGTTTTCACCTTGCCAGGGGTGCTCTTGACTCGAGCGTGTTCAATGATTGACGGCAAGTGAATGTTGTGGACGTAATGCGTCCAGTCGACGACTCGCGGATCGAAGCAGAACGCATCTTGATCAGCAGTCGGCAAGTCGTTCCACAGTGACATGAGATTGTCGACCTGGTAGATCGCCTCACATTCGGTGTAGAGGCCGTAGAGTTCGACGTATTCGAGCGCCCGCTCTACCTCGAGGCGGCGGGTTTCTAGAGTTGCGGCAAACTCGGCCTGCCGTCCGCGGAGCGGAAGCATTTGCATCGTGCTTTCGACCCGTTCGATCGCTGTTTTGGCACGTGACAACTGACTCTGGACTTTGCCCCTACCGGGGAAACGCCACTCGGGTACCAGGATTGGCTGTCCATCATTGTCGTATAGCGGGTTCTCGGTGAACCAGCTGCTGACGTGGTTCACCAACGTGCGATAACGAAGTGGATTGATGCCTCCCGATGCAACTTGCGTGATGAATGGCGCCTTATCTGGTCCTGCAGCGGCGACAGCAATGATCGAAGCAACAACAATGTCGACGGGAATGACGTCGATTGTCCCTTCAGGTACCCCCGGGAACTCTTTCAGTAAACCGCGGGCATAACTGATGATGACAGGCTCTGCCATTCGGAATCCACGGATCCAGCCCGGCCGAGGTTCTGCCCACGCTGATTCGATAATCGAAGGCCGAACAATCGAGATCGGAACATTGCCCTTTGATTCCGTGAGGGCCTGTTCGCCCATCGCCTTTGTGAAGGCGTAGGCATCGGGCCAACCTACTGATGCGGCTCGAGCACGACCCGCATCCACGAGTTGGTCTCGTACCCAACGTTCCCGGAGTTGTTCGGTCTTTGCTGCAAGCGCTGGAGCGCCAGCTGCTCCGAGCTCGCTACGGGCTCGTTTACGAAATTCGCTCAGACGGTCTGGCTGGCGTGAGGCCGCTTCGGTGTCGCCCTTTAGTCGGCGGGCCGAGGCAACTTCAGATCTCCAGTCGAGACCGATTGCGAAAGGCCCTTCTGAGACCAGTTCCTCTGGGGCTGTGCCACGACGGTTACCTGCGACATAACAGGTTGATACAGCGACAAGGTGGGGGGTGATGCCCAACTCATGACATAGTTCGGCGATACGCACAGGGCCAAGAAGGTTGATTTCAACTGCCTGGTCGAGCGGAGAGTCGAATGAAACAGTCGCCGCTGAGTGAATCACCGTGTCGGCAGTCGAGAAGATGAGGCGGTCTTCATCAGACAACCCAAGACCATCGGCACTCACGTCTCCTGCGATCGTGGTGATGCGTCGAGCGCACATGTCTTCAAACGACTCGTCAGAGTTCTCGTGGGTTTCTCGAAGCCTGTCAAATGCATCGTTGGCGAGAATTTCACGCGTGGTTCGACGGGCGGCGGGTGTCCTCCGGCCATTGCGTACGAGAAGAATGAGTTCGCAATCAGGGACTCCGCGCAAGAGCCGCTCAACCAGGGCAGTGCCAACGAACCCCGTTGACCCCGTTATCGCGATGCGCCTCTTCGATAGTGACTGTGCAATCACATCTGTATTTCTATCATGTCTCTACCATTTGGTAGACAAACGTGCTACAACTGCCATGTGGTGAGCAGATCGACACGCGTGCGAATTCTCGACACTGCCCTCGACTTGTTTGGCACGCGAGGCTTCGGAGCGGTGTCACTTGACGACATCGCCGACGAAGTTGGTGTACGAAAGCAAACGGTTCTCTACTGGTTTAAGTCTCGCAGCGGACTCATTGATGCCGTGCTCGATCATGCCGCCGACGAATTGCTCATCGTCGTCGAGGCCGCAATTCGCTCACGCGGCGACGACCCGTTAGAGCGAGTTGATGCTGTTGTATGTGCGGTCTTTCGACCGGTGGTGCGTCGTCCAGCTCTCCTCGGATTAATTCGAGAGGTAATTCGGCTCGAGGATCACCACATCAATCATCTTCGATCCAGACTCGCTGTTGTTGTTGATCGTTGCGTTGCCTATTTAACGGCAGAGATGGCGAACGGCCGGCTACGAACCTGTGATCCAATGTTGCTCGCAGGAATCTTGTATTCGACCGTGTCAGGTACTGGAACAGAACCGATTGTGTTAGAGACGTTTGGATGGAAAGCGAACTCGGCTGGACTGCGTCAGGTTCGACGAGAGTTACGAGGGTTTGTTCGTGCTGCGCTGACGCCGACGAACAGCAGTTAGGTTGCCGACCGGCTTGTATTTCGCACCCGCGCAGAGTGTCGTTCAAGTGCGAGTTCAATCAAGCGGTCAACGAGTGAGGAGTACGACATCCCGCTGGCAGTCACCATTTTTGGATACATCGAAATCGGTGTAAATCCGGGCATCGTGTTGATCTCGTTGAAGAGGATGCCTCGTCCTGGTTCTTCGTAGAAGAAATCACAACGAGCGAGCCCTGAGCACCCGAGAGTCTCGAACGCCTTGATCGCAAGTTCACACATATTGTCCGCGACGTGCGGAGGGAGGTCTGCGGGAATCTGGACGGTTGAGTTTCCGTCGAGATATTTGTCAGCGTATGAGTAGAACGCATCGGCCGGAATCACCTCACCAGGAGCGAATGCGATTGGGTCGTCATTTCCTAGGATTGCAACCTCGATCTCCCGGCCATGAATTGCTTCCTCAATGAGAATTGTGGAATCAAACGACAACGCCTCAGAAATCGCAGCTGAGAGCAGTTCGGGCTGATCAACTCGTGAGACCCCAACTGATGAGCCCATATTTGCTGGTTTCACAAAACACGGAAATCCAAGTTCGTCGGCGACTCGGTCACCGATATCGGTGAGATCAGTCAACACTGGATTTCTCATTGTGATGTGTCGGGGTGCAGCAATGCCCGCAGCGGTGATCATTGTTTTGGCAAATGACTTATCCATTGCTGCCGCCGAGCCAAGGACTCCTGATCCGACATATGGCACATCAATAACCTCAAGAAGGCCCTGAATTGTGCCGTCTTCTCCGAGCGGGCCGTGCAACATCGGAAGCACGACAATTGGTGCGTTTGAGGTGTACTTCAGCTGGTTCAAGAACTCAAAAGGGTTTGACGGTAGGCCCTCGGGAGACAAGAGGCCAGCATCGGACGCATCGGCTGTTTGGTTCTCGAATGGGTCGGAAACGACGTTCCAAAGGCCGTCACGAGTAATCCCAAGCAGACTGACGTCATACGTAGCTCGATCGATTGCGGATGTTACGTGCCAGGCCGTGGTGCAACTCACATCATGTTCAGCAGATTGTCCTCCGAAGACGACAACGACTCTGGTGCGAAGATTGGTCACAGTCATCACGGTACTGTCCTTAGTTGTGCAGTTGAAGGCATCACATATTGCGGAGATTGTGGGCGGACGGTTAGTTGGTGAGGATGTCATTGTTGACGGCGTCCAATTCGATTCGAGAAGCGACGTTCACGGTCGGCTGTTCATAGCGATTGAGGCAGAGCGAGATGGACACGATTTCGTTGCTCATGCATTCTCTATGGGCGCCACGTGCGCACTTGTGTCACGTCGGATTTCCGGGGTGTCAGGGACTCTTATCGAGGTCGATGAGACAATGCGAGCGTTCTCGACGCTCGCGAAAACGATTCGCTCGACGGTGCTTACAGATGCCGCAGTTGTTGGTGTAACTGGAAGTGTGGGCAAGACGTCAACAAAAAACCTGATTGCCGGCGCCGTGTCGTCAACAGTGGTCTCGTCGAGTCCGAAAAGTTTTAATAACGAGCAGGGTGTTCCGTTCACATTGATTAATGCACTGCCCGAATCGCAAGTAGTAGTTGTCGAGATGGGAATGCGAGGATTCGGCGAGATTTCAAGTCTCTGCACAATTGCGAGGCCGACAATTGGTGTGGTCACCGCAGTTGGTGAGGCTCACACCGCTCGGCTGGGAGGCATCGACGGGGTAGCGCGAGCGAAATCAGAGCTTGTGCAGGCTATTTCTTCCGATGGGATAGCGGTGCTCAATGCGGATGATGAACGCGTTCGTGCGATGTCGAGTCTTACGGCCGGCTCGGTACTCATGTACGGGTCCACAGGGGATGTCTCTATTAGCCACTCGGCGATGGACGAAGTCGGTAGATATCAATTTGGCTTCTCGTCGCCGTGGGGGAGCGGGGAGGTCGCACTTCGGATTCCTGGGTTGCACATGGTGCAAAATGCCCTTGCAGCAATTGCAGTTGGCGGGGCTCTCAACGTCGCTTTAGAAGATGTTGTCGTCGGTATTGAGTCCGTTGCGGCCGAAGACCACCGAATGGTGATTCACCAACTTGACTCAGGGTCGGTGGTTATCGATGACTGTTATAACGCGAATCCGACATCGGTGATTGCTGCGTTGAGGACACTCTCCGATTTACCCGTGTCGAAGAGAATTGCAGTGCTCGGCGAAATGGCAGAGGTCGATCAACCTCAACAGGCACATCGCTTAGTGGCAGAAATTGCATCCGAACTCGACATTCAAATTGTTGCGATTGACACCGATCTCTACGGAATTCCTGGCACTCGGCAGGTCCCGCGGGTTCTTACCGATGCGCTGGCAGCCGGATCGGCTGCAGTGCTGGTGAAAGGTAGTCGAGTTGTGGGCCTTGAACGAGTTGTCGAAGAGTTACTGAAATCTCAGTGAAGACGACTTGGTCCCGTCTCTGGAATTGATGTCGGTTCGCCATCAAGGAAATCATCCTCCGTAAGGCGACCAAGATCTGACAGGACGCCGTTGAGTGAAGCAGCTATCGCACCAACGGCGAGAACCCACCGAGCTCCGACGGCATCCATGATTGGTCCTCCGAGCAGGTTGCCAATTGGTATCGACCCTCCAAACGACATGAACCAAAGGGGCATGATCGATGCCCTCTCACCGTCGGTGAGATTGTGTTGAAGTTCCGTCATCATGGCGGTTGCCAGCAGGAAATACACCGCTCCAAGCATGAACGCCACCGGCAATGCCAGGTTGAAATTGCTCGTAATGGCAAAGAGTAGGAGGAACACGGCGAAGAGTTGGAAGCTCCACCTGATGAGCACTGGTCGCTCCATCTCGGAAAACACTGTGCCGACAGAAAGCGCACCGAGAAATGCTCCGAGCCCCCAAACGATGTACAGAATTTTGTAAGAGCCGCTGTCAGCAGCAAGTCCCAGGTTGAGACGGGCCACCGATGGAAATAGGCCGATGTAGGGAAGGCTGATAATCGAGAAAATAAACATTGAGCGCAGGAGCACGAGCAGCACACGACGTCGCCTTGCAAGCCCGACGCCTGTGGTGAGTGCTCGCCAACCTTTTGCGGTGTTCATTCCTTTTACTGATGGGAGATGATTTTTAGCGAGCGGAATCATCACGAATGAGTAAGTAGCAGCATTGATGATGAACAATTGCCAGAGATCGAGGCCAACCCATCCGAGGAACGCTGCAAGAGATGGTCCAGCAATTCTGCTTCCGTTGATCATCGCAGAGTTCAAGCTGACCGCTCCACCGATGTCTTCCCGCGGAACCAGTGTTGGGAGGCTGGCATTAAATGCTGGCGCCTGAACTGTATTCGCAACGCCGATCGCTAATTGGGTGGCGAAGATTGTCCATACCGGCGCATGCCACTTCGCAAGTCCACCCATCACAACCGACATCGCCATCATCGATGCTTGCATCCCGAGAATGAGGTGCGTTCGATTCACGCGATCGGCAAGTACACCGGCAGGAACAGAGCCAAAGAGCATCGGACCGAGCTGGGCGAAGATCAGAAGTCCTACAAATGCGGCCGATCCCGTGCGGACGTCCAGGTAGGCAGGGAGCATGAAATTCTGCATCCAAGTCCCAACGTTCGATAACGATGCACCTATGAATAGAACCCTGAAGTGACGGTGCTGTAGCGCAGAACGCGCAGTACCTGGGCGGGGCATGGTGGAAGTAGATGAACTCATGGGGGCAGAGCAAACCTACTGGAATGTCATGCGATGAGAGCGGTTTGTGACATGGTTTCGCTCTTACTTCGGCTGTGGATAGATGAAATTGCGACCGACTAGGACAGGATGTCGACGTATCGCCTCAGCATGGAAGTTGGGCCTGACAACAGCAAAGTGGTGAGCACAGTGTCATTCCAGCGGTCGAGTTCTTCTCTGATCTTCTCGGCTGGCCCGACGAGCGCAACATCCTCAACCATTTTCAGAGGAATGGCTGCCGCAGCTTCCTCCTTCTTGCCCTGTAAGTAAAGATCTTGAACTTTGAGAGCGACGTCCTCGTAACCCATTCGCGCGAACACGTCGAAGTGAAAGTTCGCACCTCTAGCGCCCATGCCTCCGGCGTAGAGAGCGAGCATTGGACGAACCATGTCGGCGCAAGCCTCGACGTCATCACCTGGAATAACGGTAACGGGTGCAACGACTTCGAAATCTGCTGATTTCGTGCTATCGCCTGACTTGGAAAAGCCCTCGTTGAGGCAGGAGAGATAAAAATCGTTTTCAGATGGTGAGAAAAATAGTGGTAGCCAACCATCACAGATTTCTGCCGCAAGCGACACGTTTTTAGGACCCTCGGCACCAAGGTAGATCGGGATGTCATTCCTGAGGGGATGAACAGTTGACTTCAGAGGTTTGCCAAGCCCACTAGCATCGTCACCGTCGTAGGGCAGGCGGTATTGATTTCCGGCATGGCTCACAGGTTGATCGCGCTTGAGAATTGATCGAATAATCGACACATATTCTCGTGTGCGCTGAAGTGGTCGTGCATAAGGCTCGCCGTACCACCCCTCGACAACTTGTGGTCCCGAAACGCCGAGACCCAAAATGAATCGGCCGTTGGAGAGGTGGTCAAGAGTCATCGCTGCCATCGCAGTTGCCGATGGCGTTCTCGCCGACATCTGAATGATGCCTGTGCCGAGCTTGATCTTTGAGGTTGAGGCGCCCCACCATGCCAACGGGGTGAGAGCATCCGAGCCGTAAGCCTCGGCGGACCAGACTGACTCAAATCCAAGTTTCTCAGCCTCAATGATGCTGTCAAGCGCCCCGCGCGGGGGGCCTGCAGACCAGTAACCAACTCCGTATGCCAAACGTAAAGCCATGCAACCACCCTAGTGCTGCATTATCTCGGAGGAGGTTCGGCTCTTCGACAGGGTTCTTTGAAAAGTGAGCATCTATTCACGTGTTCCTCGACCGTGACCCAGGACAAGTGGTTGCGTTTCGCGTAGCGTGTCTTCGTGGAGATGGCTCGGTATTGGGACACAATCTATCGGTCCAAAGAATCCAGCGAGCTTTCGTGGACTCAGCGAGTCCCCTCTGTGTCGCTTGAACTGCTCGGCGCTCGTCAAGGGCGCACCTCCGTCGTTGATGTTGGTGCAGGAAACTCGCAATTGGTTGACCATCTCATCGATGATGGGTGGAACCACATAACTCTGGTTGATCTGTCTAAGGCAGCACTCGAAGAGGCTTGTCGTCGTTTGAGCGCACGTTGTGTTGGCATCGATTTGGTGACGGGCGATATTTGTACCTGGCGAGCAAGCCGCTTATTCGATGTGTGGCACGATCGGGCGGTGTTTCACTTCCTGAGTGAATCTGAACGAGCTCGTTACGTCGAGGTGGCCTCGACGGCAGTGCGCTCAGGAGGACACTTGCTTATGGGGGTCTTTGCTCCAGAGGGCCCTGCTCAGTGTTCTGGGTTAGATGTGTCCCGTTATTCAGCTGAGGACCTTTCGGCGATCTTCCAGCCGCAGTTTCAGCTTGTCAGAAGTCTTTCTGAAGTTCACGAGACTCCATGGGGAGTATCTCAGGCATTTACATGGGTTCTTCTTGAACGTCAGTAGGGCAAACCAATCGGCTATTCGGGCTTACACCAAAGATTGCGCAACAGTCTCGTTGACTATTTCGCCGGCCTGAACGTTGAGGCCCTCAGCCATGTGCGGATCGACATCAACGACGGAGAGGCCATGCTGTGCCAATTTTGCAATTCGGGGGAGCGTTGCGTTGGTGAGTGCCAAGGTTGACGTCTGCGGTACCGCACCGGGCATATTGCCGACGGCGTAGTGAAGAACGCCATGTATCTCCCTCGTTGGATTTGCGTGGGTTGTTTCTTTAGATGTCTCGATGCAGCCACCTTGATCAATTGCGACATCGACGATGACGGATCCTGCGCGCATGGTCGTGATCATTTCCTCGCTCACGACTATTGGAGCTTTATCGCCTGCGACGAGAACCGCTCCGATGACGAGATCGGCTTGCGCAACACTCCGAGCGATTGTCGAACGGTTTGCGGCGAGGTGAATGAGGCGACCAAAGGAATGCTCATCAATCCATCGAAGCCGATCGAGCGAAGCATCAATCACGGTCACCTGTGCTCCAAGCCCAAGAGCCATTGTTGCTGATGCCCAGCCAACATTGCCTCCGCCAATGATGACGACAGAGGCTGGGGCCACGCCCGGTGCTCCGCCCAGAAGCACGCCTGACCCTCCGAGGTGAGCTGAGAGATGATGGGCGCCCATCTGAGTTGCAAGCTTTCCGGCAATCTCGGACATCGGGGCAAGTAGGGGGAGCCCGCCATTTCGGTCGGTAACCGTTTCGTACGCGAATGCGGTGCACGCAGAATTTTTGAGTGCGGTCGCAACTTGCGGATACGCAGCAAGGTGTAGGTACGTGAACAACGTGAGGTCAGGTCGAAGGAAGTCGAATTCTGCTTCCTGAGGTTCTTTCACCTTGAGAACAAGATCTGCGGCCCAAGCCTCTTTTGCCGTTGCGACAATTTGTGCCCCGGATGAGATGTACATCTCATCCGAAAATCCAGAACCACGACCTGCGTCATGTTCGATGAGGACTTGGCACCCCATCTGAACGAGTTCAGCAGCACCATCAGGGGTGAGGGCCACTCGCCGCTCATCACCTTTGATTTCTTTTGGTACGCCTATCGATCCAAGTGCGGGTGTGGTTGCCGAAGTCATAAGCGAATTCTGCCCTAAATGTTGGATTGCTTCCGGGCGTTATCACGCTGGAAAACAAGTATTCTCACTGATTATGAGTGCAATAGATGAATTTGACGCTCGAATCCTTCGTCAGATGGAAATGAACGGACGAGTATCGTGGTCGGAGCTTTCGACCCAGGTCCACCTTTCCCCAACGGCGATCGCCGATCGAGTTCGCAGGATGGAACGAGAAGAAATTATCCGTGGATATCGAACTGATGTTGATCCGGCGGCATACGGACGTACCACTAGAGCGGTTGTCGAAGTCGGTCTCATTGCTGGCGCTCATGCAGAAGAATTCGAAGATCGACTGCGAACCCGACCAGAGATTGCATTTGCCGCTTATGTCACCGGCTCGTCCGATTATTCCCTGCAGTGCGAGTGCGAAGGCTCCGAGGGCCTCGATGGGTTAGTCAGGTGGCTTCGGGCCGATCCAGCGGTGGCGAGGACTGAAACGCGTTTCATTCTCCGAGTGGTACGCGAGGGTGCCAGCAGGTGCTAAATATCCTCTATGGCAAATGACCAATCTTTGGTAAAAAACTTCATCAACGGCGAATGGTGTGATTCGGCTGCTGGTGCCCGAAGTAATCTCGTCGACCCGAGCACCGGTGAGGTGTATTGCGAGGCCGTTGTATCGGGCGCTGCAGATGTTGATCGCGCCATGGCAGCTGCGAGTGAAGCATTTCGCAGTTGGAAGCGAACAACTCCGTCTCAGCGTTCGCTCGCACTGCTGAAATTCGCCGATGCGGTTGAGGCTGCGGGAGACGATCTCATGGCGGCTGAATCAAAGAACTGCGGGAAGCCGTACGACCTTCACCGAGGCGAGGAGGTCGGCCCAATGGTTGACCAATTGCGGTTCTTTGCTGGAGCAGCACGGCATCTTGAAGGAAAGGCCTCGGCTGAATACATGGAGGACATGACATCCATCATTCGGCGAGAACCCGTCGGAGTGTGTGCCCAGGTTGCTCCATGGAACTACCCGATGATGATGGCAATGTGGAAACTGGCGCCTGCACTAGCCGCAGGAAACACCATCGTTCTTAAGCCAAGCGACACCACCCCTGTGACGACGACAATGCTGGCCGAACTAGCGGCCGAGCACCTTCCGCCCGGGGTCTTCAATGTCGTATGCGGTGATCGTGACACTGGGCGGATGATGGTGGAACACTCGACTCCCGCAATGGTGTCGGTGACCGGTTCGGTGCGAGCGGGTACCGAGGTGGCCCAAGCAGCTTCGGCTGATTTGAAGCGGGTTCATCTTGAACTCGGCGGGAAGGCTCCGGTCATCGTGTTTGATGACGCCGATATTGCCGCTGCTGCGGAGGCAATCGCTCTCGCCGGATATTTCAACTCCGGTCAAGACTGCACAGCAGCAACTCGTGTGCTCGTCCACTCGGCGATTCGTCAGGATTTTGTTGACGCTCTTGCTCAGCAGGCTCGCGATGCAAAAGTTGGTAGCCCATACCAAGATGACATCCTCGTTGGTCCGGTGAATAACAGCAATCAGTTGGACCACGTGCTCGGCTTCCTCGGGCGAGTACCCACCCACGCGACGGTCGTTGCCGGTGGCGATCGGGTCGGTTCCGAAGGCTTTTTTGTTGCTCCAACCGTAATTTCGGGCCTCCGGCAAGATGATGAGATGAGTCAGCGAGAGATCTTCGGACCGGTCATTACTGTCCAAGAGTTTTCTGATGAGCAGGAGGCGTTGGGTTTCGCGAATGGTGTCGAATACGGGTTGGCCTCAAGTGTGTGGACCTCTGATGTTGCACGAGCGATGCGCTGCTCTCGAGATCTTGACTTCGGTTGCGTGTGGGTGAACACCCACATTCCGATCGTTGCAGAGATGCCTCACGGCGGTTACAAGAAATCTGGATATGGCAAGGATCTTTCGGCGTATGCTCTCGAGGATTACACGCGTATCAAGCACGTGATGATCAACATCGGCGAATAGTCACCTCAACCGTAAGCCCCGCGGAACTCATGTCAGCGCGCCAGGATCCTCACGATGTACTAGGCGTTCAGCGTGGTGCGTCGAAAGACGAGCTTCGAACGGCATATCGGCGGCTTGCTCGAGAGCTTCATCCGGATGTGCAGAGTGGTTCGTACTCCGATGAAATGGCGGCGCTGAACAACGCCTACCAGGAGCTCACGAACCCAACGCCGATGTCATCATCGAACAGCAGTGGCTCGTCGGCAGATGTCAAGACTCCTCATTCTGATCTCTCCTTCACGGCACAGCCGGTGCGCCCGGTCACGTTTCCGTGGAGAGGAATTGTCGCAACGTCAGTAGTCGGCGCCGCCGCCATTCTTGGGCTTTCGCTATTTGCCGGGCCCGATTCAGAGAGTCCGCCTGAC
>Ga0255781_10003090_pt1 | contig 13041 bp, 21 predicted proteins | sample 101ome_21_FD_179979 | JGI IMG/M metagenome (GOLD analysis project Ga0255781, IMG submission 179979) | Coastal salt marsh microbial communities from the Groves Creek Marsh, Skidaway Island, Georgia - 101413BT metaG (version 2) | ecosystem: Environmental > Aquatic > Marine > Intertidal zone >...
TGCATAGTATGGAACAACTAAATCTTCAGCTGGTACAAATTTAGACACTGCTCTTTCAAGCATTGCATCATAGTAAACTTTTTTAAATGTAGATCCTGCAAGAGGTAAATAAAATAACATCTGATCAAACTCTGGAGTATACTCTTCCATTTTCTCCATGATCAAATAGTTCATGTAATCTTTAACTCTGTTAGATTGTTCTTCAACTTGTTGATTGTTTAGTCCTACAATTTGTGTTTTTACAGGACCATCGCTTGGTAATAATTCTTTGTAAGCTTGCGCTTGAAACTGAGTTACGGCTTCAGCTAATAGTGGATGTGTTACACCTGAAGCTCCTCTAAAAGGTTGGTTTCTTTCTTTGTATTTAAATCCTAATAAGTCTAGACCTTTTGTGTAAGTCTCTTCCCATTCTTTTCTAGACTCTTTGTCGTTTTGATATTCTGTAATTAAATCAGAAGCTAATTGTTTAAGTGCTCTTTCATCAACTGTATCAGCTATATTTGAAAAAAAGTCTTGAGGTTGAGGCTGCTCTTGTTCTTCTCCTTCTTCAGGAAAGGTAACAACAGCCTCTTCCTCTACATCAACTTCTTCGTTGATTGGATTATTTTTATCTATTTCAGCCATATGTTATGTAATGATAGTTCTTCTTTTTCTTCCTAACTTACATCCTTTTGCCATTACAGTAGTTTTAGAACCTGCTTTAAGTTTTGAAACTCCACCTGCACTAGCAATTTTTCCCATCTTTGACATAAAGTCTTCCTTTTCTCTCATGGCTTTAGCCATAGATTCAGCAGCAGATGCATCACCTGTTGCTAAGGATATACCTTTTCTAGCGAAAGGGTCTTTAGAAAAAGATTCCATGTTTGGTTTTTTACCAAACATTTTAGAAGCCGCATAAGCTGTTCCAGCTACTGCAGCAGCTTTTCCGACTTTTTTTAATGCTCTTTTAAATTTTGACATTTTACTCTCCTATAGGTTTATCTTGAGAGTGTAAAGCATTTTGTGTAAGAAATCTATATTAGGGACTTAAAAATGTTAGTGCTATCAACTAAACCACCAGTCTTCATGTAAGCCTTCATAGGCAATAAAAATTTATCTAATACTTGGTTGTCTGCGATAAGTGTAGGAACTTTTATATAGTTATCAGGGTTAGTTGGTATCATTCTGACAATTTTTAAAGTATCTCTACTTTCGTTAAATACATCAAGAGCTGCATCTAGTAAATCATCTGCTTCTCTTTCAGTGCTAGCTGCAGCTATGTGATCATCGTATTCGTAAACATCTCCTATCTTTCTATCGTAAGCTGCTCTTCCGTCTCTAGCCATTCGACCAAATTCTTGATTGTCAGAAGATCTATATGTTCTAATAATTTTAAATTCTTTGTTAGGATTACTTTTTGGCATATCAAATTGTTCAAACTTAGCACCATATTGTCTAGCAATTTTTTTCAACACCTTTGGATTTACCGCAAGATCAGAAGATTCTTTTATCTTACCGTCAGCAGTTCTTCTTACAGCTTTACCGTTCATCAAACCATAGTTAAGTTCATCTCCAATATTATCTACACTAGGCATCTTCACACCTTTGTTCATTGGACTTGGTACAATAGATATTGCATTAATTCTACGCTCAGCCATATCTCTTAAAATATTTTTTAAAGCAAAATCAGCGTATGATCTTGATAAAGGCCCAGCTGTTGTTGAAAATATCTCTGACCCTGGTTTAGTTAATTGAGAGATAGCTTGTTTATCTAATTGATTTAATTTGTAAGTTAGTTGAGCAACTTCTTGTTGTTGCTCTCTTGTTAAACCTGCTGCACCTCTACCTAATTCTCTGTAAGGTTCTAATTTTTCTAATAAAGCATTTCTTTCTTTTTTAAGAATATCTCCTTGTATGTTTGTATTAAAAGGATTTATCTTATTTTTAAAATAAGATTCTTTTTCTCTAAAATCAAATTGAGGAGAATGAAGATCTGTTTGTAATTCAGATACTCTTACATGTCTCGCATTCTGTCCAAGTTTAGGATTAGGTAGATCGTCATATCTTACAAACCCAATCTCGTTCTTCATATAGTGAGGACCCCCTGAATATGAAAACTCTCCTGATTTTGTATTAGGGACTCTGCCTTTAAAATAAATAACATCTTCAGTGTAGTTCTCTCCTGAACTCATCGCATAAGTTTTACCTTCATTTCTTCTATATTTAGGAAAATAATTTTCTTCTTTTTTAAAAGCATTAGGGCTTCCATATTTAAATTCTTCAGGTAATTTTTTACCTAACTTATCGTATTCGTAAACTTTTTTATTAAACTTTTGATAGATGTCTCTAAACGGAGCTGCGTTAGCTTGAGGTATGTTCTTACCCATTTCTAATATCTGATTTTGTACATCATTAATAGAATCTCTACTTAATACTTTAGATCCTCTAAGTGTTGTTGAAGACATTCTTTTCAAAGTCTCTCCAGCTCTATTAGCTGCATCCATAACTCTGCCCGCATCTTCTCCTTGAATACCACCAGCTAGATTTCTTAACTCATCAGCTATTTCTGTAAACTCATTTTCTGGAGCACCTCTTGTTCTAAATCTTAGCACATTAACACTGTTGATAGGTGATCTGTTAATCATAGTTAGGATAGTATCTCTATCCACCATCATATTTCTGTCTTCTGCAAATTTTAAAAAACCCCCTTTGCCATCTGTGCTTAGTAAATTAATCTCATCAAGCTCTTCTGGAATAACTCTTCTTGATACACCTTGTAATGGTCCTGTTGGAACTGGATGTTCTGCATTACCTCTCTTAAACCATTTAATCCATTCTTTAGCTGTTGCTCTCTCAAATGGAGCTTCCATTGTCCAGTCGTACGCTGCTGAACCTACAATTGGGTTTTGTTTTTTATACCCTTGTCCTTGAGTAAACGGTATGTCTCTAACCTGAGCATATTTTGATTTGTTTATTACTGCTGGAACTGGAGCTGTTGTAACTAACTCTGACGCTTGGCCAGTGGCCGTTGGCATGTCGCCTGTGGTCGTTGTTTTGTTTGGACTAAACTGTAAAGTTTTTTTAGGTGTAGGTTTAAAATAATTTCTTATAGCAGGGATTCTTCGCCCAACAGCTGTTGCCCCTGCAATAGTAGCACCGAGCGCTAGCAACCCGCCAACGACCGATGGATCCTTGTCATCAGTTACGATAGTTGAATTTGCTTTTACGTCAGGAGTTTTACCCTGTTTAATTTGCTCAATAAATGAGTTCGGATCTACGAAGGCCATTAGAAGACCCCTTTAAAGCCTTTTCCTGTTACAGCAGCACCTGCTCCTCTTACTTCACCACCTTGTGAGTAGCCACCCGCTCCTGCCGTTTCATCTGCGCCTTGTTGATCAACAGATTTCATAAACTCTTCTTTAGAAACATTTTTACCTCTAACAGAATACATAACACCAGAGTCATCATCTGTCATAGAAACAATAGGTTTCTTTTTAGGCATTACATTCTTCGTTTTCCTTTCGATGTTTTCAATATCTTTTTGAGTAAGTCTATCTTTTGCCTGTTGAGCCATCTTACGAAATTTTTTTAATTTTTCTTTATCCATAATATTTATACTCTCGATCTATTCGCATACCTTGTGGTTCATCCATATAGGTACCTACAAAATTTCCTTGACGGTATCTTAACACAGCTTGAGTGGTACTATCAACATAGTCATCATGTTGACCAAAAGGAAAAGCTGCACATTCTTCAATAACTTCCTGTGCCCAGTGTTCGTCTAAAGGTGCATAAACATTACCTGATTCAAATACAGGAGAACAAGCGTTAACTCTAGAATGTTTGTCTTTACCACGTGTTGGAATAAAATCCATAACAGGTATACCTGCTCTTCGTAATTCTTGAATTAGAGATTGACCAGAAGCTTTAGCTTCAACGATCACCGACTCAGGTTCCCAATACTTGTATGCCTCCATAGCTACAGCTTTTAATTCAGGAAAGTCCCAACGACCTTTTTCAGCATCAAGTAATATTAAACAATTGTCACCCTCTGTAGGTTCAAAGACACCCCATGTTGTGATTGCAGAATAGTCAGCGGATTCTTTTTTAGAAAATGCAGTATCGTAAGATTGTATGACATGTTTCAAAGATGGAACCTGTCCTTTCCAAGGTTGCCACCATTCTCGTTTTAGTATCGCTCCTTCTTCTGCAACTGGGTCCTGCATATATTGTGCATTCCAGTTTCTTACAGAGATAGATGATTTTACTTTTTCTAATTCTTCTTTGCTCCAGTATTCAGGCCATACAGGAGAACCTGAAGGAAGTATTGCAGGAAATTCAATTAGGTTCCACTTGTCTGCTTTAGCTTCAGTTTGAGATTTAATGAGCCTTCCTGTTAAATCATCTTGTGCCCATCTTGTCATCACTAACAAAATATTTCCGCCTGGTTGTAAACGTTGTCTTGGTCCTGAACTATACCAATCGTAAGCACGATCCATTGCCTTGTCAGACATTGAATCTTGTTCTGTGTGTGGATCATCGATAATAAGTAAGTCCGCCCCTCGTCCTGTGATAGAACCGCCAACACCCGCTGCAAAGTATTCCCCACCATGATTGGTCTCCCAACGTCCTTTTGCCTTACTATCTTCTCGTAGTCTAACATCTCCAAAGATACTTTTATACTCTTGGCTATCAATTAAGTTACGAACCTTAGATCCGAACCTTGCTGATAGTTCAGCATTGTGTGATACCTGCATTATTTTTTTCTTTGGATACTTTCCAATATACCAAGCAGGAAATAAGTAAGATGCAAATTCAGATTTAGTATGCCTAGGAGGCATATTAACAATGAGCCTTCCTCCTTTGCCTTTTGAGATCTGTGTTAATTCATGAGCTATATGCTGATGGTGGCCCCACTTTTTTGGGTCCTTTTCTTTTCTGCAAATAAAATCAGGCCAAACGTTTTGAACAAAATATAAAAAATTGTCCTGACAAAGTTTAATATGTTCAATATATAATTTCTCTACTCGATCTCTTAATTGATCTGTGGTTAAAAATTCTGGTTTGAGACTCATACGTTTATATACCTTATACGTGTATTCGCCTGGTTGTAAAGGGCGACCTGTCAGATACATACAGTAAAAAAAGGGGGGTCGGATAGCAAAATCGCCCTGCCGATTTTGCAGGGCGATTGGTACCTCTATTGATATGGATTATGTAAGTAGTTTGTTTTCTTTGATGGGATTAATTTATTCCATGATGGTTTATATTTTTGTAACCATCTACGTTCATACCAACGTATCTTTTTATAATCTTTCACGTATAGAATTTTAAATTCACAATCGTGTAAATCATAATATTTCTTTTGTTGTAACACTCTTGAATAAACATCAAAGTTACTCATACCAATATATTTGATTATTCCGTTACGAACACAGAAATATATACCCCCTCTTATTGAGGGGATATATGTAGGATTTAGTTTATTAATTCTTTTCTTTGTCATCAATGGACTTTCCATATAACAAGTTAAGAACATCACCCAATTTAGAAAAGACTTTATTTCTAAAATCATCTGCTAAAGGGTTGCCATGATTTACTAAAATAAATTCCTCAACTGCACTCTCTAAGAATTTATAAAGTATCTCATAGTTTAGGTTTTTAGTTTTGTCATCAGATACTAAGCTTTGAATTTTAGCTGTATCTAATTCCTTGCCTTCTAATTTTTCTGCTAACATTTTAGAAAACAAATTACTTGGAAGATTATCGCTTGGCATTAATCAACTCCTTTCTTTGCTTTTCAAAAGTTTCATTAAAAGGTTTAAACTCCAATGTCTTAATAGTTTTATAAAAACCATTAACCAACAACTGTAGTTTTTTATCTTTGCTTTTTTTAACGTGTTCAATAAATGATGTACTATCAAATCTTCTTTGAGTTCTTTCAATTTTTTGAACATAAGAAATGTCATCAATTATGATTGCATTTCTTTTAGCCCGTTCAAAGATACCAACTACTACGTCTTTTGTATCAGCTTTTAAAGTTTGATATTTCTTTAAAAGGTAGCTTTGATTGATATATGAACTAAGCACTCTTTTATCGGCTTTGCTTACTGCTACTGATTTTTTTTCTGCTTTTGTCATTTTACCTCTTTGTTAAATAAGATGATTAAGTTCATCTTATCTGCAATAAGATATAGATTTTTTCAGAAATAGATAGCCATATAATTTATATGTGTGTCCATTATGGGTTTTTAGAACCATTCTAAACTACAAACCCAGCTCAGTCCTGAAGCACCAGATGCCAGCTTCAATATAAAAAAACCAACCTTTATCCTAATTCTTGTACGAGAAACGAGGACATACGCTGCGCACCAGGTCCCAGCTGCTGCTAGTCAGAAAGCCATAAAACCAAAGCCACGAGAACGAGGACGAGAAAGAAGATTGGCATGCTACTGGATCCTCCAGCCGTCTGTTACGAAGACATCGCCACGGATATCCTGGATTTCTTTAACGGCCACTCCAAGACCAGCTGCAATAATCTCCCGAGCTTTTTCATTTGTTTTAAAATTACCGTTGAACAAACCCTCTTCATTCACCACCATCTCCTGCAGATCATCTGAGTCCTTCAGGTGAGCTGATGCCTTTGGCATGGATGCGTTGACGATTTCAATTGGTCCTTTCACGAGACGCTGCATCTCATCCAGGTGCTCAAGTTTATCCATCATTGTTACTTCACCAGTGTCCTTTATCAAATATGTTTTTGCCATTGTTTCATTCCTTTTGTTAATTGTTGAAGGAGCGGTAACCTAGGGGGTAGACCGCTCCCCGTAATAACTCTGAATCGGATCTCATCCATAAGATGGATTGCCTTCAGGGTTACTGCACATATAGGCGTTGATGGGAGATATGTCAAGAAGAAAGTTCATACACTTTTGTACCAGAGCTTCTGCACGTTGCTTCAAGAGTATAAATAAAAAATAAATTTTCAAAGCCTCAGAACGAGAAACGGGCGAGTGGTCTAAAACAGGAGCTACTCTGACAAAAGACCACTCATCAATAGCGAGGATAGCATACTAGCACGCGCACGTTCTGCGTAACCTCGCTTTTCTAGTGGCGACCGAAAGAGGTAAACTAAACAATCGCCACCGAGAAACTTACCACGAGCAAGTGTAGATTGGAACTTTTTTATTTTCTATCTGTTCCTCACACCACTTGACGAATTTTTTATCTTGTTCCTTGTACTCTTTAACAGATTCTTCTTGGAACTGCTGACCCCAAAAGAAACCATCTGCACAGAAAGAGTTATGATAATTAGATTTAATTTCCTCTTCTAAATCTTTAACAACCTCTCTCGTAATATATACTTCATCATCTCCGTTCATACCGAGATGATCCATATCAAAAGGGTTAAAATCTTTGTCCTTTCGTTTTTTTAATAGTTGTTCTGCGTTTTGTTTCTCAAACATTTTATTCATAAACGTTTGTAGTCTTGCATGTTTTCGCCAAACAAAAACGTCTTTCTGTTCTTCTTGGCTTTCTTTCTCATCATCTGAATAGTATTTTTTCCAATTTATCTTTCTATTACGAAGATGAGCATATTGATCTAGTCCCATATTTCACTCCTTGTTGTCTTACTCTTATCATAGATGGGACAGATGTCAAGCATTAAAATATACCCCCTGCTTTTTGTCCAATCATTACCACCAGAGTTACCAGCGTCCAGAAGGTGTACCTGAAAGCTACGGGATACAGGATACCCAGCAGTAAAATACCGAGAAACGAGAGCATCAGAGCTTCTCTCCTGCGGGAGATGCTACTGGATCTGCAGATCCTTCAGGGAAAGGGAATGCAAACGGCAAACGGCATCCCGCTGCGTAGACGGGCTTACGAGACCACATGGATGACTCCGATGAGATGAAGGATAACGAGCGTGCCCACGACAGCTGCAGCTTCAGGTAAGAAGTCTAGAACTTTATTAGTTATTTTCTTGACCATCTCTTACCTCCGATTCTTTCCATGTATTGCCATTGGCAATGCATTTTTCTCCATGGCCACCCGTAAGTTTATATACTTTGTCTGCCTCTGGTTTGTCTTTAACGATATATTCACATCCGTAATATTCGTTCATCTTCTTGATTAGTTTATTAGTCATATTTTTCCTTTTGTTAATTGTTCAGGACCGTCCCCACCCTTTCGTTTGTTACATAGGCGACTTATTAATGTGCCAGCGTAAACGGCCCTGAGCTATATATAGGCTATCGTGGGATAAATGTCAAGCAGAAAGTTCTTCACGAGATGTGCTGCCAGGACTGGGATCCTGTGGCCTGTGCTCATTGGCACCGAATACCGAACAATCAACGAGAAACGAGAGCTTCACCCAGCTCCTGCCACGCTGCATCTGGAGATGGGTCGGTGATGCTTTTTATAAGAACGAGCGAACGAGAAAACGAGAACGAGGACGAGGACGAGAGTTGATGGCCACTGGACACACGATAAAGTTTCAATAGCCTCTGCGAGAGGGTCTGGTGCAAGATAAATACTCTGCCACCATGCCTAGCATATTCATAACACCAGCTCTGTTGGAACTTTGACAGCTTCGGAAAACTGTCATCAGTTGACTTTAATTCAATCCAAAACGACACTCCGTTTCCACACCCATGAACGTCAGGTATACCTTGTATTGTTGAGCTTTCTATCCTTGTAAAATGTATATTTTTTATATGCTTACGCAGTCTTACAAAGAGCTTTGATTCTCGTTTTTTTAAAGCCATTTTATTTAAGACAGCGTATTACTGAGGAGGACTATTTGCACAGATATAACCAATAACTTTTTTACCATTATACTCGTGATAAACGTGGTTACTGAACAGCTTTCGTTTCTTTTGTTCGATTACTGCTACGTTTGTATTGAACCAAGAAGAACAGCTTTCACCTGAAGGGATCTCAAATGTATCCTGTTTGATATCTCCAAATGTTGTTAAGTATAGCAACGTGATAATAACTGGTTTCATGCAATAAATAAAATTTTAAACATCATATAACACAACAAACACAATAAAATAAATGCTAGAAAATCTATTTCTTTCACAACTTAAATTTATGAAGTATTCTAAGTTTTTCTTCGTTTTGAGCAATTACATCAATGAGCTTATCCACTTCATCCACATGCTGTGGGTGTTCTCCAATTCCTACTGATTTAGTAAGATATATTTCAATTGTTGCTTCTGCCTCGCTTATCTTAGCATGATATCTATCTTCAAGAGCTTTCAAAATTTTATTTATCATTAGTTTTCTACCTTCTCCATTTTAGTTACGCTGCTTCTTAATAAAGTATTTCTATCAGAAAATACAGCTGCCTCAGAGTCGTACGAGGCAAATGTCCACACATATTTATGATTCTTATCAAAGATATATGCACTTGTTATCATCTTCGCTGGAAGTAATTTTTTTACTTCACTAGCTTCGGCATGCCCAGCGTCCCCACACGGATCCAGCCAATAGATGCGATACAAGTAGTATTTCTTACCACCAACGATGGCGTGTTTATATTTACTTTTCTTTCTTTGTTTTGACATAGCCATATCCATTTTCTCTATCTGCCCATCTTTTGTTCCAAGCATAAGAGTTCATTTTACTTCCAAGCGATTCAATCCAAGAAAGGATTTTATTTTTTAGTTGTCTTAACATATACTGATCCTACTGCTGTTGAGAGGTTTGTATTATGAACCTCGTTAAATACTGTCATGAAATTACCCCAACTATTTGTTTTCAATAGACTTCTCTGGCGTAACGTCAATGATGTTCTTACCTTCCCCGATTTTTTGTTCGAGTTCTGATAAGCGTTTCTCAAGCTGTTCACGAGACATACCCTCCAATGTATTATGAGTTACTTCTTTCTTATCAACGTACAGACCAGCTAATTGTCCTGATCTAAACTCAGCATTAATAGCATGACCAAACTGATTTTTATCTGCAGCTTTGTCTCCAAACTTTTCAAGTCTTTTAAATGATCTAAGTTTGTTTGCATACTTGCCTTGTTCTTGCGCTAATTTCTTTTCAAGATATCTCACAACGTGAGGGTTTCTATTTGGATTTGTAAGTTTGGCAGCAATTGTGTTTGGATCTTTTGCAGTGTATCCAGCTTGCCTAGCGGCTTCTGTCTTACTGATGTAACCAAAGTTTGCAACGTAAATGTCTACAAACCTTCTTTGCTTTGCAGTTAAATCATTTACTGTTTTTACTACGTTTGCTTTTCCTGCCACTTTTTTCGCTCCTGAATTTTATATTGTATCTCTTGTTTTAAGAGATCATCTTTCTCTTTGAGTTTTGCTTTCAATGTAACTATTTCGTCTTTCAACTGTTTTATCAATTCCCCCTGAACAGTTTCGTCCAATCTTTTCACATCCTCGTTTGTCATCATTTTTCTTTTCCTCCATCATATACCTTGCGATTGTTGTCCAAGGATTTGGCTCGTACTTTGTACAACCCGTAGTTAATCCAATAGCTATCAATAAGATATATTTCACTTATTCAAGACAGTATAGAAGTTTACCTCTTTTGTCCACTAGAACATGTTAGTGTCACAAGTGTCAGGTAGTGTCAGGAAAAAAAAGTGTTTGTGACACTAAAAAAACCTTATATAATAAGGATAATAAGCTGAAAAAGGGGTTAGTGTCAGGAGTGTCAGGAACTTTTTAGGGTCTGAAAAGGGGTAAGGGGGTAAAAATATCTTATATAGAAGTCAATCTACCACCATTTCGCCTTATTTTGTCAGAAAAGTTACAGTTTATAACGATTTTATCGGTGTCAGTTGCTATTCTAATTTGCCAGCCAGTGTCAGTAGACTCGACCCAATGCTTTTGATATCCATCAACAGTTAGTTCGGTGACCTGTGGCCGTTTTCCCTTTTTGTTTCTGATTCGTACATTGTCTGTTCTATTTTTTCGCCATTTTGGGTTTTTTCCACTATCTTGCATTTGGGCAATCATATCCGCCCACTCCTCAACGGACTCTTGGGTTTCGTCAGATCTTAATTTTTTGCTCACACCATCTCCTTATCAGTTGATACCATTTCGTTCGCCACACTTCGTTACGTGTAGATTCCCACAACTTCGCAGCATTATCAATTTCGCGTTGCGTCACTTTTTTAGTGGGCAAATTTCTTTTTAAGTCTGCCATATAAAAATTTATAGAAATGTCTCTCTATACCGTTAGAGGTCAAATATAGTTTTCCGCAATTGATTAATATATCTCGTGATGTTTTTGCGGTTCTCAGGATCTTTTGTGTGTCGAAGCCTTTCATATAATTCAGTATATTTTATATTCAAATTTTGCTTACGAGTAAAGAAAATAACGCCTTTCTCCATAGCGTCTAAATACCGTTTTCTTACGTATTTAGGGTCTAAATCAGCGTTTAAACACACAAATTCAAAGTCCTCAGAGTCAGAAGTAAACCAGTCGTGAGCAGCCCCTTTCAACACCGATTCGGTACGGTTTTGATTAGTAATCATCACGTCTTCCAAAGCAGTATTGATCACCGCTCTCCACAGCTTCGTCTCACAGTCGATATTGGGCTCGATTAGCTTAGTTGCAATCTCCATACCCATAATGTGCAAAATTTTTTGCGAAATATTCATTAAGTAGCTCCATATTTCGACTACTAGTCCATTATGGGCCGTAAGTCAACAAAAGGACGCTATAGATGAACAGAAGCTCATCAATTAAGTGCCACCTATGGCTATATAAACATATCATATGCCTCACTTGCAGTCGTAGGTGACCTTAATAAACACTAACATAGGAGTATACATGTATATTACATCTAGTAATATAACCAAAGATACCGCAAATGAACTATTACATTTCTTCTTGCTTTTTAGTTACAGAGCTAAGTTAGAGGGTAAAAGAGAACACCATCTAACAGCAGGACACTTAACAGTCCTTTTAGCTATACCTGAAAGCTTTGGGAAAGGTGCTCATTTAGTAACTGAGTTTACCGTATCTAGAATCTATAGAACGATTAGAGAGTTGGGGTACAAAGACAAGTTCCCCATGGTAAAGAAAAACTTAAATGAGTTAGTAAAGTTAGACTATTTGAAAAAAGAAGATAATCTTTATTCTTATAATTTTGATTATATTCAACAAAAAATAAATTAATTTATTTTTATCATTTAGTTGAAAATAAATTTTTTGCGGGTATCTGATTATTAGGAGGTAATTTTATGTCCTAATATCTAGATAGGCCTAAGATGATTAGGCCGTATGCCGTAAGTCATAGGTGCACTTGGCTTACGGCCCCAACCACTAATGCTCTAAAATTTCAGGCTCAAACTCTTTAGTTATTTCGTAAGTAGTTTCAGCTGCTTTATCTAAAGCTTCCTGCTCTTCATCAGGTAAGTTATAGTATGGCTCGTGATCTACATTAGAATGTTGACGTGTTTCACCGTCTTGATCTACAACATCACATGTAGCCATGTCTTTGAGTGATAAATCAAACCAACCCAAAAACTTTATTATTTTCTTAACTTCAGATTTTGTAAAAAGAGGTTCTTGGTCCTTACCTAATTTACAAGTTAAGTCTCTCGGCTGTACTTCAGATAACTCTTTCAGAGTCATTCCAAATTCACCTTTGTGCCTGAAGAAAGTATTTAGTTTATCAACTAAATCAACTTCAAACATAAAACCTTCACAGTTGTAAAGGTTAGCTTCTGATACTTTTATATTTTTCATTTTTACTCCTTTTGTTAGATTAAATGAAGTGAATTTGATACAAAGTTGAGCTTATATTGCAATAACTTATTTTATAGGAGTGTCTTATATAAAAAAGGCCGCTTCAGTCTCCCTCCACGGCCCCAACATTAATAATCAGAGGTTACTTCAACGCAACCTTGATATAAAAGGAATGAAAAATATAACTAAATAATTTTCACTTAGGTTTTAACTTAATTACGTTGTCTTGTCTAGTAATCTTCACCTCTTTATTTGTAATATTTTTCTTAGTTTTTATAGCTAAATTTATAAACTCAAAGCCGTCTATCGACATACCAAACGTATGTCCCACAA
>Ga0255781_10003095_pt1 | contig 13034 bp, 10 predicted proteins | sample 101ome_21_FD_179979 | JGI IMG/M metagenome (GOLD analysis project Ga0255781, IMG submission 179979) | Coastal salt marsh microbial communities from the Groves Creek Marsh, Skidaway Island, Georgia - 101413BT metaG (version 2) | ecosystem: Environmental > Aquatic > Marine > Intertidal zone >...
GGGATATCCTGACCTCAGTCAGAATTCCTTCCACCTGGGCTAACGCAGAGTTCTACTGGGAGAAGGTTGCCGATCGAAACGTGTGGGATTTCTCCCTGGTGAATGTCGCGGCCGCATTTAAAACCACTGACGGTCAGATCGAGGATTCCCGAATTGTCGTCGGTGCCGTGCAAACCACACCACGCCGCTTGACCGAGGTCGAAAATGCCATCCGCGGAAACAGCAGAGACGCTGACACGGCCGAAGCAGTCAAAGAGCTGAGTACCACAGGTGCACGCACCCTCGCGCACAACGGCTTTAAAGTGCCCTTGATGCAAAACCTGGTCAAACGCGCGATCATCGCCTGATCGACAGGCTCGGCGCCTGGTTCCGAGGGTGGCTTCCCTCAATCAGGCTGAGGACAAAAAAAGGGGCCTCTCGCCATGCGGGAGGCCCCTTTTCTCTGTGCAGAAGGTTTGCTGTAAGAATCTCGCTCAGAGACTGGCGAGCGCCGACAGATGCTTGTTTGCAATGTCGTAAATGGCACGAAACCAACCGGGCTCATTGTTCAGATTCGGAACCAACTGAAATTTCTCTCCGCCGGCCTCTTCGAATTGTTCACGGTACTCAATGCCTATTTCAAACAGCGTTTCCAGGCAGTCTGAGATGAAACTTGGCGTTACAACCGCGATGTGCTTATTGCCTTTGGCAACCAGCGCCTCAATATGCTCATCCAAGTAGGGCTGAATCCAGGGTAAGGGACCGAAACGGGACTGGAAGGCTACCGAATATTTATCAGGCTCCCAGCCCAACTCGCGGGTAATGCCCAGGGTGGTTTGCACACACTGCATTCGGTAACAAAGGCGATTGCCTTCCGTCACTGAATGGCAGCATGTCCCGAATTCGCAAACTCCCGCGGGATCGGCTTTTTTGATCGTTTTTTCGGGCACACCGTGGTAGCTGAAGATGATATGGTCCAGCGACTCAATATCAACATGCTGCTGAATGAGCGACGCCCAGGCCTGCAGGAAAGCCGGCTCCTGAAAAAGGTCATCCACGAAATGCAGCTTCGGTGGCTTTGCCCATTTTTTTGCCGCCACCTTCACAGAATTGAATACTGAAGCTGTGGTCGCAGTTGAGTATTGCGGGAACATCGGCAGCAACAGAATCTCGGTTGCGCCTGCAGCTTCCAGATCTGCCATTGCATCCCACACATAGGGTTTGCTGTACGCCATGCCGGTGCGCACCAGAACCCGATTACCCTGCTGATCGAACGATTTTTGAAGGCTCGCTTCCATTTCGTCGGCGTATACCTTCAGCGGCGACCCATTTTCCATCCATATCTCGGCGTAATCCTTCGCGATTCTGGGCGCCCGGAACGGGAGAATAATCAGGTTGCGCAGTAACCACCGGCCGACCGGGTTGAAATCAAAAACGTAGGGATCGGAAAAGAAATAGCGATAGAAATCGCGTAACCCCTTCGCAGTCGGTTCAGAGGGGGTGCCCAGATTCATCAGTAACACGGCTTGGGTCATGGTAGTCTGTCCATCCTGCGGTCAATTTTACACAAGCGTTCAGCCCGGCGCTGTCCGCCCCTCATTATACGCGTCACTGCTGCTTACAGATCGCGATTTGTGACTCAGCGCGCACGCGCATCAAGCGCAGCTCACAGGCAAAGCTGTATCCTGCAGAAGCCACATCCCGGCCTGAAAGCCGGGCAGCAAGACATCCGCCGGGCACACGATCAGACAGCAAAATGCGGGGCAATCAGCCGTTCTGAGCACTCTTAAAAATTCAGTAACTAGGTTTGCTGACGTTGATCGGGTTTTCCGGCATCAATAATCAGTGATTATTTCCCATCAGGCCAGTCGCCTCGCGGTCTGTAGGGAAGGTGAGTAGCCCGGTAACAAAAATTCCCGAAAATTGCTGCAATCGCTGCCGATACGAGTACACTTAACCCCAGTTTTGCAGGCGCTGGTGCATTGCGTTCGAGGCAATCACCGGGGCCAAATCGCGCAGAACACACTGTCGGTCAGTGTGTTCTGGAACATCCCAGCTAACACGCTTTCAATCTAGAGGTAGGAAATTGTGACCAGACTTCTGCACTTCATTTTGTCTTGCACCTTTGCGGTTTTATCAGCCGGAGCCCTCGCCGGTGAGCGCGTCGGGGATTTTGCCCTGATCGACCACGCAGGAGCGCAACACCACATGGCCTGGTATGACGATCATCAGGCAGTGGTGATCGCCCCGTTTGGCCTGAGCACCACAGACGCCGACACCCTGTCTGCGATGACGGCTCTGCAGGCCCGGTATCAGGACCAGGTGGCGCTGTTTCTGCTGAACCCAGGCCTGGATAGCGATCGCGACGCGGTCGCTGCGGAACTGGCAGCGAACCACATTGAACTGCCGGTGCTGATGGATGACACGCATCTCGTTACCGAGATGCTGGGCATCGGGCGCATGGACGAAGTCGTCGTCTACGACCCGACCTCATTCGAGATTGCCTACCGGGGGCCTGCTCAGTCAGGGGCCGAAGACGCGGTTGAGGCACTGCTTGCGGGTTCGGACGTCGAGCTGGTCAGCATAGCTGGTACAGGATCAGCAATACCCAGTAACGAAAGCGAGCATTCTGAGTTGTCCTATGTGAACGACATCGCGCCCATCATCGCTGAAAACTGCGCACAATGTCATCGGGAAGGAGGCATTGCGCCCTTTGCCATGGACAGCAGCCTCGCCGTACAAGGCTGGTCTCCGATGATCAGAGAAGTGGTGATGACCAAGCGCATGCCACCCGGCCAGATCGACAACAAGGTCGGTCACAAGATCAAAAACGAAATGAACCTGACCGACTCAGAGATGCAAAAGCTGGTTCGGTGGGTGTCAGCGGGTGCGCCGGTTGACGTGAACGGCGGGACCGATCCTCTCAGCACTCTGGTCTGGCCGGAAGGGAAATGGTCTCTCGGTGAGCCGGATATGATCGTCAAGATTCCAGCCACCACAGTTCCGGCTACCGGCGTCGTTGATTACAAGGACATCGTGGTAGACCTCGGGCTTGAAGAAGACCGCTGGGTCCGAGGCAGCGAAGTCGCACCGGGAGCTCCCGAGGTGCTTCACCACATTATCACGACTGTCGTCCCACCCGGTGCTGGCGATGACCCTCAGGCAATGTTCCTGAAAGCCATCAACAGCCTGCCCGAAGAGCGCGCTGCAGCGATTCGCGCCGAAATTTTCGCGGCGGTTGCCTCTGGCCAGCAGCCGCCGATCGACAGAATCTTTAAGGAAAATCCTGAAATCGATGTAGGCGCCCTGCTCGGCGGCGGCGGCCCGGATCAGGCTTCAGTTGCAGGTTATGCGCCGGGGAACAATATCTCGCTGAATCCTGAAGGTGTTGGCGGCAAACTGGTAGCCGGAACCAAACTGAGCTTTCAAATGCACTACACCACCTCTGGCAAGGAGATGACGGACGAAACTGAAGTGGGCATCTACTTCTACCCCGAAGGTTATGTCCCCGAAGAACGTATGGGCGGTGGCGTAGGCAACGCCTTCTCTATCTCTATCCCGGCCGGTGCAAAAGATCACGAAATGGAGCTGGTCACCTATATTCGGGAAGAGTCCGACATTCACAGCCTGATGCCGCACATGCATTTCCGCGGCAAACGCATGAAGTTCAAAGCGGTCTACCCGGACGGATCCGAAGAGATGTTACTGTCCGTGCCTGCCTACTCTTTCAACTGGCAGCTGGCGCATGAACTGGAATCTCCGCTCAGGGTGCCTGCCGGTACCAAGATTGTCGCGACGGGAGCGTTCGACAACTCAGCGCAGAACAGTTTCAATCCAGATCCGGGAATCGAAGTGAACTGGGGGGAACAGTCCTGGGAAGAAATGTTCATGGGGTTCTACACCTGGAAGGAAGTCAATCAGGGCGGCGACGACTGATCGAAATTCTTCATGCGGATACAAAAAAGGCGAGTCAGTGACTCGCCTTTTTTGTGCCGGCTCGATTGTGACAGACTCTGCAGCTCAGCCTGCGAGAGCAGCACGAATCCGTGAATGTCACCGAGGCGCCGCCGGAAACGGCTAGCTCAGATGCGCCGCAGTTCTGAGCTTGCGTTGAAACGGACAAGTGTACAGACGCTTTTTCGCTAGGAAGCTGAACGCTTGTCCTCTTTGCCGCGCTGCCACTCATCCAGAGCCGAACGGGCAACGGAGGCATCGAAGGCTTCATCATGCAGAGCACGCTTAGCCGCTAATTCGATGACATAACCATTAGGGTCCCGGAAATAGATGGAGTCAATGAACCCATGATCTGACACGCCCCGTGTGTCGATACCTGCCGCCTCTCCCTTTGCCTTCATGTCCCGCAAGCAACCCGAACTGACTTCGAGCGCAATGTGCAGGTCAAAATCCCGCTGAGGTTTAAACTCAAAAGGGGCCTCCGGCTCTTCAAAAAAAGCCAGAAATGAACCATCCTCCATCCGGTAAAAACTGTGCAGCACCCTGCTGTCACGCCCCGACTTGGTTACCGCTATTTCAAAAGCCTGCACAAGAGGCAGGCCAAGAAACTCTTCATAGAACTTGCGAGTCTCTTCCGAATCCCGGCAACGATAGGCGTTGTGATGCAAACCTTTAATCATGTTTGGGGCAGTTGACAGAACTACTGCCGTGGAGGCGGTGGCGTCCAGTCGCAAGTTTCACAGTTCGGGTCTCGGTCATTTTCTGCCATGACCTCAAAAATAAAATCGCGCCAGACTTCATTGGGCTGCCATACGGTATTCATGTCGGCTTTGGCCTCCTCAACAGGAACACCTTCAAACAGGACGCGGTACAGAAAGCTGAAAGCTGTTGCCCGGGCATTGACCTGACAGTGCAGCAGCGTTTTTTTGTCAGTATTACGCTGCATCGAATCTGCGAATGCGTAAAAATCATCAGGCAGCGGATTCGAAAAATCAACCGGGACCTGCATGTACTCCATCCCCAGTCGTTTCACGATCTGGTCTTCGTCAGGCAACGCATTCTGATTATTGGTAAACGCAATATAGACAACCCGCTCAAACCCCTCGTCTGCAACCGCCTGCAGCTGGGCTTCGGTGGGTTGTCCGGAGCTGGCGAAAACCTCACTGTACTGACGGAAGTTGGTGATCTCCTGCAGAGCAGAAGGTGCCTCTTCAACGGCCAGCACGGATTGCCCGGCTAAGGCGAGCAGCAGGGCGCTCAGTATACGTGTTTTCATGACTTCTCCGATTAACAGACAGTTTGGATGCGGCAATCATAACAAACACGCGAAAGAGATACCGCATTTCCCTGCCGGTCTCCGTCTAACAGCCCCGGCTGATTTCAGTGTGGGCAGAGAGCGTGGTATAAGCTGACAGGATGAAAGAAGAGAATCTGGCCCGTTGGGCCCACTCACACAGCTTTGGTCAGGAAAAGAAGCGTCCGGGAGAGCTGAGAACATTCATCGTAATCGCCCTGACCACAGGCATGATGGCAGTAGAGGTTACGGCAGGCATTGCCTATGGGTCGATCGCACTGCTCGCTGACGGTCTGCATATGGGATCGCACGCTGTCGCTTTGTCAGTCAATGCTTTTGCTTATGTGTATGCCCGTCGGCAGGCCTTGAGTGGCCGCTTCAGCTTTGGCACCGGCAAGGTAAATACACTTGGGGGCTATACCGGTGCGATTCTGCTGGCCCTTTTTGCCTTACTGATGGCCTGGGAAAGTTGCCAGCGACTGTTCAACCCGATAAGCATTGCGTTTAACCAGGCGATCGCTGTCGCCACGGTTGGTCTGGTTGTGAACGGCGCATCAGTCTTTATCCTGGGGGATCAGCATGAGCATCCCCATGAACCCGGTCATCATCACCATGAGCACGACCACAATCTGAAAGCGGCCTATCTGCATGTTCTGGCTGATGCCTTGACCTCGCTGCTGGCGATCGCGGCCTTGCTCACTGGCAAATACTTTGGCGCACTCTGGATGGATCCGGTCATGGGCCTGATCGGCGCTCTCCTCGTCGCACGCTGGTCCTATGGATTACTGAAGAGCACCAGTGCCATTCTGTTGGACACACAGGAATCCGACGGGACCATAGAGGACATCCGGCATCTGATAGAAGCATCCGGAGAGCACCGAGTCGTGGATTTTCACCTGTGGTCCATCGGATCCGGCCTTCAGGCTGCACTCATCACCGTGGTATCCAGCGCACCTCAGTCGCCTGACTTCTACCGGCAGATGATCGCTAAACAGCATGCGCTCGCGCATCTGACGATCGAAGTCCACGCATACTCAGAGCAGACGGCTGTTTCCGCACAGTGATCAGCAGACGGAACGTCCCTAATAATCTGCTGCTGGTGGCAGATAACGTTTCCGTCTGCGCCCGAACGCTTCGCGCCGGCCTGGTCCCGCGGTCACTGAAATCACCCTGAAGCAGGATCAATTCGCCGGGGTCAACTCCAGTGTTTCAAACAGCACGGATTCTATCTTGTCTCTTGAATAGAATGCAGGGAAGACCTCATCGTCAGCCCACAGTTCAAAAAGATTGTCATAGAGCGGGCTATTCGGGTCCCCTGACTGTCCGGGCGCATTCATCCCGAGGGTATTGTCCCAATCCCGTGTGTCTACGAATATCCTGAAGGAGGCGCCGGTAGTCTGGTTGTCTCCGCTGCCGGTATTGCCCAAGGTAAAACTGTTACCCCCTCTCGGAGCCGGCCCGACATCGAGCTGTGCTCGTACCTCTTCGCTGACTGCAGCACTGAGCGGGTGACGGATCAGCGCATGCTTATAATCGGCCTGACCGTAGACCCAGTCGTCTGTATTCGGACCCAGTTTTTCCCGCAGACTGAGGACACCCTCAGCCAGGGTACGCAATAAAAATGCATCGCGCCCAGCCAGCGGATCGGGACCAAAATCCCCATCCGGTGCCAGCAACATATCAATTGTCGTTTTCATCCCCACAGTGAGCAAGTCCTGTGCTTCGGCGGGGACTTTCAGCGCGTTGATGTTGTCAAGCAACTGACGTTCGAACGCCACATAAATACCCGCTGTCACGGAATCACGATCGAGCACAAAATCCCAGTCAAGCAACAGTTGTCGGGCCTGCTCCACCTGCGGATCGGCTGCGCGCAAATTTTTGAAAAAAGGGACAAGACTGCGTGCAGGGATAGACAGGTAATCGTGCTGGAGGGCGATCATATCGGACATGTTGAATTTACGGCCGGACGCCAGGACCTCGCTGCCACGGGCCCAGCGATAAGGATCTGTCCAGGTGTAACCGATCGCATCAAGAAATTCAAAATCCGGCGGCGTGTAGTTACTGTTGGAAGTTTCAATGAATCCACGCTGGGGGTTTAGATCATTAGGTTTGGCTTTAATCGGTAAATAGCCGTCCCATTCGTAGCGACCGTCGCCGGGTACTGGCACCATTCCGCTGAAGTTTCTTCGAATCGGCGCAATGCCCACTGCCTGCCATCCGATGTTGCCTTTGCGATCCGCCCAGATCATGTTCTCACCGGGAATGTTGCTGTAGTTTGACGCTTCACGAAATTCTTCCCAACTCTCGGCCTGATCCATTCTTAACGATGCCAGGTAGGGCGCTCCGCCGAATTCCATCCAGGCAGGCCGTACCGCATAAGCGAGATGTTTGTCAGCGTCCTCGAAGACTACCGGGCCGTGTCTGGTGTATTTCAACTGGACAAGTTCAGGAGCCTGACCCCGCACAGGAATACTTTCCTCGATAACAGACATAGGTTCCCACTGACCGTTATAGCGATACTCGTCGGGGTTCTCAGGGTTGACTTCATAGACCAGTAAATCTTCACCGTCGGTGTTGAACACCGTAAGACCCCAGGCCCCGTATTCGTTATGACCTATAGAGATCCCGGGTATTGTGGGTTCGCCCCCGCCAATCACGTTCCATCCCGGTCCCACCAGATGTGCCCAATAGCGCAACGATGGCGAGGACTGAGCCCGATGAGGATCATTAATCATCATCGGCCAGCCATCCTGAGTCAGACCCCCGCTGACGACCCAGTTGTTACTGCCAATGTCATCCAGATCAAATCGCCGGACCAGTTCTGATTCCCTATTCAGCGTCGCAGCTAACTGTTCGTATGCGATAGCCTCATTGCGAGCAGACGCTACCACAATATCTGTCGGTTCGAATCGGATGTTCCGCCTGTAGGCGTTATACAAACGCAGGATGTCATTCTGAAGCAGTGATTCGCAGTCGATCATCGGGTCCAGACTCAGATCGGGTTGATGAGGGTGGAAATATTGCAGTTCGCGAACTTGCTCCTCGCCAATGGCGCAAACAGCACGTCCAATATTCATCTCCAGGCCGATATTGCCCAGCAACCCCTGGTGACGGGAGATCACGACTTCTTCTGTCCAGTGCTTTGGCTCAATACCCAGCAATTTGAACGGCAAGGGAAGATCCTCCGGATTCTCCATTACCTGATCGATGAACGCGTTTACACCGTGCACGAAAGCACCAATGATATCGACACCATTGGGATGGTAGTGCTGCAACTCTTCCCCCATTGCGCCGCGGAATTTGAACAGCCGGGCACCGTGATCCCGTTCTAACGCCCTGGGTCCGAGAATTTCTGCCATGGTACCAGTGGCTCTCGCCCGCCAAATCTCAAACTGAAACAGACGATCACGAGCTGCACTGTAGCCTTGCGCAAAAAACAGGTCGTGCTCCGTTTCCGCGTAGATATGAGAGATCCCCCACTGATCTTTGAGGATCTCCACCGGCTGCTGTAACCCCTCAACCTCAAGTGTCTGCCGCGTTTGGGCCGCGACAGAAAGTGAGATGCCAAGCAGCAAGGTCAGGAAACCGATCGAGCGCAGGGGGCTTATCATTTTAAATGTCCTCTTTGTGTCAGGGTTGAGTCGGAATCAGGATCTGCCAGAGCCTGCAGGTGCTCCAGCGCTTCAGTGGCTTTGTCTCGCGGGACAAAGACATGATCATGATAGCGGGCAGCAATGACGTTGGCCGGTATCCCGCGCTCAGCCAGACAGGAGGAGACCACTGCGGTGAGGCCGACCGCATCCAGGCTGGAATGCACACGCAGGGTGATGCCTTTGAATACCCCTTGATAGTCCAAACCCTCTGCATCCGCCCGCTTCCGCGAGATGAGGAGACTGAGCCCTTCTGCTTCACTGAAGCTTGCCAGCGGTTTCAGGCGGGACAGACTCTCCGATACGGGGTTTGTCACCGTGCAGAAAACATAATCCCCATCAAGCAAGAGGGGATTCAGATTAGACAGTAAATTACCGAGGTCAGTTTCGCCGGACAACGTATGCCTTCCCTCTTTTTCGAAAGCTGACACTGCCGCCAGGTTCCGGAACGCCGGCAAGCAGCCCAAGCAGTCTGTTCACCGCTGTGCTATTCAAGTTCAGCGGCTATTTCCGCATAGAAACCCGGAACGCTGCGGCGCATGAACAAGCCGTCTTCTGCCTGAGTCCAGCTCAGCCCCGGATCCTTGATCTGTTCAGAAGCCTCGTCTGCCGACACTCCCGCACGGATGAGTTCAGCCATTCGCTGGCGAACAGACTCCATCTGGTTCCTGAAATTCAGGATATCGCGACGGTTCATAATCCCACCGTGGCCGGGAATCGCGGTATCAAAATCCAGCGCCAGCATGGCGTTCAGAGTACTTACCCATCCGCGACTGCTACCGCCATTCGCATAATCCAAAAATGGCGCTGTCGTGTGCAACAGGTCACCGCCATGGATGGTTTTGAGATCCGGAAAATACACCACTGAATCGCCATTGGTATGTCCGGTGCCAAGATGGAACGCCTGCACCTCTACCCCACCCAGATAAATGGCTGTACTGTTGGTGTAAACCAGCCGCGGCAAACCCTCCTGATTGCCACGAAGCATATTGTCCCGGGCATTCTTGTGCGCAACGATTTCGGCCACTTCGAGAAAACCTGCGTTACTGCCACTGTGATCACCATGGTGGTGTGTATTGATGACGTACCGCACCGGCAGCGCGCTGACGCTGGCGACGAGTGACTGTATTTCTTCAAAGTCCTGCGGAAATTTGTCATCAATCAGGATAACGCCTTCATCTGTCAGCCTGACTCCGATGTTGCCTCCCGGTCCGGTGATCATGTAGAGGCCATCTTTTACCTGCTCGATACCGAGTCTGGGCTGGGCCCATAATGCGGCGCAAGGCACCAGTAAACTCAGGAGCAAAGCCCCGCGCAATAGGAGTGGAATCATGGGGGAACCTCTCTATTTTTTGCTTTGTCGTTTTATTGTTTTATTGTTTTTACGTCGGCTTGTTTTATGGCGTCTTCGCAAGCCCGACGCACTGCGTCTTTTCGGGTCAGAAGGACCACAGCCACCATTCATACATGATCAGCCACGCAAGCGCAAACTCTGTCGCTGGCCCTTCACGACCTGCAGATCGGCACCGATTTACTCGGCCGCAGCGATAAACTGCCGCAGCACGTTCAACACTTCATCAGGCTCAAACAGACGACCGCCCTGTTTTGCAAATTTTGTCAATGCAGCATCATCAGGGAAACTGAAATAATTACCGCTATCAGGCTGTGCATGACGCTCGAGAGCGAGACCGCGATCCAGCACCTCTACCGCCTCAAGCATCCGCGCACAGCCTGACTCATAAAGTGACAGAACATGCCATAAGTAGGAGCGATCGGGCTGAACCGGAAGTCGGGTGGTCGTCACGATGCTGCCCGTATCTATCGAACTGTCCTCAATAAAATGCAGAGTCGTTCCTATTTCGGACTCTTTATTCAACAGTGCCCAGAATGTCGCCATCACGCCCTTGTAGTCAGGCAATAAGCCGGAATGAAGATTCAACACCCCGTGCTTGGGCAACGAAATAGCGGGGTCACGAAGAATCACACCATAGCGCACAGATAAGACCAGATCCGGTTCTGACTCCGCATAGCGCTTGAGCCCGGCAGTCTCATTTATTGCATTCAGCGCACTCACACCTCCGGTAATCCGCGCCCCCAACTGCTCGAAGCTCAGAAGCGTCTGACCCTCGCGCACGGAACCTGACGTGTCAGGATCCAACAGGGGCGCAATCAGGCCATTTAAAAGATCCTGTTCCACAAATTTCAGATGCTGCAGAGGGACGGCCAGTGTCTTGCTGCCGACCCGTGAAGAAAGGAACACTGTCACTTGATGCTCAGTCAAACCGGGGATCAAACGATTCAGCGCGAAACAACTGGCCAGGTCGCGATTTGTAAGAATGGTAATATTCATCTGAAATAGCCTTCGCTGTACATTGAGAGCATGTTGCTGCGTCCTGCCGCTGTCTATCAGCCAACCGGCGTGTCAGAGGTCATGTTGCACCACGCTGTGAGTGTGTTCTCCGGCAGGCACGAACTCCAGCCGCTGATTGATGCAGGCAGGCCACTCTTCGGAGACATGGCTGACGTAAATCAGCCGCGTGCGAGTCTGGCTGGCAATCAGGTCGAGAACTCCGAGAATCAGCTGCCGATGGTAATCGTCCAGACCCACACAAGGTTCGTCCAGAATCAGGACGGCAGGATTTTTCACCATTGCGCGGGCGAGCAGCACCAGACGCTGCTGACCGAATGACAGCTCATGATAATAGCAGGCCGCAGAGTCAGCTAGGCCAAAACAGGAGAGCCACGCTTTTGCAACAGCGCGGTCGCTGGCAACACTGTCGTCGTAGAGACCGACCGAATCATAAAGACCGCTTACTACCACATCCAGAGCCTTCCAGCCTTTCACATACTTATTGTGCAGTTCGTTGGACACCAGCCCGAATCGGGATTTGATCTCCCATACTGTCTCGCCACTTCCCCTCTTTGTTCCGAACAGCCGAACTTTCTGGCCATAGGCCATGTGATTCTCTCCGCAAATCAGACTGAGCAAAGTTGATTTGCCGCATCCGTTGGGGCCTTCAATCAAAGTGTGATGGGAGCTCGTCATGCGCCACGTCACGGATTCAAGCACCCGTTTGTCGCCATAGTTCGCATGAATATCCTCAAGATCGATGATCACTTTGGAGGACGCGGATGCCGGCATTTCAGGAGGTTCAGCAAGCGGCAGACTATTGGGCAATTCAGGGGTCCGCGCCATCCGCTCTCGGAAATACTGAGTGGCAAGCACTTCTGCAAGCAGACCCTGCCTCGTTAATTCCAGGTTTTCCATCAAGGCAAGATGCGTGGTACCGGGCAGAATGTCGCGGTGTCGACGGCACAGCAACAGGCTGCTGAAGCCTGATTTGCGACGCGCTTCAATACAATCAATGATTCGTTGCCGTGATGCCTTGTCGATACTCTCCAGCGGGTCGTCAAACACCAGCAGTTTTCGCGGGTCACCGACCGCCGCGATTAATGCTCTGCCAATCAGCGCTCGCCTGATCTGGCCCGATGACAGAAACCGGATGCCTTTGAGCAGCAGCTTGTCGAGATCCAGCTGCTCAACGATTGAGTCATACGCATCAGACAAACCGTCACCGGCAGCAAGGCCGGAGCGCAGCAGCTGACTCACCGTGGTCCCCGGGTCTTCAGCGCGATCACTGTATTCGCTCATATCAAGCCTGTTATCACGCTGCCACAGACGTTGCTGCTCTTCAAAGGAGACCAGCACAATATCGCGACCGGGCTCCAGCCCTTCCCGATACGTGACGTAGCTACCCGACTCGAGTCGTTTACCGGCGATCAGGTTCGCCAGCAAGGTCTTGCCAGATCCGTTACCACCGAACAAACACCAATGTTCACCCTGCCGCACTGAGAAATGGGCAACTCGCAACTGCGACTGGCGATTGATTCGGCAGCTGGCATGATCGACCCGCAGCAAACAGTCCTCGGACGTCATACGAAGTGGTTTCCTTGGCAGGTCATGTCAATTGCGCAGCCCAAGACTGCGCAATAACCTGCCCACGGCGCGAACCGGCAGCGATCGGGTGCCGAGATCTGGCGGCAGGGAAAAATCAGGCTGACTGGGAATGCGAAACGGTTTGCGATAGCAAAGTTTGCCGGGGCGGCTTTCCATCGGGGTGTAGTATCGGCAATCTTCGAAAAAATAATGCGTTACC
>Ga0255781_10003097_pt1 | contig 13030 bp, 9 predicted proteins | sample 101ome_21_FD_179979 | JGI IMG/M metagenome (GOLD analysis project Ga0255781, IMG submission 179979) | Coastal salt marsh microbial communities from the Groves Creek Marsh, Skidaway Island, Georgia - 101413BT metaG (version 2) | ecosystem: Environmental > Aquatic > Marine > Intertidal zone > Salt...
GTGTCGCTGAGAACCATGAGGCCACAGCCATTGAATCGCGCACGCAAACCGCTTGGAGTGCATTGACCGAGGTAGCAAAGGAAGAGCAGTTTTACGCGATGGATGCCGATGTCTTTGAGGCCATTGATTCCTTGCTGACGCCTTCGATCGAGCGGGATTTGAATCGATTCAAGGAGGAAATCGTTTGGGCGTTGGAGGAGGAATTGGTCATGCGGTATCACCTCCAAACGGGCGTGATCGAATGGTCATTACCGCGTGATGAAACGTTGGCGAAAGCTGTGGAGGTGATGAATGATGGTTCCTACATCGCTATCCTCGCCGGCACGTCTCAATCTGAATAATTCGCGCTGTGACGTCATCTCATCCCGCCGTCCAACGAACCTACGATGCCGCGCTGATCTTGACCGCTATCGCGCTTCCGTTCTCGAATTTCCTGATGAGCCAAGGCGCCTTTTTGCTGCTCGTCGCTTGGGCCGTGGATCGTTGGTTCAACGGTCCTGTATTTCAAGGAAGGACGTGGGGATTCTGGCGAGTACAAACGGTGCTCTGGGCGGTTTTAGCATTGTTTTCCTGGGAATTGGTCAGTCAGATTTGGTCCGAAAACCTCCAGTACGGATGGCGTTCCTTGCGCATCCAATTGCCGCTTTTGGCTTTCCCGCTTGTGCTCACAACCGGTCGTTGGAATGCCGACAAGAGCATTCCATTGGTCAGAAAGGTGCTCGCCGTTTCAATCGGAACGGCATGCCTTGCCTGTTTGTGGATTGGATTTCATGCGGAAGGTGATCTTCGCCCGAGGGATTGGTCTCCGTTCATTTCCCACATCCGTTTCAGTCTGATGATCACATTTGTCTGGGGCTGGTGGATGCACGATGCCTTGAAAACACGCCGTAATTCGTCCGTTGCTGTGGCAATTGTGTTGGGGTTACTCGGCATAACTTTTACCTGGAAAAGTGCATCCTTGACGGCCTTGTTGCTCTTCCCTGTTGTAGCCATGGTGGTGTTGTGGCAAGCCCAAATGATGCGACGGGTGGTCGGATTCATCGGCTTGGCATCGTTGGGATTGGTGCTTGGCGTTGGCTGGATGCTGTGGCCCCGCTACCCCGCAGCAGATGCCCTGCCGCAGCGCACGAAAGGAGGTGAAGTCTATGAACATTTCCCCGATCGATGTTTGCGCGAGAATGGGACCCCCGTTTGGACACACATCGCTTGGTCGGAGTTGAGCGAGGGCTGGTCTCAGAGGAGCGACCGGTCGATCGATGGGCTGGATGACCGCAATCAAGAGTTGCGCATGACGCTGATTCGATTTTTGGCATCCAAGGGGTTGACGAAAGATCAAACCGGAATCCAAGCTTTATCTGACAGCGAAATCTCATGGATTGAAAAGGGCATTCCGACGATTCTTGAATTAGAGCATTCAGGACTTTTGCGTCGACTGGATGCGGTAAAATTCGAAGTGTGGAATGCATGGGATGGTGGCAACCCAAGCGGACACTCATTGATTCAACGTTGGGCGTTCTTGCGCACCGGGTTGCACATTTACCAGCATCATCCGGCTGTTGGCGTGGGCATTGGAGACGTTCCAGACGCTTTTGATTGGGCTTACGAAGATTTGAATTCGCCGCTGCAAGAACCGTTTCGGTTGCGGGCCCACAATCAATATTTGACCTTTCTGATCGCAGGAGGCCCGCTGAACTTGATTTTGTTCTTGGGCATTCTCGTTTCCCTGCTCCGCGGGTTGTGGTCCGGCCCCTCCATTTTCTCGACGCCTGCGCTGCTTTTCTGCATCATTCTCAGCCTGTCGTGCTTAACAGAAGACACCCTTGAAACTCAAGCAGGCGTCACTTTTGCCGGATTCCTGATTGGCTTATTTGGTGGTCGACGTGGCCCCTTCCCAAACACCCACTAGGGCCTCCCACACCACATCGACGCCAATGTCCAGCGAACCCGCTGCGTCCGATTCATCGGTCGCTAACCAAGTAGCCTTTGGGCCAATGGGATGCCATCGCTCGGGCCAAATGGGTGCCGCATTGCCGAATAGCCCCACGCACGGTCGGCCAAGACCAGAAGCCAAGTGCAGTGGCCCCGTGCTAGAAGCCACCAAGCCATCGCATACCTGAATCAAACTCATCAATTCATCCAACGATAGCTTGCCAATCGTGTCGATCACATCGCAGTGTTGGCTCCAAGCGTCTCGGTTGGACCACGTTTTCGCATCCTCATCTGTGCCGGTCCACAACACCCGGCAACCCTCCTGCAGTGCGTGCTGCATGAACGCTTCGTAATTCGCTATGGACCAATTCGTCGCACTGTTGTTGGAGCCGGCGTGCAGAATGATGTGCCGTCGACCCGGTGCAATCCAAGACGAGGCACCGGCAACGGTTTCCTCCACCTCTTCCCACGGTTTGGCCTCCAATTGTCCCCAATGAAGCCATTCCACTGGATTTTCGGGCAGTCGCATTCCCGTGTGCAATCCACTGGCCAATTCGAAACCGTGCCATGTTTCGTGATGGCCGGAGGTTTTGCGTGAGGTGTAGTTTCGGAAATTGACCAATCGCGCAAAAGGCCAACGCCTCCCGGTTCCAACTCGAATGGGCACCCCTGCGGACTTCAATGCCCGCGCCACCTCGGCATCTGGGTAGGCCAAGACTGCAGCATCGTAGTTCGAAAAATCGGGAAGCTGCCCCTCATCCCAAACCAACACCCTCCCCTTCCTTACGTGCGCCGCAGCCACGGGTGCCGCATATTTTCGAACCAACACATCCACTTCCAAACGCTCAGCCAACCAACCGGCGATGGGCAGCGTCAACGCCACATCTCCTAGCGCATCGGTTCGACACACCAAAACCCGACGGACATCTGTGCGATTCGCCGCTTGCAATGCCTTTCGCTTTCTTGTGAGCTCATTCGCTTTTCGGTATTTCTCCGAAGTGGCGAATGCGCTCCATTTGGCGATTGTCCAACCTGCCCAACCGTCCCTCCAGCCTCCTCGTATGACCGCGTTTTTCAACCATTGAAAACCTGCTTTGAAGAGGCGAACAATGGGCCACGTCAGCCATGATGGCCCAGCGTACGCTCGAGCCGCGATGTCCGAGAAATAGCGAATCTGACGAATGTGGTCGGCCTCGGAGTAGTACGAATAATGCAGCAAATCCCCATGAATTCGGCTAGCGGTTTTTCCTTCCACCATCTCCAATCGATCATGCGGATTTTCCCCGCTCCAAACTGCACAACCAGCACGCCACAAACGCAACTTCCGATCGGGATACCATCCTCCGTGGCGCACCCAATGCCCACAATACGAAGTCAAACGATTGAATGCATAACCATCCGATTCGGAATCTTGTGTCTTCCAATGCGCGATGCCCACTTTCAATTCATCCCCCAAGGCTTCATCCGCATCCAACGACAGAAGCCACTCACCTTGTGCTTGTCCCGCCGCCCAATTCTTCTGCTCAATGTGGCCCTCAAAAGGATGATGCAGCACGCGTGCGCCGAAGGATTTGGCCAATTCAACGGTTGCATCCGTAGACCCTGAATCGACCACCAACACCTCATCAGCCACCCCTTCCAAGGATTCCAAACAGCGCGCAATATTACGCTCCTCATTGAAGGAAATGATGACCGCAGAAAGGAAGGGTTGGTTCATTCGAAGGGCTTCAGGAGGAAATTCTCTGCAAGTTACTGAGTTCAATCAGGAAGTTTCTAACGATTGCTTGCTGCGCAAGATTGCGCAGTTAATTTTGTGGCATGAATGTACTGTTGTTGGGCAGCGGCGGGCGTGAGCACGCCATTGCATGGAAGTTAAGTCAATCATCCTTGCTGAGAAGCCTTCACATGGCGCCGGGCAACGGCGGGATGGGCGCATTGGGAACGGTGGCGGATCTGGATGTGATGGATTTCCCAGTGGTTGAGCGCTATGCGCGGAAGTTCGACATCGGCTTGGTCATTGTAGGCGCTGAAGCCCCATTGGTCGCTGGAATCGTGGACTATTTTGAAGCCTCCGATAAATCGGATATCATGGTGGTGGGCCCTAAAAAAGCGGGAGCCATGTTGGAAGGAAGCAAGGAGTTTGCCAAAGCTTTCATGCAACGGCATAACATTCCTACCGCACGCTACGCCAGTTTCGATCACACCCAAGTGAACGAAGCTGTAGCAGCTTTGGGGCAGTTCCAACCGCCATTTGTCATCAAAGCAGATGGCTTGGCCGCAGGAAAAGGAGTCGTCATTACCGAATCAAAAAGTGAAGCCGAATCAACCGTTCGTGAAATGTTGAGCGGCAAGGCATTCAAAGACGCCGGAAAACGCGTGGTCATCGAGGAATTTTTGGAAGGTCGGGAACTGAGCATGTTTGTGGTGACCGACGGAGAAAGCTATCACCTGCTTCCTTCAGCCAAAGATTACAAGCGCATCGGCGAAGGCAATACAGGACCCAATACCGGTGGTATGGGTGCCATTTCACCGGTTCCGTTCCTGACCGAGGAATTTCAAGAAAAAGCGCTCAATCAGGTCATCATACCCACCATCAAGGGATTGCGCAAAGACGGAATTCCCTACTCGGGCATCATCTTTTTCGGATTGATACGCGTCGGTAGCGATCCATATGTCATCGAATACAATTGCCGCCTTGGAGATCCGGAAACCGAAGTTGTGATTCCTCGAATCAAAAGCGACTTGCTGCATTTGTTTGAAAGCCTCTGCTCAGGTTTGCTTTCCGAATATGATTTGGTGACGGATGAACGCGCGTCGACAACAGTTATCCTCGCAAGTGAAGGTTACCCAGGTAGCTATGAGACGGGACGGGAAATCGTCGGGTTGGACGATATAGACGGAATTGATGGGCACGTCTTCCACGCAGGAACAAAAGTATCGCGGAAAAAAACCTACACAAATGGAGGTCGCGTAGTTGCGTTAACGGGTCGGGGTGCAGAGGTGGAAGATGCACTGAAAAACAGCTACCGACTTGCTGAAAAAATAGGATTTGAAGGAGCCTATTACCGCAAAGACATCGGGGCCGATGTGTTAGATTTAGCCTAGCAATCGGCCAAACGAAGAACGCTCAATTCTCGATCTGAGACGACAGAAATCAAACGATTCCGCCTTCTTCTTCGGCTTTTGCCGTGTATTTCTTTTGCAACCGAAGCCAGAAAAAAAGACCTGCAAATCCCAATACCACAACACCGATGTTGAAGGGTGAACTCATGGGAACCAAAACCGTTTCAAAGGTCCATTCAATAAACTTTGCGACGGGAGTGATGACTTCTTGCGTATTCATGGTTGCTAAATTCGGGACAAAAATACACAACCCGTGATTTCATTCCTCCGCTCAAACCAACCAATTGCATGGTCCATGGTGCCGGTGTCCCTCGTTGTGGGTCTTGCCATTCTTGTGCTGTGGGGAGGATTGAGTACGCAGCAAGCTGTAATTCAAGGGATTGGAATACTCTTGTCGGCCGTAATCGCGCACCAAATCTATGTTCGCCGTTCTTTCGTGGAACGGGGAGATCCTGCGCTTGCTTGGATGATTGTGGTTTGGTCGTTGGTGCTCATGCCTTCGGCAATTGACTTACAAGAAGCCATCTGGACTTGGGTTGCCTTGATTTTTTCTGGATTCAGTCTGCACTTGGCACTTTTATCGCATCGTCAGCCAAGCACGAGCGGAATTCAATTTCGTTCTGGAGCGTTGGCCGGGTTGGCCATCACGTGCGATCCCACACAATGGGGAATAATCGCAGCGTTGCTGCTGGTACAGCTCAATACACGTCCCGCCATTTTACGTGAATGGTTGATGCTCGGTGTGGGCCTGATCTGGACCGCGTGGGGGTTGAACGTTGGGCTTCGTTGGATGCTTCCGGCATCATTTCTTGATCCAACGCAACCCGCGCATTTCCCTTTCGAGGGGTTTTTGTTTTGGGGGGTTTTATTCTGGGCATTGTTCGGTGGAAGCCTGCTGTTAGCTGAACAAGCGCAGCAAACTCTGCGCATTCAAAACACGCGATTGAACGCGCTTTTATTTTTCGGAAGCATGGTGCTCTGCTCCATGGTTGAGTGGGACCTGTCGGGTTGGATCTCTGCGCAACTCGTCTCCCTTCAAAACACACCTGTCTTGGCCATGGGGCTCGCCTTCTTCACCGTTCAAATTATTCCCAAACGCGACCGCTATGCCAAGTCCAATCCGCCATGGGTCGAACCGGTATTTTGGGTCTTTGTTGGTACGCTGTTGGTTCTTTTTACTTGGCCGCTGCTTCGCTGATTTCGGAACTTTACCGACCTTCGTAGCATGAAATTTGGAGTGGTCACTTTTCCCGGCTCGAATTGCGACATGGACATGGTGCATGCGCTGGAGCACGACTTGGGTTTTTCGGTGGTCAAATTGTGGCACAAAGACCGCGATTTGCAAGGCGTAGACGTGGTGGTCTTGCCTGGAGGATTTAGCTACGGCGACTACCTCCGCAGTGGAGCCATTGCCCGTTTTTCTCCCATCATGGAATCTGTCGTTGCCCATGCCAACCGAGGCGGAAGGGTCTTTGGCGTTTGCAATGGATTTCAAATCCTCTGCGAAACGGGGTTGATTCCCGGGGCGTTGCTCCACAACGAAAGCCGCAAGTTCATTTGCAAAAACGTCCACTTAAAGCCGGTTTCGCGCGTCGCCCCTGTCTCACTCGGGTACGCGACTGATGAAGCGATCCAAATTCCAATCGCTCACGGTGAGGGCAATTACTTCATCGATGCAGACGGCTTAAAGTCATTGGAAGACCACGACCAAATTCTCTTCAAATACTGCGATGAATCGGGGAACATCAACCAATGGTCCAACCCGAACGGAGCCGTGGCGAACATAGCAGGTGTCGCGAACAAGGCCATGAATGTATTTGGCATGATGCCACATCCGGAACGCGCAGCAAGTGCAGATTTGGGCAATATGGATGGCGCGGCCATCCTGCAAGGATTGGCCTCTTTGGTGGAAGCTTAACCTGCTTTGTTAGAAAAAGTTGCCAATCCGCAGAAGGCCTGTGAACATGATTGCGTTTAGTTTTGTTTGAATCTGACAGGTGCAATAAGACCCTACGCCATGAATCATTTCCCAGCAGGCCCCCATTTATCCCGCATTCTCGAGCCAAAAGACTTGAGGGAGCAATTCAACATTGAGGATCTGCCAGCGGTTTGTGACGAACTCCGGCAATACATTGTGGACGTGGTTTCTGAGAAGGGAGGGCACTTTGGCGCAAGCCTGGGGGTGGTCGAGTTGACGGTTGCGTTGCACTACGCATTCAATACACCGGAAGACCAGATCGTTTGGGACGTGGGACACCAGGCCTACGGTCACAAAATTTTGACTGGTCGCCGAGATCGTTTCCACACCAATCGCCAGTACGGCGGCCTAAGCGGCTTTCCGAAACGCAGTGAAAGTCCTTACGACACGTTTGGCGTGGGACACAGCTCCACTTCCATATCAGCCGCACTAGGAATGGCTGTTGCCAGCAAATTGGACGGGCGCAAGGACAAAAAGCACGTTGCCGTCATCGGCGATGGTGCAATGACAGCTGGATTGGCTTTCGAGGGGTTAAACCACGGTGGTGCTGAAGATGCCAACTTGCTAGTGATCTTGAATGACAACTGCATGTCCATCGATCCGAATGTTGGCGCTCTCAAAGAATACCTGACGGACATCACGACGTCAAAGGCTTACAATAAAGCCAAAGACGAAGTGTGGCATTTGCTCGGTCGCATTTCGAAATTCGGTCCGAACGCTCAGGCGGTTGCGCAAAAGGTGGAATCAGCCGTAAAGTCTGCGTTGCTCAAGCAATCCAATTTGTTCGAGTCGCTCAATTTCCGGTATTTCGGTCCGGTCGATGGCCACGACGTAGAGCACGTTGCCCAAATCTTGAATGACATTAAGGATATTCCAGGGCCCAAATTGTTGCACTGTGTCACGGTAAAAGGGAAAGGGTACGCACCCGCCGAAGCTGGAAGCGCAACCACGTGGCACGCCCCGGGTCTATTCGACAAGACCACTGGTGAAATCAAGAAGGTCACTGCGACCTCACCCAAACCACCGAAATTTCAAGACGTTTTCGGGCACAGCATCATCGAATTAGCAAAAAAGGACGCCCGCATCGTAGGTGTGACACCGGCCATGCCTTCGGGATGCTCGCTGAAATTCATGTTGAAGGAGATGCCTGATCGTGCATTTGATGTGGGCATCGCCGAACAACACGCGGTAACCTTCTCTGCTGGTATGGCTACGCAAGGCAAAGTGCCGTTTTGCAACATCTATTCCAGTTTCATGCAACGCGCTTACGACCAAGTGATTCACGATGTCGCATTGCAAAATTTGCATGTTGTTTTTTGCTTGGATCGCGGAGGTGTAGTAGGCGCGGACGGCCCCACGCACCATGGGGCTTACGATTTGGCGTACATGCGATGCATCCCCAACATGGTGGTCGCGGCTCCAATGGATGAAGTTGATCTGCGGAACATGATGTACTCTGCTTCCCAAAAGCATCGCGGTCCGTATTCGATTCGTTACCCACGCGGCACGGGGCACATCGTGGATTGGAAACAGCCGTTTCAGGAGATTCCTCTCGGTCAGGGTCGTCGAATGCGTTCCGGAAGTGATGTAGCCATTTTGAGCATCGGTGCCATCGGCACCCAGGCAACGGAGGCATGCGACGCGCTGGAAAATCGTGGCATCAGCGCCGCGCATTATGACATGCGCTTTGTGAAGCCGCTGGATGAGATGATGTTGCATGAAGTGTTCGGCAAATTCGAACACGTTATCACCCTAGAAGACGGCTGCATTATGGGCGGTTTTGGTAGCGCTGTTTTAGAATTCATGGGCGACCAAGGATACCAAGCTTCGGTGCGGCGATTGGGACTGCCTGACCGTTATGTGGAACACGGAACACAAGCGGAACTGTACGCAGAAAACCATTACAACGCAGCAGCTATCGTAACCGCAGCAGAAGAAATGCTCGCCGCTGCACAGGGCACATCGGCATCGCAAAGTGCATAATATGGAGCGCTCAGACCCGAATTCTCCAATACGAAATCGCGTTGAAGAAAGCGGATTGATGACGCTTGACTTGGATACGTTGGTCCCAAATGATCCGACTATCCCTTTTGATCTAGCTGATTTTCTAGAACACGGATTGATTTTGAAAGAAAAATCCTTCCGCGACGCAATGAAAACCTTGGACGAAGGGCATTGGAGGAATCGTCCCGTGGCACTTTTTTGTTCGGCAGATGCCGTAATTCCAGATTGGGCGTGGATGTTAGCAACCTCGAAATTGACGGCGTTAAATGCTGAAGTCTGGATTGGAAGCCAGGCGGATGCTACTGAGAAACGGTTGCTCCAGGCCATTGAGCGCATCGATTTGCAAACGTATCGTGACGAACGCGTGGTGGTTAAGGGTTGTTCAGCAGGAACGACCGCTGCAGGTTTGGCGCACGTCATTCGTCGTCTACAGCCCGTCGTGAAATCCATTTTCTACGGAGAACCCTGTTCGACGGTTCCCGTGTATAAACGGCCTGCAGAATCCCGCTGATTTCAGTGCTCCGTTGGTAACTTCGAGGCATCACACTGGACCGAAACCAACATGATCACTGCTCCCTCTGACCGCAAGCTGTTTCTCATTGACGCTTACGCCTTGATTTTCAGGGCCTACTACGCTTTTATGAAGAATCCGCGAATCAATTCGAAAGGGCTGAATACGAGTGCAATTTTTGGTTTCACCAACGCCCTTTTGGAGGTTGTTCGAAAGGAGGCTCCCACCCATTTAGCCGTTGTGTTCGATCCGCCTGGTGGCAGTTTTCGCAACGAAACGTATGCGGACTACAAGGCGAACCGCAGCGAAACCCCAGAAGACATCAAGCGAGCAGTGCCATGGATATTTGAAATCCTTGAAGGATTCAATATTCCATCCATCGTCGAGCCAGGATTCGAGGCCGATGACGTCATCGGATTCCTCTCGAAACAAGCGGCTCAAGACGGTTTCGATGTTTACATGATGACACCGGATAAAGACTTTGGGCAGTTGGTAACGGACTCGATTCGGATGTACAAACCAGGCCGTGGAGGAAATCCCGCAGAAGTCTGGGGCCCGGACGAAATTCGAGAAAAGTTCGATGTAGATGAGCCTCTTCAAGTCATCGATTTGCTCGGTATGATGGGAGACAGCGTCGACAACATACCTGGAATTCCTGGAGTGGGCGCCAAAACAGCTTCAAAGCTGATTCGTCAATACGGAAGTTTGGAAGGCGTCATTTCCCATGCTTCTGAGCTCAAAGGCAAGTTGCGGGATCGGGTTGAAGAAAATGCCGAACTCGCGCTGTTGTCTAAAGAATTGGCTACCATCTGCTTAGACATCCCCATGGAATGGAGTTGGGACGCAATGAAAATGGCCGACCCCAATTCCGAAAAGCTGCGAACCACACTTGAAGATCTGGAGTTTAGAACCTTGTCGCGTCGCATTTTAGGCGATACAGCTGCAGCATCAGGGGCTGAAAACCCCGTTCCTGCAAAAACTACCGGTGCTCCCGAATCAGCGCAACTCGATTTGTTCGGACCCCCCGCCGGCACAACGGACGAATCGGGAGTTTTCAATGCAGAAGCTGCGGACGATGGGTATGCAACCATTGCCGACGTCAAAACAGCCTACCGGTTTGTTCAAACCTTGAAAGAAAGGAGCGAAATGATTCAAGCGTTGACCGACGCTCCGGTTTTCGCCTTCGATACCGAAACGTCATCGCTCAATACCCTCACCGCTGATTTAGTGGGCATCGCATTCTCCACCGCCGCTAAATCTGGATGGTGGGTCCCCGCTCAAACCGCGGAATGGACGGAACAAGAGCTGCTTGACGCGCTACAACCGATTTTCGCAGACCCCGAAAAGGAAGCAGTTGCTCACCATTTCAAATTTGACTACAAGATTCTTGCGCGCCGCGGCCTGGCATTTCACAGCAAGGCTTTCGATACGATGGTCGCACATTACCTCATTCAGCCTGAGGTCTCGCATAAATTGGACCGATTGGCTGAAACCGAATTAGGATACGCCACGATTCCCATCACGGATATGATTGGAAAAGCAGGGAAAGACCAAAAATCCATGGCGGATTTGCCCATTGCTTCCCTCACGGATTATGCCTGCGAAGATGCCGATGTGACCCTGCAGCTGCGCGATCGGTTCCTCCCACAGTTGGAAAACGTAGCCGCTGACAAATTGTTCCGAGAAGTGGAAATGCCTTTGGTCCAAATTTTGGCCGATATGGAACTCGAAGGTGTCCGCATTGACGCGCCTGCCCTGGCTGAATACAGCGAAACTCTGGGTCATCAAATTGATGCCTTGAGCGAGGAGATTCAAAACCATGCGGGCCAAGTATTCAATATTGACAGCCCGAAGCAGCTTGGCCCCATTTTGTTCGAAACACTCGAAATCAAGGCCAAGATCAAGAAAACCAAAACCGGGCAATACCCCACCGGTGAGGAGGTACTTGAAAAAATACGTGATGCGCATCCCATCGTACCCGCAGTTTTGCGCTATCGCAAGCTGAAAAAGCTCAAGTCTACCTACGTGGATCCGCTGCCCATGCTCATTCATCCCGAAAGCGGTCGCGTCCACACCACGTATCAGCAAACGGTAGCGGCGACCGGTCGATTGAGTTCAAAGGATCCAAATCTTCAGAACATCCCCATTCGGACCGAAGAAGGCCGCGCCATTCGCGAGGCATTCATTCCGCGCGACGAGAATCACGTGCTGCTCGCAGCAGATTATAGCCAAGTAGAATTGCGCATTGCTGCAGCCCTGAGTAAAGATTCGGGATTGGTGGACGCATTTGTCAAGGGCGACGACATCCACACGGCCACAGCTGCCAAAATATTCGGCGTAACATCAGATGCCGTAGACCGGGAGATGCGCAGCAAGGCGAAAGCAGTCAATTTTGGCATTCTTTACGGCCAAGGCGCTTTTGGATTGGCGCAAAACCTCGGCATCCCGAGGCGTGAAGCGAAAGAAATCATCGATGCTTACTTCCTTCAATTCGCTCAATTGAAAGCTTTCACGGCCTCATGCGTGGAGTCGGTGCGAGAAAAGGGCTACGCCGAAACGGTTCTCGGGCGCCGCCGATACCTCCCCGACATCCAATCCAACAACGCGACCGTCCGTGCATTTGCTGAACGAAACGCGGTCAATGCTCCGATCCAAGGATCGGCTGCAGACATCATCAAAGTGGCCATGGTCCGCATGCAAAATTCGCTAATGTCCAGTGGTTTGAAGGCCAAAATGATCATGCAGGTTCACGATGAATTGGTCTTCGATGTGCCGAAAGAAGAAGTCGATACACTCCAGGGCTTGATTGTTGAGGCCATGTCCAAAGCGGTTGTCCTCGATGTGCCGTTGGTGGTGGACATGTCGACCGGAGCCAACTGGCTGGAAGCGCATTGATTTCGGTTCATTTGCGATAAACATCGCAGTGTGCGGAACTTTTTTGAATCACTTCCGTATAGGTGCTTGGTGAGAAGCAAATTGGGCTTCAATACCCAGACTAATAACCATGCGTTTTAATCAACGAATTCAAGCACTTCCCATCCTCATCGGCATGGGTGCATTTTTAGCCACCGGTTGCGGTGGAAGCCAGGACGAGCACGCCGGCCACGACCACAGCAATGATACCGTAGTGGTAGATGGTATGGATACCGATGGCATGGCCGTTACTTCTCGTCAAAATACCTTGACGAAAATTTTTCACGCCGCGCCTTCGCCTATGGAAACAGCCTCGCTGATCAAGCGCAGCGGCGCTCACTTCCATGCAGACGCCTTGAACGGAGCGGACCGCGCAAGCGAGTATACGACCAGTGATGCCCAAGCCATCAACCTCGGTATCTACGGGGCAGACTTAAGCTATGCCACCATCTTCGAAGAAAATTCTGCGAGTTTGGAATACCTGTCAGCCATCAAGGATTTGGCGGGGCAGTTGGGCATCAGCGATGTCTTGAGTGACGAAGTCATGGCCGAAGTAGAAGCCAACCGCAATG
>Ga0255781_10003100_pt1 | contig 13029 bp, 12 predicted proteins | sample 101ome_21_FD_179979 | JGI IMG/M metagenome (GOLD analysis project Ga0255781, IMG submission 179979) | Coastal salt marsh microbial communities from the Groves Creek Marsh, Skidaway Island, Georgia - 101413BT metaG (version 2) | ecosystem: Environmental > Aquatic > Marine > Intertidal zone >...
GTTCAGAGAGAAACTGATCGGCTGACAGGACGTACTCTCTGCCGCCTCCGAGAGCTGCGCCAGCAGCAGCACCAAGCACCGGCGCTCCAGTAACCCGCGATATCAGGATCGTAGCAATGAGGCTGGGAGCGCTTTCGAGGATGGTCTCGGCTAGAAACAGTCCGCCGTTCACGGGGTCGGTAGCAAACGCATCCAAAGTCCCTACAACAGTGTTGGGTGCAGCCGACAACGTCTCATCAACAAATCGCTGACTTCCTACATTTCTTTCCAAACCTTCGGAGCGAGCAATGAGCTCCTCTGCAGAAAAATACGCCTCAGCTGCCCGCGATAGAGCTGCGTTGCGATCCTCTTCAGTCAGGCCCTGTACCCGCTCATATTGCATCCGCGCAGTAGCGATCAGCGAGGTGCGAGTAGATGCAGGATAGTTCTCCATTGCGGCCCAGCCGCCATAGGGCTCTGCCAAGCGCTCGAGGATTTCTTCTTCGCTTCTCCCTATATCTAGGGCGATGCCCAGTTCTAATGACGACTGTAGGGAGGGAAACGCAGCTTGTGTTTGCAGAACGCCACGAGTGATCGCTCGACCGATCAACGTGTCTTCCAATTTGTCGCCTAGCTCTACGACACTGAGCGCAGCGTCACCTACGGCATTCACTTCGTTGAATGCCTGCTCTGCAACAGCAAGGCTCTCGCTGTCGTCCTTTAGGTCTGCGTATGCTGAGCCCTGAGTGGCCAACCGGCGCAAGCCGCTGTTCTGCTCCAGCAGTCTGCGGTATCGGGAAGCAGAAGCCTGCTTCTCTCGCTCCATGTAAGTTTGAGCCGCCAACGGCATTGGCAGGTTCATCTCTCTGGATATGCGGCGTACTTCAGCAACGACGGCGGGGCTCACGCCTTCGGCTAGCAGGCTGTCTGCAGACGCTACGCCGGATGCGGCTTGCACAGCAACCGAGGGGTCTAAGGCGTCTGGGGCTTCAGTGGCAGGCGGCTGCGGAGTAGCTTGATTGTTCAGCACCCGCTCCAAAGCGTCGTCAAATGGAGACGGTGGCGGCGTCGTTCCAGTGAGCATGCTGGTGGTGGCCGGAGTAACCGCAGTATCAGGCGCAAGCTCGGGTTGCTCCTGTCGCTGTAGAACCCGATCTAGTGCACTGGAAAAATCGGTTACTTGATCCGCCATAGCTTAGTTACCTTGTGTTCTTTGTTGTTCTTCATACACCTGACGAATTAGCTCCGGTGTCGGGTCCAAACCTTTGGTTGCGACGTTATTGTAAATTATTCTAACCGCTGAGGGTGGAACACCCTCGACATAATTGAGCTCAACAGTGCCGCTCAAGATCTTCCAGAGAGGCTCATTCCACTTACCCCAAACCGCACCCTCCATATAAGGAGTCGACGTGTTTAGGACGTCTGCGTAAGCCTGCATATCTTTGGCAGTCCAGCTCTCACCCCTATCCAATCTACGTTGTTTTTCTCTTTCCATCAGGAGATAAATTTCGTTTCGATTGGCAACATCGCGAGGCCTTGCGCCCGATCCGGAACGGATACCCATCGCGGTGATCACGCTATCGAGGGTTGTTTGCTCAGTCCTAATACCCGTCCACTCATAATCTTGACCAGTATTAAGCGCATTACGAGCAGCGCGTTGAGCGTTTAGAATAGTCTGCCATTGGGCGTCGTTTAATTTAGGGGCGGCGCTGATCAAATCGTATTCCGCCAGCTCTTCCGCAGAAAGTAGCTGTAGATTGCGGAACAGTGTGGTGTCGCCGACCACGGGTGCACCACTGTTCAGGGTCTCGAGATCGGATCGCTCTGATGCATTAAACTCAGCCAGCTGAACGGCGGTAAAATCATCAAAAAGCGTGCCATTGATTGCAGAGGCTCTAGCGTCTTCGTACAGCTGTTCACGGCGCTGCGCTTCAAACGCGGCTTGGGAAGCAAAGCGGCGTTCAATCTCAGCGACCAAATCTCTCTCTGTGTCGCCATCCAGCGCCATACTGCGCGCCAAATCTACGGCGGCCTCGAAGTCATCTGGATGCCGCTGTAGAATGTCGGTAGCCCCATTGATCACCACATCGATCTGCTCTCCGTATTGCACTACGCGCGTCAACAGATCGTCGTCTTCAAGGGTAACTGCGCCGGACTCGACGGCTTTCTCGTAGAGCTCTCTTCCTAGCTTTTCTTCGCCTTGACCTACTGCACGCATGATCGCGATGCGGTGGAACTGATCGCGAGCATCGGTCATGGCCTCCTCAATCAAGCGCTCCCGCTCTTCGGTGTCCGTCATACCGGCAGTCTCAAAGACTATTCGGTTGAGGGAGGCTTGCATAAACCGTTCTTCAGCGGCCTCCATAGCTTCAGGAGACGCCCACGCGGTTTCAGCTGCGCGTTTGGCAGCCTCCTCCGCTTCTCTGCGCAGGCGGGCGTTGTATGCTTCCCGCTGTTGGAACTCGTACTTAGCTGCCTGATCGAGGAGGGTTTCGCGACGGGCCTGAGCAAACTCTTGAGCAGCGAGCCGACCGCTCCTAGACAGTCCGCTAAGGCGTTCGTTGTATTGTGTTAGGTGCTCATCAAATTGCGTCTCAACGCGCTCCGTAAGGCCGAATGCGTCACGCTCTTTTAAAGCAAAGGCACCGCCTGTGCCGTCACCTTCACCCGTCGGGTTTTCGCCATAAAGTAAACTGCGCTCCCAGTCGCCCACGCCATTCTGTAGCTCGAGTAATAGCTGCTCGTCATTCTGGTTCCGCAGGTAATCAGCAAACTCTATCCCCCGCTCACCGAGCATCTGCATCATTCGGGAGTTAAAGGTGGTGTCCGGTAAAGACAGGTCTTGGTACGGCGTCGAGGCTGGCTGCGCCTGAACGCCGCCGAGAGCTTGGGCCCCTTGAGTGGCTGGAGTAGGAATACGAATAGCCATGAGATATAGTCCTTAATCGAACAGGTCCGCGGGGCGCGCACGCGGTCGAATGTAGCTAGGCCCACCAAAGACAGGACCGCTTGGTGGTAAGGCGTCGTAGATCGACCGTGCTCCAGAGAGCCCAGCAACGGCCCCAGCAAGCAGTGGATTGATGGAGCGAGCCTGCAGGTCCAGTAGCCCTGCTTGAGCTTCAAACTGCGTCCCCTCAATACGGGCACGGCGTGCTTCCCTGTCGATGTTGTTTTTCAAAGTCATAATGTCAAACTGTCCAGCGGCCCGAAGGTCGCCAAGCAGTTTTCCTGTGGTGGTCTCTCCGCCTGTTTCCAAGGCTATACCGCTGCCGCCAATGGCAGCTCGCGCAGCACCCATAGTCTGCTCGACTTTCGTGAGCTGCATCTCCCTAGCGACCTCACCCCTCTGGATGATGTCAGCCTCGTTCTGGGCGGCGATGGCGGCGTTGTTCTTAGCAACCGCGGCGTTGTACTCGGCCTGCGCTTTTTGGGCGTTGGCCTGTTGGACCGCACCGAGCGTAGAGACTGCCGTGGAGGCCATCGCCAGTACCGTTGCACTGATACACATTATGCAGCCTCCTTCTTATGAACCGTGCCTGCGCTCTCGTAACCCATGCGCTGCAATACGCTACTGACCGTCTGGTTGTCGACGCCAGCATACACGACTGGGCGCAGTACGTCAGCCTTGTTTTCATTTGCCCATTTCTCGAAGGCGCGCAGCAAAGATACGCCGGCCCGCGACCCGCGAGCTGCTTCGCGCACATAGAAGGCGTGATCCACAGCGACCTGCACATCAACCCACAGGTCTTGCACGATCTCGCCAAGGAACGCGCCCACCAGCTCGCCCTCGATCTCGTACCCAATCGACAGGGCCTCCGGCACCTCGATCAGGCGACCGATGATGTAAGAGACACGCGCCTCGTCCATCGGGTAATCAGCGTAGACGCCGGTGCGATGCATCTCTCGAGCGAGCTCGATCAGCTGCGGGATGTCAGTATCGGTCAGGGCTCTAAGCATTAGTTGCCACCCACCGATATGTCAGGCGTAATGGATAGCACCGTCAGCGGCAGCGGCGACCGCTGCTCAAGCACGACGCGCTTCTCTTTGCTCCAGTCTGCCTTCAGCGTGACGTTGATGTCCTCGGTCACCATAGGCAGCGGCTGGCCATACGCAGCCGGCAGCCCGAACTTTGCTTCTCGCATCTGGTCCGTTGAGGGTCCGGTCCACAGCCCCATGCTGCGCTCTACCTGCACTGTTAGGCGGCTGATGTTCATCGTGCGCTTGTCGACGGTATTGGCGCTGCCGTAAGTGGAAATCGGCAGCGTGACCATCTGGCAGGTGTAAGGCAGGCCGACGTGGATGCGGCTTGCTGGAGCGCTGAGAGTAACGGAGCCGGAGCTCACCACAAGTCCAGTCTCCGCATAACCGTTAGCGGCGGCCACCACCTCTGCGCCCTCAAGGTGGGACAGACCGGACACGGTGGTGACCGCCTTTCTGGCAACGCCGCCGGAAGAGTAAGCAGCGAAACCAGAACCGTCATACCCCGAACCGTTCAGATAAAGCTCGAAGGTGTTTCCTGTACGGTTTGCCACCGTAAAGCCAGTGCCGGTGTAATCGTCAGAAGCGATTTCTTGGCGGGTGTTTTTGTCGGAGACCTCGAGCACATCGGAGATGTCAACCGTGTCACCATTCTGAAGGGCATGCCCAGTTGCCGTGACAACAACGGGATTGGCGGCAGTCATATTTTCGATGGTGATCGGGACATCGAGGGAGAGCCCAGCATCGACGCAGAACGCATCCTGAAGGTCGGTGAAGTCGCGCTCATCTAGGCGCTCGACAAATTGCTTGACGGTGCCGTTGATGTTGCGCTCGATGACGAAATACGGAACGTCGCGACTTCCTTCGCGCACCACTGCAACGCTCTTAAACTTGCCCAGCGTTGTAGCGCGGGTCCAAGCGTACACCTCTTGCTCGTTCTGGTAGGTCAACACGAGGGCGACGCCGTCGTCCCTGATCAGCCAAAGCAGCGCGTACGGCGACGGAGCAAAGCCCCAGTCAACAATCGTCTGGCCATCGAGCAGGTGGCGAGCAAGCACGGTGAGATCACGGCCTGAGAAGTTGTCCCGAGAAAACTGGTAAGACAGCTCTCGGATAAAGTTCCCGTGCGCCATGTACAGCGCGAGATCGCCAACGACGATGGGCCGAAGCGCTGTCGACCCGTAGAAACTTTGCGGCTTGATGTTAATGGTTGACGGGGTGAACGGGCTGTCGCCCGCACCCTTCACTCGGAACTCCGATACGCTGGTCATCATCACCAGATCGCTCAACGGAATGAGGCTGCGGATTTCATTAACTTCTCTGGCTGCTAGCGACCCGACGATTGCGTCGTCATCCTTTACTGGGCTGGATGCTCCGAAATTATAAAACGCACCCGTCTGGCTTATCCAAAAGCGGTTGGGATAAGCGATTGAATTGGCGTAGACCTGACGCTGCTGAAAAAACCCAGTAGTGCTTGGCCAGTAGTTATCGCCCTCTTCAAATGGGTTTACAAAGGACGGCGGGGAGACGGTAAAGTCTGCTGCAATAAAGTCGTCGTTAAAGTTGAGGCCAGCAGTGCGCCCAATGAGACCATACGCATCGTCGTTAAAAGATCGATAGACGTTATAAGATGCTGCTCCCGCTACCTCAGACCACTCGATGGTGTGGTCCCAAGAAAGAGCTTCGGCGGTAACGTCCCATGTACGCGCTGCATATGTAAAGCCACCAGAAGTGTAAGTACCGTAACCTGTACTATCCACGGGGGAACGGTCAGTGCGGTATAGTTTAACAGTGTTTGGGTCTACGACTGAAACGATAAAGCGTCGATTATTCAGCTCCGTCATACCGCCGACGCCGGTTATGTATATCTCATCCCCATCAACAAGTCTGTGCTGTACTGTAGTGTCGAGGACGGCGGGATTGGCTTTGCTTATAGCATTGATAGGGACTGGCCCGATAAACAGGCCTGCTTGGCTCTCTTCTCCAGTTGCGGCGCTGACTGCTGTGACTTTGTAGCGGACTGGTCCGCTGCTTACGCGCCATATCCCACCTGAAACATACGCGGGCTCAGAGCTGGTGTCTGAGCCTTCTAGTCGAAATGTGTCTGCGCTCAGCGGGGTAACGCTGTAAACATTACCGTTGAGGTTTGATGGGCCAATGATAACCGTAATAAATACGCGCGCACCAGCGGGGAGGCCGTGGTTCGCCGACGTAACTACGGCGGGATCGGACAAGGTTACATCGGTGATCACACCGCCTTGTTGAAAGTTTACAGTCACGTTGAGGTCAGATGGAGCAGCGATGCTGGGCGCAAACGTGATCTCGGTCAGGGTCCAGTTGGTGTCGCTAATCCGCACGAGCTCTCGAGGTGCGTAGTCTGGGTGGACGATGGTCATCACGTCACCGCTCTGGGCGAAGTCCAGATCAAACAAATCGGCCTCTGCATATGGCGTCGCGATCTCGTACGGGTTGTTACCGGCGGCAAGGATTTGCCCGCCGTCTCTGTAGAACCGCATGTACAGGGGTCCAACCTCGATGATGTAGGTCTGCTCGCTGTTGAACTCAAATGGGATGATGCGGGTCGCTAGGGTGTACTTGGCTTGCCCCACAAAGCGCATACCTGCACGGCTCTCCATGCCGCCGGTGGCCTTGACGGTAAAGTTCTCCGCCTTCTCTACGGCGACGGCGCGCTTCGACAAGTCGACGCGCGCAGCAACGTCTGGGGAGACTTCGCCCCCAGCAAAACTAGGCTGGATCAGTTTGGACATACGTTACCCTCTTGCGGTAATCCACGTTGCCTCGGCTGGCCTCACGGCCTCGAAGCCCTCGTTTGCGTCGGAGGCTTGCGCCTTGCCGACCTCGATGTCAGCTAAAGACTTCATGTCCGCCATGATCTGGCGGTCTCCAGTGATGGGCATCGCGATGTACTGGGCTAGACGGTACGCCAGAGCGGTGACGAATTGCGCGTCAAACTCCTGCGGATCGGTGATCTGTGCCGTGTACTCGAGCGTGAGCTCGCCCTCATTGCACAAGATGACCTTGGCGTCTGAGCTGTTGCGCGCCACCTCAAAACGGATCGGCGGCTGGTCGTCACCAAGCGGGTTGACGATCCGGATCACCCGAAGCGCGTCGCTCGGGTAGGTGTACATGTAATCCCAGTTTGCAGGAGCGTCGCCGGCCAGTGCGGTCGGCGTCGCGTACTTGCGTGCGAATTTCCAAGGGTGCTCCCGAAGCACCATATCGCGCACGTCATCAAACACCAGATTGACCTGCTCCGCTTCTGGGGAGGCCTCGTCTAGGGAGGTAATGTCGTAACGGTCTCCGATGTTCTGGAGAGCGAGACGCGCGATCTGTACTTCGGATGCCATGAATTATTCCTCAGAACTGGTCTTACGGCGCGAGCGCACCGGAGGCCGGCGGTTGCCGCCCTTTGGTTGAGCTGCCTGCTCAGAGCGCTTCAGCTGCTCTTCGTCGACAACCTTGGGCTTGATCGGCTTCGGCTGCTCTTCCTCCTCAAGGATTTCCTCGAGCTCGGCTTTGCTTTCGATGATCTGTGCAGATGCGGGGAGCTTGCCCTCAGCCTCGAAGAAGTCGGGGAGGGCGTAAACTCGACCGGCGTTCTTGCCACGACCCATGCGCCCGTAGGCAGGGTGGTAGAAGCCGGCTTTGTCAAAACGTACGTTGATGGTCATAGGCTTATCTCTCTCTTCCTAGATAGATGGAAACGGGGCCCGATGATCGGGCCCCGTTAAGTGCTTAGTTGGCGCCGTCCGGATAGGCTTTCCACTTCGACACGTCTTTGGTCAGGAATGCGTTGATCGCACCTGCCGTCGTGGTCGTGGTTGCAGTGACGCACAGGATGCCGAGGTAGCGTTCATAGACATTACCCTCCATCGGCAGTGCGATAGCTGCAATCGTAGCGCCAGCAGCAGTCAGGCCGGCACCAGCGGCACCAGTGGCAATAGTGCCGGTGTCGTAGTGCACGGTTGCAGTACCATTGGTGGCGATAGCAGCAGAAGCGTCAGACGCCAGCTGGAACTTCACCGTGCCGGCGGCACTGGCGGTGATGATTGCAGTATCCACCTGAATGACGAGGTACATTGGCTCACCATTGCCGATGTCACGCGCCTCTTGCAGGTCAATAACGTCACCGATGAGGGCGGTTCCGGCGGCTGCCGCAACGCTGGTCGCATCGGCGAACTCGAGAAGTTCATCAAGGATCATAGCTGATCTCCTTTCTCAGGCTCACACAACGCGAGCTTCGTTGATGGACAGGGCATCACACCGACGGATCGGATAGCCACCCCACGAGGTCTGCATCGTGCCGCCAACCATCTCAGTGGTCAGGGTCGAGTTGGAGACCTTCTCGGCAGTCTGGCGACGCAGGAAGCCGAGAACCTGCTTGTCCATGTACCATGCACACCGACCGAACGAGGGGTTCGGGATTTCGGTAACTGCACGATGCATGAGATCGTTCAGGTCAGCACCGGAGCTCAGGTCTGCGGTAAGCAGCGAGCGGTCGATGTTGGCGACGCGGACAACATAGCGCCAGTCACGGACGGTGAGGCCCGCATCCCAGCGATAGTGCGTACGGTACGCCTGCATACGGCCGTTGTTGCCGTCTGCATCTTCAATGGTCACTTCGCCCAGATCGCGCTGCTGGAGACCAGCAGTCGAGCCCTTCGGCACGATGCCGTGGCAAGTGTTTGGCGACCAGCAGATCAACCAGATAGAAGCGTTGTCCGAACCCGTGCCGCCAGCGTCGATGATGTTGTCGCCGTTCTCGGCAGACAGATCATTGTAGCGGGGAGCAAAGCCGGTGAACTCTTCAGGAGCCGTGGTCTCGTCGCCGTAGAACAGCGTGTCCGCGATCTCTTGGTTCATGCCCTCGATGTGAGGACGGTCTTCCTGCAGGCGGAAAGCAGCAGGATCGCCAGCCATGTCTACGAGAGCCTTGTCGACTTCTGCGTAGTCTTCCAGCATGCCGCAGCTGTCGGTGACCTGTACGGCACGCGACTTGGTCGGCTGAACGCCGCCGTAGAGCTTACGCCATGTCGGGGATGGAAGCCCCGAGCGGATGGACGAGCGGTGACCAGTGGTCAGGTTGCCCTCGAGCCAAGTCATATCCGCGAGGATTTCGTTGGTCTCGTTGAGGATTTCGATCACGTCCGCGACGGAACCGTCGGGGTCGGTGACCTTCGCAAGGTCTGCGAGGGTCGGGTTTTTGACGCCAAGTGTGGCCATGTTGGGCCCTCCTTCTATTACGCCGATTTGTCAAACATGGACGGGTACATTCGCTTCAAGGTGCCCTCAGTCTGCGGAGCGGCATCGCCCTGCAGTAATGAGGGCTCAGCGATTGCTTTGCCCACGCGGTTCAGGAAACGCAGCACCGCAGGATGGTTGCCGATTGCAAGGCCGTTCGGGTTGTCTTGGCTTGGGGATTTGAGCAGAGCACGCAGGTCGGCGTCACCGAACTGCTTGATCGCATTCTCCGCGACCTTGAGGTTCTCGGCAAACTGCTCGCCGCCGATCTCCTTGTCAGTCTTGGCGCTCTCTCTCCAGCCAGCGACCTGACGGTCCCAGCTCTCAACAGCCGTATCGTTGAGCTGCTGCGCGCGGTTGATGTCGTACTCGATCAGGGATTGATACTGCTTTTGTGTCAGCCCCATCTCGCGTGCCTGTTCGGCAAACGCATCAATCCTGCCCTTGGTCTCATCATCAAGCTCGAGGCCCTCGGGCGGCTCGAAGGTGTACGTCTCCGGCACACCTTCATTCCCACCGCTCTCGTCATCCGACAGCAGATCGGCGGCATTCGTGTCGCCTGCGTCGCCAGTGTCGGCGTCAGCAAGCGTGGTATCGGCGGCGTCGGTGGTGTCGGTCGCCGTCGTGTCAGTTGTCTGTTCGTCTCCGGCGAGCAGGTCGCCTTCAGTCTCATCAGTCATCGTTCTTCTCTCTCTTCCTATTCGCTGAAGTGGTTTTCTTCCAGCATCAGCATGTACTTGGCTTTCGCCTGTGTCCTGACCTGATCAAGTAACGCTTCGCCAATCGATCTGGCCCCTTCGTTGAAGGCTGTGCTGTCACTATCGTTCGGTATGTGACTTAGCCTGCCTACATGACATGTACCATAAATCAGCTCATACAGGAAGCGGCGGCCTCTCGGCTCCTTCAGGACGTAGTCGAGATCGCGCCGGCGATCCTCCTCTTCCTTCTCCGCCTTGGCAACCTGTGCTGGGTCTGATGCATCGTACGTCATACAGTCTGCCCGCCCCCTTGCAGCAGCGTGGTCAGCGCGTTCGGGCTTTGAGTGTCAGCCTCGGACAGCACCTTAGCTGCCTGAGCGCCCTGCTGGAGCTGCATCATCTGCTGCTCCTGCGCCTGCGCCTCGGCTCGCTGCTGACGGATTGCGGCTACGCTGTCTGCGTCGCGTAGGATTTCAGGGCTGGCACCGAGGATTTCGCCATAGTTCCGCAGCGCCTCGTCGGCGTCGAGGTTGTCGACGATATCAGGGAACACGGCAGTCAGGTTGCCAGCAAAGGCAAACGTGCGCTCGATGGAAGCAGCAGCAACGGCCTCCTGCGCCTGCGCCAGCAACGAGATGTATTTGACCTCGAGGTCCACGTCTTCGAGCATTGGAGGCGGAGGTGGCAGCATGCCTGCATCGAGGGCAAACAGGAACACGTCTTCGATGAGCGGGTCGAGGAACTCGGTATTCAGGCGCTGGAGAACCGGACCAAGCAGCACGAGCTTCTCTTCGTGGCGCTCGGCGACCTCGGTTGCCGTCATCATGCGGCGGTCGCTGTTGATCATCATGGCAAACAGGTCAGCGTAGAAGCCCCGCTGGATGCGGTTCTGCACCTCCTGAATATCCATCATCATCTCGTTGATACGAGGCTGAACGGTGTACGCAGGCTGAAAACCTTGGGTGCCCTGCTGCGGGTCGACATAGGTCGTACCCCCCGGAAGTACAGTGGATGGCTTACCCTTTAGAGACATGCTCCCTACCATTGGAGGGTTCACCATTTTGTCGATAGCTTGGGCCTTGCGCTTCTGCTCGTGCTGCAGCTGTTTGATGTCGCCGAGCTGCTCCATCGCTGGGCTGTAGCCGTACACGTCGCCGCCCAGAACGTCCCAGCGCGGGCAGTACGCGGGGAAGGTATCGAAGCCTCCCTCTTGCAGGAGCTTGTCGCCGTCGGCGCCCTTCTCCATGTACACGTCCATGAACGCCTTGTTCTTCGGGTCGAGCGGGCGTGATAGGTCACGATCCTCAATCCGGCGAGGCTGGATTATGTGGATCACCTCAATGCGCTCGTCGTAGTTCTTCTGGTCCCACAGCCGCTTGACGGATCGGGACACGTTCGACCAATCCTCGCTGCCGTCGCGCTGGATCACGAACTGCTCGACGATCTGCGACACGCTCATCGTGAAGTCGCGGCACAAGGTGTTGACCTGACCGTACTCGTCTTCGGCGATGGCGTATTCGCCAGCGGTGAACGGGCGGAACGAGATCACGTCGGTTGGATGGCGGCGGCGGTACAGAGCTGCGGTGCCGAATGCACCCAGCTCGGTGTAGATCGACGACGCGCTGTTGTAGAAGTTGGATCGGGTGAGGATCGAGCGGATCGTGCGCTCGACCTGACCGAGCCAATCCTTGACGCCCTGAGCGTCCATCATCTCAGGGTCTGGCGTCTGCAGGCGGAACCACGGGCGAGCTGGGCTGGTCATCCCGCTCATCATTCCCGCCGACAGCGTGCGTAGCGCCTGACCGGCGGTGTTGTCGACGATCTTGCCGCTGCGTTTGCGGCCCTTGCTGTTCTGGCTCTCGATCAAATACCTGCCGCGACGAGGCAACAGGTAATCAGTGATCTCGATGTAATGAGACCGCCAGCTCGAGCGATCATCCTCGAGCCGTTTCCAGCGCAGATAGAGCGCCCCACGCTTGCCCTTGAGCGAGCTGTTCATCAGGTTTTCAGGCGTCTGCGCGACCATCGGTCATTCTCCAGATAGTGTCGGCTTGGCCGGCTGTGATGGGGGCTGACGTTCTGCCACCCGCTGTGCCGTTGCCGCGTTGGTTCGCTGCTGGGCCATTACTGACCCGTCAGAGTTTTGAGGGCGCGTGCGGTATCGCTCACGCTGATGCCACGGGCGCCGCCCTCATTGCGGATCGTACCGCCGATGCCGGTGCTGGCCGGCGCCCTCATCCCTGCGTTGCTACGGGAGCGAGCTTCCCGCATCGTCGGCGCTGCCGGCGGAGCGTACGGGATCGGAGGTGGCGCCGGTTGGTTGGTTGATGCGCTGCCGCCGAAGCCGGCTGGGATCAAGAAAAGTCTGAGGCGTGACATGGGAAACTCCCGCTTTGGTTTTGGTCAGGTACTTGCACAGCTGCCAAGGCGTCAAGGCCCATGACCGGATACCGCAGACGGCCTTGGTCAGGCCGACGCAGTTGTTGAGGATGAAGGGACCGGCTGCGCGGTAATCGGTGCGCGACAAACCGATGACGTGGTTTCCGTCGGCCGCCAGATGCTCAGCCAGCGGGTACTCCGGCGCGCACAACACTGAGCTGACGTAGCCGGTGAGGCGCAGGTCGTGGCTGACCCAGCCGACATTGCGATCATCGATCACGGCGCACCAGACGTGACGATAGCCCGACTTCAGCGCAGAGCTGAGCGGGTGCAGGTTGTTATGCTCAAAGACAACAAGTGCATCAATCATGGTGGCGAATGTACACGAATGTGCTTGACGTGTCGAGGTAAGGCTCAATCGAACGGGTCATACTCGTGGCTGGCCTGCTGATAGTTGGACCCATCGTAGCCGGCGCGGGCCATCTGATGCACCGGCAGGGCGTAGGTCAGGGCCAGCGCGTCGGCCATATCTGGCGACGACATCCCCCGCTTCTTCATGTCCTCTTTGCGCTCGAGCTGCACCTCGTTGCGGATGTTGTAGCCGTACTCGACGCCGGTCAAATCGGTCTTCAGGTCTTCGTCATCAGGCAGCCGGATGCCTGCCTTGATCGCGTCGCGCAGGTTGCCCCACATCTGGGCTCGCATGTTGGCATAGCCCTTCTGCGTTGCCTTG
>Ga0255781_10003107_pt1 | contig 13009 bp, 8 predicted proteins | sample 101ome_21_FD_179979 | JGI IMG/M metagenome (GOLD analysis project Ga0255781, IMG submission 179979) | Coastal salt marsh microbial communities from the Groves Creek Marsh, Skidaway Island, Georgia - 101413BT metaG (version 2) | ecosystem: Environmental > Aquatic > Marine > Intertidal zone > Salt...
GCCATCACGGCGTAATTACATTCAGTTTCTTCGAGACCTACCTTTTCGGTCTCGGGTTTTTCCACGACGGCTACTTCTTGGCGCCGAACGGGTGGTTCAAGCTCCTCGAGGGGACAATAACCTATCATTATTATACTTTACTTAGAGATTAATTTCAGTCTTCTTCTTCCTACGAGTCCTCTTTGGCTTGGAGGCATCAACATTCACTTCCTTGACTTCACCTCCTGTGGACTCCCCAGAGATTGACACGATGTCTGACACGTCGTCATCATCTATGGCCGGTTGGGAGGTCGCAGAGGTCGTTGAGGTGTTCATTGGTGGTGGGGGTGGCATCATAATACCACCCATCAAACTTGAAATGTCAACACCTGGTCCTTGCATTTCGTATTGCCCTGTGCCCCCAACTGGAGCATCTACAGCTGGTTGATCAGGGGATCGAGTTGTGTTCTGAACCGCTGCCATCATATTCTTCACGAGGTCTGGATTTTGTTTAATGACATCGTTCATATTTGGGAGAGCCGACTTGAACATACTGTTTGTCAAGTGGAACATCATCGCAGAACCACCAAGCATCATGATGAGCTTGATTTCTGGTGCAACGCTGACCTTGGAGCGGTACTTCACATACAACTCTTCAAAGACGCCGTCGTAGTCGTCTACATTTTCCATCACGGATTCAGACCAACCTTCGAGTTGGATCTCGAATGGGTTGTACCTCTTATTGAGGAATTCTAAGCCTGTAACACAGGCGATCAACATACGCCTTGAAAATCGAATCGACTGCTCGACATCGATACTGTATGTAATTCTCTTGACCTCTGATCTCAATTCGTCAATGTTTGAATAGGCGTTGAGACGCTTATTCACATTGAAACCTTTCTTTTCTAGGCGAGCCAACTTATTGAGAAGATCCGTCTTCTCTTCGTCGATAGAGGTGTATCCCTTGGAAGGTCTTTCACTTTCTTCATCTCCTCCACCACCCATTGGTTCGTCGTCATCGAAAAACATTGGTTCATCTTCACCGTAGTCAACTTCTTCATCTTGTTGTGTTTGTACAGGGGCTGATTGTTTATTTGGATTCACAAACGCATCCATAGCTTCTTGATGTTGAGGTTGTGGTCTGTGTCTTTTTGGGTCGACTGGTCTGCGTACAGGCTGAGGACGGGATGTTGAAATTTCAATTTCATCCATCAGGGCCTGCTCGTCAGCGTCAAGTTTCATAACACTCGTACCACCTCGGTCAATGACTATTTCTTCGTCCATCTACTCTCTATAAGGAAACTATTAAATTACCTTTAACGCACTTTAGAAAAAATATATGTATACTATAAATGTTCAAGTTCAACCGAGCTGACCGTAATGCTATCATGCTAATCCTTGTTCTCATGGCGATCATCCTCGTCCTCACCGCTACCAGAAGCAACTACCAACCCAGACCAATTGCCGTTTCGGCCAAGAGCGAAGCCTCTATCTTCGACCTCGAACACAAGTTGGAATGCGCCCCTGGTCAATCCAAAGAAGGCAGCCCATACACCAAGAGCTTGACTCCAGGTGGTATCTGTGGTGCCCAAAAGCTCGTCAAGGATTATGCGAGCTACGGTATCGAGGAAGGAATCGGTGGATCTTTAATCTAAGCTAATATAAATGGCGTTGATCACTTCACCCACTGAGACTATCCCCGATCTCAACTATGAATATCACACTATCACTATAGATTCAATTGGTCAAGATAGCGCCAATACTTTTACTTGCTACCTTGAACAACCCCTTCGCAATGTTGTCCAGGCTAGACTTTTGGCGGCGCACATTCACTCAAATGTAACCACTGAGCACTGCTACGTATCCATTGAAGAGTTGGACTCTAACTTTTCCGATCGTGCATCAAACACCCTTGGTGGTCAGTCATCTATGACCATTCTTCGCAATTCTTTTGCGAGTCTTGTAACTGATGACAGTTCGCATACCGCTGGTGATTCTCTCATTGTTTTTAAGGATAATTATCCAATCGTCACACAGTATATCGACCCAATTAACCGTATAGATCGTTTTAGAGTTACAATCCGGGATCAAGACGGTAATACCATTAAAAATCCAATCGTTTCCGCTAATAACTTTTTAGTTCTTCGTTTTGTGTGTAGAAAACCAAACTTGTAATTTTCTTATATTAAAGTAGTATACAATGTCTTCGGGTATTGTGCAATTGGTATGTATTGGTGCTCAGGATGAACATATTGTTGGTGATCCCGAGATATCATTCTTCAACTCGACATTTAAGAGACATTCAAATTTTTCGCAATCCATTGAAAAACAAACTATACATGGGCATGTGAAAAATAACTCTCTTTCGACCATTCGTATAGAACGAAGTGGTGATCTATTGGGATACACATATTTCACAATCGATAACGGCGCTCAAGCCATGGACAGCTCAAACTGGGAAAGTCTTATTGAAAGTGTGCAGCTCGTAATTGGTGGACAAGTCATCGACGAACAAGATTCTACCTTTTGCGAAAACATTGCGGTCGATATGTTGGCCCAAAATGTCACAAAGAGTTCAAATGGACCACACCCAGGGGGTAGCACTTCGAGCTCTTTTTTCTACCCACTTCGTTTCTTCTTCTGTGAAGGTGCGCAGTCGGCGATTCCATTGGTTACTCTTCAGTACCACGACGTGGAGTTGAGAATTCGTTGGGGATCTAACGCTGGTAATTACAACTGGGAATGTTACTCAAATTATTACTATCTTGATAATGAAGAACGTGGTAATATTGCTTCAAGAACACACGATATGTTGATCTACCAAGTACAAAAGAATATAGGTTCAAATGATCATATACAAAATCTCAATTTTAACCATCCAGTAAAATTTATTGCGAGTGCGAATAATAGTGGTAGTAGCCCACTTGCATCGGAAACGAACAGAATCAAATTGAGTGTGAATGGCGTCGATCTTTCAAATTATAAATGGGCAAGACCAAATTTCTTGGATGTTTCTCACTATTATCACACAAATTACGTGACATCTCCAGATATATTTATGCACTCATTTTGCCTAACAACAAGTCTTCATCAACCAACTGGTTCGTTGAATTTTAGTCGCATAGAAAATGCAAAGATTCACAGTGAAACTGAAGTATTGAATGATACAATTTACGCCGTAAACTACAATATCCTCAGACTAGAAAATGGTATGGCGGGTCTTGTATACGCAAATTAAAATCAGGGATTATATAAATGGTGAAAACCACTGGTGTGACCCAACCTACAGACAAGGTGCGTCTTGGTAGGTTCACAGAGTGTGATCAACCACATAACTCAATAGTATTGAATGCATCGAATGCAAAGATTGACAACATTGAACATAGTGGATTTTACGTGACACCAATTAGGAATGCAAATTGCTCAAATTTACTCGCGTACAATTCCACTACAAAAGAAATTATCGACGTCGGCGGTCAAAAATTGAAGATTTCTTCATTGGAAGTAGAAAACCTCGATGTTGTGAATTCAAATACGGTTCATAATTACTATATAGATAATCCCGTTTTCGACATCGCGAGGGGAAACACCCACAACTTGGAAGATGTTGGTATAGTCATGCACAGAAGTGGTGGAAATGTTGACATAAAGTTCTCTGAAAAGGATAATCATCTCTCATTGAACAAGGATTTATCCGTAGATGGAACTGTCAAAGCCAAAATATTTGAAGGTGACGCAGGTCTTCTCTCAAATGTTCAATTTAATTTTGAAATCGGAGATACTTTTGAAAATTTGAATGTTACAAAAGAATTACGGGCCGATGGGGGTCTTCTTTCAAACATCTCTATTCAACAATTAAAGGATTTGGATGGTGCATCCCTCAATCTATCTGCGGCGTATGTCGATGGTCCAATTCAATCTAAGAAGACTATCATGTCTCACACGAGCGTGATCGCACCCACATTCAAAGGTGACGGGACACAGTTGGAGGGGGTGGCGCTCGAGAAGGATCTTCAAGAAAGTTTCGGAAGAATAGAAAAAATTGAAAAAGTTTTACCAACTATAAAAGTTTTAGAAACAAGTGTTCAAAAAATTCCAAACATTGAACCATTGGAAGAAAGAATTACTTTAGTTGAAAATACTTTGACCAACTTCAATCCAAATGATAGTAGAATTGAATCACTTGAAAAATATAATTCATATGTTCATGAAAAAATTCAAAAGATTCAAAACATTGAAAAAGATTTAAAAACTTTGAAACCAACTATTCCGGACATTTCTGAAATAACCCAAAATGTTACCAATATTAAAAATGAAATTCCAAAAATACCAGAACTTGAAGAAAAGTTTAAAAACTTTGAAAAAGTTTTTCCAAAAATTAAAAGTATTGAAAATTCGATTTTTTCAGTGAATGATAAACTTGTAAAAATTCCAAACTTGGATCAAAGACTCGGTAAGATAGAGTCAAGCACTGTGAAGACAGAAGACTTTAAATCTGTGAAAAAGATTGTTGATGATTTAAACACAAACATTCCAAAACGTATAAACACCGCCATTAAAAATGCATCGGATCACTTGGAAAATCTCGACAAACAGATACTTCGTTTTGGTCCTCTCGAATCTCTCGTATCAAATATTCATGATGCAGAAGAGAATATCTTTGTCATTAAGGAGGGGTTACCAAAACTTGACGAACGCATCACAGAACTTGAAGAATATGTACCTCCGCCACCAACCCTTCAAAGTGTGACTTCGTGTGAAAGCAATACGGTGTGTACAGTGACATTTGAAAATCCAAAACTTTCACTCACAACATTTGGTAATATTGGTATAGGTACAGACAAAGCCTCTTCTAGATTAACTATTAAGAATGACCCAGATATAACATCTGTGATTGGTGAAGTTGATGCAATTAAATTGAATGATCTCGCACAAATAAATGCATACACAAAGGCTAATAATGGTTTGAGTACAGGTAAAGCTGGTGGTCTTGTATTTAAAACAAAGAGACCCAAGGGAATACTTGAACCTAGTATGACTATAGATGGGAATGGTTCTGTTACAATAGGGGGAGTCGTTCCAAGTCCATCTGCTATACTCACCCTCAACTCAACAACGCGCGGATTATTGTTGCCACGTATGACGACCGAACAAATTGATAATATTAAAAACCCCGAACCAGGTCTTATGGTTTATGACACCGATAAGGATACATTTGTCGGATATAGAAAGACTGGTTGGACCGAACTTTGCTAAAATAAAATGACTTATTATATAAATGGTGAAGAACCTAAACACTATTGAAAGATCCGAAAGGATCAGAATAGGTAAATACACACCAGATGAACAGGCGATAAATTCCATCATCATTAACGCCTCTTCAGACCTACTCGACGCAAATGTGAGTGGGTTTCATGTGTCACCTATTCGGAAAGATTCAAGTGTTTTGTCAAACACACTAGTATATAATACAGTGACTAAAGAAATTGTAGATTCTGGTGAAAATGTCAATAAATCTTTAGAAGATGTGACAGCCATAGGTAATACCACACCATATACCGTAGAGTTTCAAAATACGACCGCGGGTTTCGTTACATATGGTTCCGTGGGCATTGCAAACACCGCACCCGTCCACACACTTGACATTGGTTCAAATGTTTCCATTGATGACACCGGTTCGAATGTGGTGGATGTTACGGGTAATATTTTTGTATCAGATACCCTATTTGTGGTTGGTAACTTGGAAGTTTTGGGAGACACAACACTTACAACTCAACAAAATTTACTCATTGATGATTCAATTGTAGAACTTGGTAAAAACAACTATGAATCAGATGCGGGTTTTGATTTGGGTTTTGTAATGACACGTTCTAGTGCGGTATCTAATGTGGGTGTGGGTTACAGAGAAGCTCAAGATGAGTTTTTCATTGGGTATACAGATAATAATGCATACGAGCATTACTTGACACCAAATAGCGACAATAATGTGAAAGTGCACGTATATGGTTCTATCGTGACAGACGCAAATGTCGGTGTCGCTAACACTTCACCTACACACACCCTTGACGTTGGTTCAAACTTGTACGTTGACGACACTGCGTCAAATGTTTTGGTTGTCCATGGAGATGCAAAAATTGATGAAAAACTTTTTGTCAATAATGTTTCAGTTTCAAATGTTTTGGATGTTTCCGGAAATTTAAATGCCTTGTCAGAATTGAATGTTACAGGTAATTTGTATGCATCATCAAATTTGGATGTAGCTGGAATCATATACGCCTCCTCAAATGTGGATGTATCCAAGGAGCTCAATGTCTCTGGAAATGTATACGCATCGTCAAATGTAGATGTTTCTAGGGAACTTAGTGTGAGTGGTAATGTATACGCGTCCTCAAATGTCGATGTATCTAAGGAACTTAACGTGAGTGGGAATGTGTACGCCTCCTCAAACGTGGATGTGTCTGGGGAACTTAACGTGAGTGGTAACGTGTACGCCTCCTCTAATGTAGATGTATCTAAGGAGCTCAATGTCACAGGTAACGTGTACGCGTCGTCAAATGTGGATGTATCTAGGGAATTTAATGTGAGTGGAAATGTGTACGCATCCTCGAATGTGGATGTGTCCCAACAATTGAATGTTACGGGCGACGTCAATGCTTCTTCAAATGTAAATGTTACAAAAGACTTGAATGTAACAAGAAATATCTTCGCGTCCTCCAATGTTGTCGTATCTAGGGACTTGGCGGTTGTTCGTGATATTTATGCATCAAATATTACCGCAAATAAAAAACTCACGGTGACTGAAGACATTGATGCGTTATCGAATGTAAATGTTACAAAGGATCTCAACGTCACTGGGAATGTATTTGCAAATTCGAATGTTAGTGTGACAAAAAATTTGGATATTTTGGGAAATGTTTATGCTTCAAACAATTTGAATGTATCTAAAAATATAATTGTCACGGGGAATGTCCTCGCAAATTCAAATATTGTCGTTTCAAATGAAGCTGTCATAAAAGGTGATCTTTACACGAGTGGCAACGCTTTCATTTCAAAGGAGCTCACTGTAACCCAAGACTTGACTGCGTCTGCGAATGTTGATGTCACAAAGCATCTCAATGTGACCGGTAATGTATTTGCAAATTCGAATATAAGTGTAGCAAATCAATTGGGTGTTTCTGGAAATGCTTATGTTTCAAAGCGATTGTTTGTTACGGGTGACGTAATCGCCAACTCAAATGTTGACGTCACCAGAGATATAAATGTCACGAGGGATGTTATTATTTCTAGAAACGCGAATGTAACTGGAAATGTTACAGCTTCCTACTTTTATGGTAGTGGTAACACACTTTCAAACGTGACACTTGAACAGGTTACTTCATACGGAAATTCAACATCTAATACGGTGTTTTTCAATAATCCAGACATCGCGGTGGTCACTGAGGGTGATATGGGTGTTGGTACGGATACCCCGGATAAAAAACTTCACGTCGCGGGTGATATTCTCGCGGATGCCAATGTATACGCAGTTCAATACTTTGGTGCGGGTAACACACTTTCAAATGTGACACTCCAAGTTGTGACTGATAAGGGTAACACAACTTCAAATACGGTGCAATTTACAAATCCAACGACGGCGTTTACAACAGATTTAGTGTCAAATGTTGAAGTTAAGTTGGATCAATTGTCAAATGTCATTGTCACTGATCCACAAGCCGACCATCTTCTCGTGTATGACGGTGCAAATTGGGTGAATGATTTCAACTTGCACAACTTTATCAAGATTCACAACCTTACGGGTTCAACTCTTCACAGAGGTAATGCAGTCTATATCGTTGATTCATTCAATAACAATGTAGCAAATGTTGCTTTGGCCAAGGCGGATTCCTCAGCGACTATGCCGGCTATTGGTCTCATACACGAAGATGTGGCTCCCGGGGATGAAGGTGTCGCTGTGGCGTATGGTAAAGTTAATGGTATAAATACAACTGGTTATACCGAGGGTCAAACGGTGTATGTGAGTAATGTGGGTGCGGGTCATATCATGTCCTCAAAACCATATGGACTGGGTGATCAAATACAAAACGTTGGTATATGTATTAGAGAACACCCGAGTAATGGTGTTATTTTCGTAACGGGTGTGGGTCGTTCCAATGATATTCCAAATGCACCCATTTCTTCGGCACCCAATTACGTGTACGTAAACGAAACCAATAATGATATGAAAAAGATTGCACCCGAAGACCTTCTCACAAAACTTCAAACCCTCGAACAAGTTGTAAATACCGGTAATACAGTGGCGAACACTATTAACCTCACAGGTCTTACGACAACTGGAAATGTTGAAGTGGGTGGTGATATTTCGATTGATGGTCTCACAATCGATTATTTACCAATGGTGGGTGCAAACAACTACTTGGTAGATTCACCTATACGTAAGGATAATGGAAGTATCATTATTGATGGCGATACCGAAGTGACCGGTAATTTATATATTACAGGTAATTCCATTTCTATTTCTTCAAATAGCCTTGTGATTAGTGATCGCATTTTGGGTATTGCCAATAATAATCCAAGTCACGACCTAGATGCGGGTCTTATCATAGAACACCCGGGTCACAACATTGCACTCATCCACCACGGGGATGAAGATAGATTTTCTATGGGTTACACACAAAATACTATAACCGACGATCACGTTTTACCGGATTTAAGTAATGCGTTCTATTTGGACATTTTGGGTAACGTCCACGTGCAAGATAACATCTTTGTGCAAAATAATATAACTGTCGTAGATACCGTATATGCAAATTTTTTCTCTGGTGACGGTGGACTCTTGTCAAACTTGGCGAGTGATTTCGAAGAAATTATAATTAACGGTAATACAACTTCAAATACAGTTGAATTTAGAGGTACAACAAGCTTAGTCACCACCGGTTCGGTAGGTATAGCAAACACCGAACCTGGTCACGATCTTTCGGTTGGTTCAAATTTGTACGTAGATGACACAGGTTCAAATGTACTCCACGTGACGGGTAACGTATATGCGACACAGTTCTTTGGAGATGGTTCACAACTTACGGGTCTCGTCACAACTCTCGAAGATGTTGCCAATAATGGTAACACTACTTCAAATACTATTCAATTTACGAACTCTGATGTTGGTATTGTAGCCACCGGTAACGTAGAGGCTGCCTACTTTAAGGGGGATGGTTCGGAACTTACGGGTCTCATTACAACCCTCGAAGATGTTGCCAATAATGGTAATACTACGTCAAATACTATTCAGTTTACGAACTCTGATGTTGGTATTATAGCCACCGGTAATGTTGAAGCTGCATATTTTGTTGGTGACGGTTCACGACTTACCGGTGTAATTACGTCGCTGTCTCTTCAATCAGTGACTGACGATGGTAATACTACATCCAATACCGTACAATTTACAAACACCGAGACAAGCTTTGTAACAAGTGGTTCCGTTGGTATCGCAAATACCCTCCCGGGTCACGATCTCTCCGTTGGGTCAAATTTGTGGATAGATGATGATAGCTCAAACACTTTAACGGTCGACGGTAACATTCTCGCACACCAAATCACTCTCGATACCATAGCCATTCGTTCAGCGTACGCACTCGAGTATATCACCCAAACGGGTAATACATCTTCAAATACAGTTGAATTTACAAACGCCACAACAGGTCTCGTCACTGTGGGTAACGTTGGCGTCGCAAACACTCTCGCAATCCACACACTTGATGTGGGATCAAATCTCTACGTGGACGACGTGGGATCGAATGTGTTGCACGTGAATGGAAATACTTGGTCCAATGAAGTTTATACAAATAAATTGGGAGTTGCAAATCTTACACCCGATCACGATTTAAGTGTGGCATCAAACTTGTATGTTGACGACGATGGTTCAAATGTCCTTGTTGTCTCCGGGAATGCTTCATTTGGAAGTACGATAACATTGGGAGCCGTGGAAATTACAACGGCCTATAATCTTGAAGAAGTCACAGGTGAAGGTAACACTACATCAAATACCATACAATTTACAAATACTGACGTGGGTATCGTTGCGAGTGGTGGTATCGTGACACACAGTGATGGATACGCGTGTAAGAGATACTCGTATAGTAACGTAAACATACCAGTGGGATTTTCAAATGTCGGTCTCACATTTAGCTCTAACGTATTTTTTGCAAAGGTAACCGCACAATTACTCCACGGAAATGAAGAAGTAAGCACCCTTGTATTTGATACCCAGGGAGGGACAAGGGATGGTACAACATCATCACTTGACATTGCCGTTGGTTCAAAATCCCTCTTTGGAAACACAAATACAAAACCATGGAGTTCCGTAGTTGATACAACACCCACCATGGTGATATTAGAGCCGAGTGCAGTGGGTTCATCTACATACGGGTGTGACCTATTTGTAGAATACATGTCATCAGCCCCAGATGGCAAATTAGAATCAATTAGTGTAGATGCAATCAATGTAAAATCTTTTGTATATTAATATTAATGGCGTCAACAAACATTCAAACTTTTCCTGGAAAAGTTGGTGTTTCTAACACGAACCCTGTACATACACTTGATATTGGCTCAAATGTATATATAGACGATACAGGCGCGAATAAACTTACGGTTACCGGTAACATTCACGCGAGTGGTATAACTATTGATGGTGACATAACGGTGATAGATACACAAAATCTCGCTGTAAAGGATCCAGTTATTCTATTAGCCTCTGAAAGTACTGGTACGAGTGATACGGGTATTATTATGAAAAGAGCGGATGGGGATTCCAATGTGGCTGTTTTTTATGATGAAGGGGTTGGTCTTAAGATATGCCACACTATGTCTGGTGCCGATGATACTCAACTTGTTGCAGATACTTCAAACGCACTTAATACAAGTATTTATGGAGCTGTTACCATAGAAAATACAACATCGCAAGCTCTATCCGTTGGTGGAGGTGCGCAAATAGATGGCGATTTCCAAGTTGGGGAGGTCGCAAACCTCTTTGTGGATGTGTCTACCTCGAATGTGGGTATTGGCACAGCAGTACCAGCCTACGAGTTAGATGTCGTAGGGAATGTTCACGCCGACTACCTGATAGGTGATGGCTCGGCGATCTCTGCGATACAGTCTTCGAATGTCAGTGACTTTGCATCAAATGTGTCTCGAATTGTGGCTCTCGAGACGGATTTGGGGTCGAATGTGACCCGAATTGAGACTCTTGAAACGGATTTGGGGTCGAATGTGACCCGAATTGAGACTCTTGAAACGGATTTGGGGTCGAATGTGACCCGAATTGAGACTCTTGAAACGGATTTGGGGTCGAATGTGACGAGGATTACGAACCTCGAGAGTGGAGATTTGACCATCGGTGGTGAAAAAACGTTCAGTTCAAACCTCGAGGTCGGAACGGCGAATCTGTTTGTGGATACGACGACGGGGAATGTTGGGGTTGGGACGACAACACCTGCATACAGCCTTGACGTCGTGGGTGACATTAACCTTTCGGGTGACTTTTACCAGGGTGGTTCTCCATTTGTGAGTTCCCTTTGGACTTCATCGGGCACGGATCTCTATTACAATTCGGGGAGTGTTGGGATATCCAACACGGCTCCGGATCATGATTTGTCGGTGGGATCCAATCTGTACGTACACGACACGGGTTCGAATGTACTCGTTGTTGATGGGAACATCAGTGCGTCTAACACGGTCACCGCACAACGTCTCACACTCAACAACGTCTCGATCTCCACGACCGTGAATCTCCAACAGGCCACGGACGTTGGGAACGTGACCTCGAACACAGTGCAATTTACGAATCCAACGACGGCGTTTGTGACGACGGGGAATGTGGAAGTTGGTGGGGAGTTAAGTGTGAGTGGGAATGTGGAGATGTCGAGTAACTTGACGGTGACGGGGAACATTTATGGTCCAATGACAACATTCAGAGCTTACTCTTTTAAAACATCCTATTCAACTTCGTGGACTTCTGCTGAAGGCTTAGCCGAAACGGAAAAAACAATACTCACACAAAATGTCACGGTTCCAGACACGTACACGAGTGTGTCTCCGTGTACCATGCGTGTATTTTATATGTGGAAATGGTTCGGTGAAGCCGATGGCAATGACGATGGGAATACGACAGACAGATTTCATGAAACGGGATGGCGTACTAGTATTACACACAACAGTACAACATATGACATGAATACTGGAAAATTTGGAAGCACGTCACTCGGATTTTACGTTGTATCAATGACTGCAATTGGGTACCATTCAGATGAAACTTCTACCCCCGATATGGCCATGATTGAAGGTAATTTTGAAATAAATGATGTGAGTGCGGGTGACGTGTTAACCGTTGATTTAACCGTTGTTCCTATAAATGACTTTTGGGGTACACTGTACACAAATAGGTGTATATCTGACATAAGCAACGATTCCAGAGAAAGAGGTACAACGTCCTTGATCGTGTGGTTAGAACCAATTTTATAATATTCATAAACATTAATGGACTTATTAGCAGTTTTAAATGATTTGAGACCGGGTAACACTATCGGTTTCAAAGAAGGGTGTGAAGAAACGCTATCCAATGTTGTATGGATGTCACAGACTACACATGATGGGACCCCTTTTACTGCACCAACACAAGAAGAGTGCGAAAATCACTGGAACACAACACTCAAAAATAAAAGGACAATGCATAGCCTACGCACAAAGCGTGATCGTCTCATCAAAGAGAGTGATGTATATAGCCTCCCAGACTTCCCCCACCCCACCCCGGAAGCTAAACAAGCGTGGTTGGACTACCGCCAAGCCCTTCGGGACCTCCCCGCCAATACGACGGAACCCGAAAACCCCGTTTGGCCTGAACCCCCCAAGTAACTCATTTTCCAGCTAAAAATAACCTCATCAAATAGTAGATGTCTCTCTCTACAGGAACAGTAGTATTTGAGGATGCAACATTAAAAGCGGTGGAATTGGTTGCAGAAACCATGACCCTCAACAA
>Ga0255781_10003118_pt1 | contig 12977 bp, 11 predicted proteins | sample 101ome_21_FD_179979 | JGI IMG/M metagenome (GOLD analysis project Ga0255781, IMG submission 179979) | Coastal salt marsh microbial communities from the Groves Creek Marsh, Skidaway Island, Georgia - 101413BT metaG (version 2) | ecosystem: Environmental > Aquatic > Marine > Intertidal zone >...
GTCGATCGGTTCGATGTATGCGTCTCGAGCCGTGCGAGCTCCTGCGAGCGTGTTAGCCGCGAACGCCGCGGTGAGCCAGGAATCGGAGAGCACGGCGGGCAGCGCTGCCGGTGAGGGACGCAACGCTGTGCGTGCGAACGCCAAGCGCATCGTGGAGCTCGCCATGTGTGTCTGGGACGACGCGGTGCAAACGTTTTCGGATGAACGCGGCGTCGATGTCGATCGGCTTCGAGTCATGATGGAATCGATGAGGTGCGCACGTTTGGCGTTGAAACTCGCGGACGACGCCGACGAGACGGAGATCTGGGACAATGGAGGCGCCTCGGTCGCGTCCGACATCATCCCTGAGATCGCCAGTCGCACGCTCGTCGCTTTCCCTTCCAGAACACCGTCGAGCGTGGTGGAGAAACAAGACTTGTCTCAAGCGCGAGAGGCTCTCGTCGCTCTGAATTTTGAGACGTGCCACTTTCTCCTGAACGCCTCTTCATCGGTGGCGAGCGCCGCGCTCGTGCGTCATCTCAACCCATCTACGTTAGATGCGCTTCCACACGTGCTCGCTCGAGCGCTTCAGTACTTGTCCTCGGCGTTGGGTGGTGTCGTCCTCGATGGCGGCGCGACGGGCGAGTCTCAAGCGACTCCGGACGAATCATACGGTCACATTTTAGCGCTCGCGCGCGAGGCTCTCGCGCTACCCGCGTGGTGTTTCACCGCCGGTATCACGGGATCGGCGTGTTCGGATCTCATCGCGAGTGTCTCGAACACGTGGGAAAAGGCGGTCGCGTCTCAAGACGCGGTGCGCATCGAGCACTGCATCGAACTGCTCGCCACCGTGCTCCCCGAAGAAGCACGTCACGGTTACGCCCGAGTCCCCATGGAGATCGCGGCGAGTTGGGTGCGGTGCTTTCCTCGCGTGCTGTGGTCGTTTAAGCACGAGAAACCTGTGGCGTCTCAGAGAGTGTTGGCTTTATTACACGAGGTGGCTGCTCAAAACCCTCCTGGATCGCCTCTCGCGGATGTCTTGACGGCGTGCGAAACCGAACTCGGCGTTCTCTTCTTCATGGTTCCGCCCGTGGGGTCGCCGGAGAGTGTGAAGTCTCGTCCTGGTCCGTTTGCGCGGCTTCCCTTTGCGTGCCAGACGTCGGCGGTGCGTCTCGTGGGCGTCTTACCGACGCTCACACAACCGACGATACGAGCGCTGACGAAGATGTGTCTCGACGTGGATCGAGTGAACGAAGAGCTCTCCGTGATCGCGATCGAGACGATGCAGACCAACGAGCTCGCGGCACCTCTCGAGCTTACGGTTTCGTTTTACACTACGCTTCTCATCGGATCTTCCGGTGTGGAATTTCTCGACAAATCGAGCAAGCGCAAAGACGCAGACGTCGAGGCCAAGGCGTGGTGCATCGCGCGTCGCGTCGCTCCCAGAGCGGCGGCGGCTCTCGTTGCCCTGAGCGACGCTGACGCGCCGTGGATGGCACTTTCATTCGCCACGGCGGCGCTTCAACAAATGTGGACGACTAGGGTAGACAAAGGAGACGTGGACGGAGCGACGAGAACCGCGAGCGGTTTCGCGGCGCTCGTGGCGTGCGCGACTGACTTTGCTAAATCCGTGTCCGTCGACGACATCGACGACGACGAGATCGCCGGTGCCGTACCGAAAATGTTCGCATGGTTTGTGATGCACGCGGAGAGTGGGAAAGGCGTCGACGTCGACGTCGCGTGGCGAGCCATGCGCGCGCCTTCGATGCACCGTCTCGTTCCCGCCGTTGCGCGCGCCGTCGCCGACGCGTCGACGTCGTCGTCCGACGCGTGTGATCGCGCGGCGACGTTCACGACCGCGTTAATTCAATCGGATTTCATTCGCGGGCTCGAGTCTGAGCTCAAAGAGTCCGTTCGAGCGCTTCAACTGGCGGGCGAACGCTTTAAATCCAAGCGCGCGCAGGGACTCGGCGTGGCGTGGAAAGTCGCCTTCGGCGTTGGCTTGGAGTGACGACGCGTTCCATGGTGAGAAAAGATGGTGCAAACTTAGTTTTGTAATTCAAGTGTACTGTAGCGTATTCGAATTCTTTACATGAAGTCGTAGTCGTCGTCCGGCGAAGCGACGTCGTATTTGAAATCATCCAACCCGGAATCGCCACCCTTACCACCGGCGTTGAGAAACTTACCCTTACCCTTCTTGGATCCCGCGGCCGCTTTCTTCGCCGCCTCGGCGTCTGCCTTCTCCTTCTTTACCTTGTCCGTGCGCACGCTCACGACGTGTTGTTCCACCTCCTTCACCTCCGCCGCCGTGAGGTCTCGCAGCGCCACTCGCAACAACGCCTTCAGGCCCGCGGTATAAAACCCACTCTCGCTCCTCGACGTCAAGTACTTGTACGCGATCGCGCTTCCTAGCTTTTCAAATTCGCTCTTAGACTTGGGTTCGAACGCGTCCAACTGCACCTCGGCGTTTCCAAAGAGTTCCTTCGCCGCGCGCAGGTCCGCCTCCTCCACCAACTTTTGTCTTCTCGCCTTTTCCGCCACCGGATCGTCCAGGATCGCCCCTTCGTCGTAATCCACCGACGTCTTGATGGTTATCTTCTTCTTCTTCGCCAGTTCGCTTCGCGCCTTGGCGTCCGCCGCCGCCTTGGCCGCCGCCTCTCGCGCCGCGCGCTCCTCCGCCGTCTCGACATCTTCATCCGCAAACTTATCCTCAACACCGTTCGCGTTCGCGCTCGCGTTCACTTTCATCTGCGCCAGGTCCGGGACCTCGAAATCATCGTCGTCCCATCCTCCGTCCGAGTCGCTCATCGCGAGCGGTCTCTCGCGTCGCGTCGCGTCGTGCGGATCCGCGAGAGGGCCGCCGCAAATCTTCGATGTGCCCGCGAGTGGGGTGGTGGTGACGAGTCGTGATTGACCGTCATTCGTGTCGTATGAGTAAACAGTATGTAGGGTTTAGCCGACCGGGCATTCCATTGATAGAATATTCGTCAAGCTCGACGGCACCGCGCGACGCCGACGGACGTCGCGCGCGAGCCCGCGAGCGAATCGAGACCGCGAGACCGCGCGCGTTCGAGTCGTTGCCGCGTCGTCGGAGACCGAGACCGCGTCGGCGGCGGCGGCGCGCGAGAGAGGCGTGGGTGACTCGCGTGGACCAGTCGAGTGGACCATGTCGCGCGGGTGTGCGAGCGCGCGCGCGCGCGCGCCGACGGCGCGCGCGAGGGCGCGGTGCGCGCGAGTGTCTGGCGCGTCTCGCGTCGGGGCGCGAGGTGGACGGTGCGCGGCTTCCGTGGACACGTGGACGGATGGAGAAGACGGATTCAGATTCGAAGACGGCGGCGACGCCGAGGCGCCGGCGGCGGGCGAACGGAGCGTGCGCGCGACGTCGAGCGCGTCGGCGAGCGCGTCGAGGGTGAGTGTGTTGTGCGGGGCGTCACCGCCGAAGTTGGTGGTGTTCTCCGGTGGTACGGCGATGAATATGATCGCCGACGAGTTGAGCGGGTTGACGCAAAAGGTGACGCACGTCATCCCGGTGAGCGATAACGGTGGATCCACGAGCGAAATCGTGCGCGTCTTGGGAGGACCGGCGGTCGGAGATCTTCGTTCGCGATGTCTGCGTCTGACAGACGAGTCCACGCCCGAGGCGGTGGCGGTTAAGGCGTTATTGGCGTACCGTTTACATCCCACCGACAGTGAGCTCGCGAGACGTGAGTGGTACAAGATTCAAGAGGGCGACCACGAGCTCTGGGACGGCATCGGGCAGGACTACGCCAACATTATACGACGATTTTTGGTGCACTTTCACCAAGAGGTGACGTCCAAGCCCATCAAAGAGCGCTTCGATTTCGTCAACGGATCCATCGGAAACTTCTTCTTCGCCGGCGCAAGGCTTTTCTTTCGATCGATGGACGCCGCCATCTTTTTGTACTCTCGCGTCAGTCGCATTCCCGACGACACGCTCATCGTGCCGTGCATCGCGCACGTCGAAAATGAACGCGTGAATCTCGTGGCGGAGCTCCTCGACGGGACGATTCTTCGAGGACAGAATGAAATCTCGCACCCGTCTATCGATAGCAAGAAGTTTACAAAGGTCTTGACGTTGCCGGCGAACCCGGAAGTCGTGAGCAAAGAGTTTTGGAAACAAGTGTTGGAATCGGGAGAATTCCCGGAATCCGAGGCGCACGTGCGATGGGGCGGTTTGCAGCAGAGCTCTGGGGGATACAAGAGCGTTCGTGACGCGTTGAAGTCGGGAAGTTTGATCGACGCCGCCGAGCTCTTAAAGTCGCGCTTCGACGACATCGCCGACATTCCGCTGAGCATCTGGGACGTTGACAAGGTGGTCACGGCGTACGATCCGCTCAAGTCACCGATTAAACGCGTCTTCTACGCGTCGAGTCTGGACGAGGCGGACGATAACTTTGAAGTTCATCCCAAACCCAACCCCACGGTGCTCGAAAACATCGACGACTGCGACGCCATAGTCTACGGCATTGGATCCCTGTACACATCCATCATTCCGAACCTCTGCCTCAAGGGTATGTCGTCCGCCATCTCCAACGCCAAGTCAAAGAAAATTCTCATGTTAAACGGTAGTCTGGACCGCGAGACCGGGACGCTCACCGCCTCCGAGATCGTCAGCGCCATCGTCGACGCCGTCAACATGCGCTACACCGCCGCAGAGACATTTTTCACCGTCAGCGACCTCGTCACCGACGTCGTCTACCCCGTCGACGGCGCCATCACCGTCGACACCGACGCTCTCGTCTCCATGGGCGTTCGCGTGCACGCGTGCGAGGCGCAGTGTTCCACCACCAACAGTTCCGCCAAGGTTGCCTATTACGACGCCAAAGCCGTCGTCGACGTCCTCGTCGACATCATCGCTCGAGACACCGACGCCATCGTCGCCACGTCCACGCGATGATCGAGATCCTCACGCACCATTCTTTTGCACTACTATTATTTCACAATGTCATAACGACACACAGCCGCGCGATCGCCGCAACGCGTGCCGCTTCGTTCGCTCGCTCGCTCGAGACAAACCTCAGGACAACCCTCGAGTAATGAGCGCACGAACGCACGCGCGCTCGCCACTCGTCGACGCGCGAAGCGCTCGACCTCGACCTCGACCTCGACGCGAGTGACGATGATGCGCTCGTCGGTTCGCGCCGTCGCCCGCACCGCCGCCGTCGCCGCGCGAACCGCCGCGTCCCCGACGACGACCACCGCCGCGACGACCGCCGTGGGCGCGCGCGGTGGCGTCGCCCTTGCGCGTCTCGCGGGTCGGCGCGACGGAGAGACGCGCGATGCGCGTCGTGGATTCGCCGCGTCCGCCGACGGCGGCGGCGACGGGAACGGCGACGACGGGCGCGACGGCGCGATGGATGCGAGGGAGAAGACGCTGGATGAGAGGTACCGCGCGTTGTTTCGACGCTTCGAGGAGGCGCCGAGTCGAAGGAAACGGTTTTTGTTAAATTTAGCGCTCAAGGGCCAGGTGATGATGGAAGATGACGACGATGGGGCGAGCGAGAGCGCCGGTGGCGCGCGACAGAAGCGCGCGCTGCAGACGCGAGTGATCGACGTGAACAGAACGACGAAGGTAACCAAGGGCGGGGACTTGACGAATTTTACCGCCATGGTGGTGGTGGGGAACGGTGACGGTGTCATCGGTTTCGGCACCGGAAAGGCGTCCGAAGTCGGCGCGGCGATTGATAAGGCGTACAGAAAGGCGTCGGTGTCGTTGGTGTACGTGAAGCGGTTCGAGGAGCACACGATTTTTCACGAGGTGAAGGGCAAGTATTGCAAGACGATTTGTAACATGTTACCGGCGCCGAGCGGAAGTGGAATCGTGGCGAATGATACCGTGGAGGCGATCTGTACGCTCGCGGGGATTAAAAACATCAAGGCAAAGGTGCATGGGAGTCATCATCCGCACAACACGGTGCGAGCGGTGTTCGCGGCGTTGGAGTCGGTGGAGTCCCCGGAGGACGTGGCGAGACGCACGGGGTCGATGGTGTTCCGCGTCGCCTCTTGATGCGTCCGCACTCCTTGCGACGCGACGGTGATTTTGTTTTCATCATCTTCTTATCCTCACGATGCGCGTCGGAATGGGAACGACGTCGTAAAGTACCTTCCAAAAAAAGGTTTTAGTCAATTTGTAGCCGCGACGATGTCATACCGAGAAAGAGAGAAGAACATTCACGTACAAACGTACACGTGCGTTCGTGTGTTAGACTACATTTTATCGAGAACGCGCTCCAACGCATCTAGGAAGACGGCGGCGTGCGCCGAGGTGAAAAGAAGACCAGGTCTCGCGCGTATCGTCACGACACCGCACCCGCCAATGTCGACGCCGTCTTGTAAGAGTGCGTGCAAGATGGCGTCGCGTCTGGCGGGGGTATCGGCGTCCACGGCAACGAGGGTCCCGATGCCTCTCGCTTTGCTCAAAATATTTGGAAATTTCGCCTGCAGTTTTTCTAATCCCTCGAGAAGCGTCGCGCCCGACGACTTGACGAGATCCAACAGGTTGTCTTCTTCGATGCAATCAATCACCACCTCGAGTTGCACGAGCTTCGCGGGATCTCCCATCCACGTGTTAAATATGCGATACGGGAGCTCGGGAGCGAGATCCGCGATGGCGTAGAAACCGGCGATTTGCATCTTTTTGCTAAACGTCACGACATCCGGCGGGTGCTCCAGATTCCACGCCTCGTGCGCCCAAAAGGTGCCACTCGACCCACACCCCGTCTGCACTTCATCCACGATCATGCGCACGCCCCTGGATTTTGTCAACGCTCGCAACTTTTGGAAGAATTCCGCGCTCGCGTGATTATCGCCGCCCTCCGCCTGCATGGGTTCGACGATGACGCCCACCACGTCTGAGTCTCGATCCAACGCCGCCTCCACCTCGGCGAGACAGCGCGCCTCCTCGGCGGCGTTCTCTCGCTCATACTGGTCGAGCGGATACTTCAGTTTCGGAAACGGACACCAGGGCCAATCGAACGTGGGGAAATCGAGCTTATGAATCCACTTTGTGTGCGTCAGCGACAGACACGCCGCCGTTCGTCCGTGAAACGCGCCGTCGAACGACAAAATCTTAAACCCCGGACTCCCCGGTTTCGCATTCGTGAGACAACTCTCCTTTTCTTCATCGCTGATCGATCTTCCTCCGCGTCGCGCGTTCGCCGCCGCGATGAACACCGCCTTCATTGCGTGTTCGTTGGCGCACGCGCCGCACGCCATCGTCGTCGCCCTCGTCAAACCCTCGGGCGCCACTCGCATGAGCGTCCTCGCCACCCTTTGGTCCCACCCGACCGGTGGATTATTCCCCAGCGCGGGTCTGTGCGCCAACACGCCCACGTTGGCGTCGTCTCGCAGCGCCGCCAACATCTTTGGATGGTTGTATCCCACCGGCAACGACGCGATGTGCGCGTACATGTCCAAAATCGCGTTCCCATCCGCGTCGACGACGTAATTCCCGCTCGAACGATCGAAATCCACAAAGTATCGAATCGACCCGACGTCGGTGTGCGCCGCGAGCGCGGCCATGGCGTCTCGCGAGCGCGGACCGGGCACGGGCGTGTGAACCTCGGGCGCGGTCGGTTCCCTCGCGCTCGCCGCGCTCGAACGCTCGCGACGCGTCTTCGTTCGCGCGCACGACACGCGAGACGCGCGCGCGAGCGTCTCCACCGCGCGTCGTCGCGCTCGAGAGAGCGACGACGCGAACGACATGGCGCGTCGGCGCTCGCGCTGTGTTGTGTCGCCGGCGGCTCCCTCGCGCGTGCGGCAGACTGCGACGTCGACGTCACGCGACGCGGCGACGCGAGACGACGAACGAACGAACGAACGAAGAAGACTCGCGCGACATGTCCACCGCGCGCGGGCGCGTCGATCACTTCATCCACGGCGCGTGGGTGCGCGCGAACAGGTCCATGCCGGTGGTTAACCCGCACGATAACAGAATCATCGGATCGATCGCCGCGGGCGACGCGCGGACGGTGGACGACGCGGTGCGCGCGGCGCGAGAGGGGTTTAGGACGTGGAGCGCGGAGAGCGGACGGGAGCGGTCGCGCGTGCTGCGGGCGATCGCGAGAGGGATCGAAAAGAGGAAGGACGCGCTCGCGGCGTTGGAGACGGAGGACATGGGAAAGCCGATCGAGGAGAGCGCGTGGGACATCGAGGACGTGAGCGCGTGTTTTGATTACTACGCCAATCGTTGCGAGGAGGTGTTCGGCGATCGGTCGTACGCGGAGGAGGAGGTGAAGCTGCCGTTGGATGAATTCTCGGGACGGTTGCGTCGCGAGGCGTTGGGCGTCGTGGGATTGATCACGCCCTGGAACTATCCATTACTCATGGCGACGTGGAAGGTGGCGCCCGCGCTCGCGAGCGGATGCGCGGTGGTGCTCAAACCGAGCGAGTTGGCGAGTCTGACGTGTCAAATCTTGGGCGACGTGTGCGCCGAGGCTGGACTGCCGCCGGGCGTGTTCAACGTCGTCACCGGTCGAGGTGACGAGGCCGGCGCGGCGCTGTGCGCGCATCGCGGCGTGGACAAGATATCGTTCACGGGTTCTCTGGCGACTGGACGGGTGATCATGCAGGCGTGCGCCAAGGATGTGAAACCAGTGTCGTTGGAGTTGGGCGGGAAGAGCGCATTGGTGATTTTCGACGACTGCGATTTGGAAAAAGCTGTCGAGTGGGCGCTTTTCGGGTGTTTCTGGACGAATGGGCAGATTTGTAGCGCGACGTCGCGAGTTTTCATCCACGAGCGCGTCAGAGATCGTTTTTTGACGCGTTTAAAAGAAGCGGCGGAGGCCATTCCGTACGGCGATCCGCTCGCAGAGGGGTGTCGACTCGGTCCTCTGGTGAGCGCCGGGCAATATAAAAAGGTGCTCGGCATGGTGAATAAGGCCAAACGCGCGGGATATACGCTGTTAACTGGAGGTAAGAAGCCGTCCGCGCCGAGTTGTAGTCGAGGGTTTTACCTCGAACCGACCGTGTTCGTCGACTTGCCGCTCGACGCGACGATTTGGCGAGAGGAAATATTCGGTCCCGTCATGTGCGTCAGGACGTTTAGCTCGGAAGAAGAAGTCGTCGCCTTGGCGAACGATTCAGACTATGCCCTCGCCGCGGCGGTCATCACGGACGATCCGGCGAGACGAGAGCGTATGACGTCTGCGTTCGACACGGGCATCGTGTGGGTGAACTGCTCGCAACCGTGTTTCACGCAGTTACCGTGGGGAGGTCGAAAGCGCAGCGGTTTCGGTCGAGACCTCGGCGCGAACGGGATGGATAAGTACATGCACCAAAAACAAGTCGTCACGTACGTCTCCGACGAACCTTTCGCGTGGTATCCGATGTTTAAACCGCAGAGTAAGCTGTAATAAAGTAAAAACAATATCCGTATTCACAACTCGCTTCGACAAAACGCGTCGACGCATTCATTCAAAGATGACTCACGGCAACGCCGCGGTAACTTGAACCTCAACCAAAAGATCAGGTCTCGCCAACTCCGCCTGCACGCACGCTCTCGTGGGCTTATTCTCCGCATCGATCCACTCGTTGTACACCGCGTTAAACTCGGGGGCGTCCTTGATGTCCCGAAGCCAACACATGGACGTCAACAACCGAGACTTATCCGTGCCCGCGAGTTCGAGGAGCTTCTCGCACCGCTCGAGCGTCTCGATCGTCTGCTCGCGAACGGTGTTAAAATTCGGTCCAACCTGTCCGCTGCAGTAGACGATGCCGTTGTGAATGACGACCTGGGACATGCGCGGGTCGTCCGTGTTCAGACGCTGAATGTCGTTCGCCATGGCGCGCGAGGAGACGACTCGCGGACGATTCGCGCGAGGCGATGACGACGACAACGAACGTGCGCGTACGCGTGCGCGATCGACGCGCGCGAGCGAGAGCACGCGAGGCGCGGACGCGAGACTCATTGTGACGACGGGGAGGGCGCGCTCGCGCGGCAAAAGCGCGTCGGCGTCTCTACAAGCTAATCCTCGAATCGACTCGGATCGCGTCGCATGAGATCCTCGACCTCGTCCTCGACGACGAGTAATTTGTCTAATCGTTCCAACGCGTCGTCGCGCGTGCTCGCGTCGAGACCGTCGTCGGCGCCCGCGAAGAAGCCGTCGTCGTCGTCGTCGCCGTCCTCTCGCGGGTCTGGATTGAGCATCGATCCCTCGCTCATCGCGGCGTAGACCTCGTCCACGGTCGCGCCGTCCGTCGGCGCGAACCGCACGTGCGCCGTGAGAGGATCGTCTTCGTCGTACGGCTCGTTCGCGTCGCCGACGTCGACGTCGGTTCCGCTCGGCGCGTCGGCGCCTCCGTCGATTTGACAGTACACGCACCCTTTGACGCCGAATCTGGCGTCCTCTCGCGAGATGGCGTGTAGGGCTAACGACCGATAATCACACGCGTGCGCCGTCGTCGGCGCAGAGGTCGGAACGAAGGCGACGCGGGCGTCGGTGACGTAGAGCGCGCCGAGAATTCCAGCCGTCGTGGGATCATCTTCGCCGAATGTCATCGACGCCGCGCATCGCGCGAGGACGCGCTCACCATCGTCGAGCGCGAGTTCACCGTCCGGACCGACAGCGTCGGCGCGCGCGCGTAAACCTAGAGGCGGACCGGGATGCATGCGTCGCTCGAGAGGGAAAAAGTGTCGTCGCTCGCAGCGAAGAGCCGCGGTTCGCCTTCTCGCGGATGTTCGCATCGCGACGTCAACGCGGTCGACGCGGTACGATTCGCGACGACTCTACGACTCTACTATGACATTCGACTCGCACGACACTCGCGCTATCGCTACGCTACTACGCTCAATGGTCTCTTTTTTCATCGACGCCCGACGACGAGCGAATAAAACGCGTCCCCCACGAACCTTGCGTGTCGATTCATGTTACTCGCAATCTTCCCCGCGCTCTTATTCCATCGTCGCAAACCTTCCCTCGCCGCCGACGCGAGATCGTTCGCCTCCTCCCTCGCCCGTCCATCATCTTCTTCGCCGTCCGCCGCGCGCCGCCCGCGCCTCGCCGCGTCGCCCGCGCTCGCGTCTCGCGCCAACCGATCCGACACCTTCTCCGCCACCAAAATCTCCATCCCCTGACACATTGGAAACTCCGTCCCACGCTTTCGCTCCTCCAGCGTGGGCCGGCGCCTGCCCTCGGGATAAAACGGAATCGCCCGCGCCGCGTACCCCGCGCACGCGTACCGATACCGTCCCAACACGTCCCCCGTTCGATGCACGCGTCGCGCGTCCTCCTCCTCACCGTCGCGCACGAGGGCGTCGTCGACGCGTCGAGACACGCCGTAACACGTCTGCGCGCGATCGTCTCTCTCGTCAGTCTCCCGCGTCGCGTCGTCATCGCGCGCACGCACCGGCACCTCGCGACGACTCTCGCGTCGGTCGTCGAACGTCAACACGCCGAGACACGTGCGCGCGCCCACCGTCTCACGCGAGGACGACGACGGTGAAGACAACGCATCGTCTCGCGACGCATCGTCTCGCGACGCGTCGGCTCGCGACGAGGGCTCCTCCATGCGCGCGCGAGGGCGCGCGTCCGCGCGTGGCGCGACCGGCGCGCGGGCGCGACTCACGGCGCGAGGCGCTGGCTATGTGTACGCACTCATAGTAGTGGTCACGATAACGTATCGTGTGCGTTCTTCACCCATCTATTTACATTCCTCGAAATCGCGCGATCGTCGCGAAGGCGGGAAAATCAACGTTCCTCCGTGGCTCTATGTTTGCCCATACAGAAAAATCCCGGCGTGGTCAGGAGGGACTCTTGGTGGTGTGTGACTCGTCGCTATACCTTATCCCCCTTGCGGAGATGATTACGATTACGAGGGTAAACGATCGACGCGCGCGCGCGCACGCGGGACGCGGCATACATCGACGCACCGCGCGCCAAAACTCTCCACGTATCGTCACCGAGCGCACACGCTCGATTTTGACGCATCTCGACGCACGTTTTTAACGCGCGCGACACCTGTTCAATCCTCAATCGGATCACTCAATTAACTTTTAAACACCATGCCGGAACGTAACCCTGGTTTGGCTTACATGATGCACGTCCCCGGTGGCTGCATGGAGGACACCGGCGATTGTATGTACGCGTGCATGTGCCCGGCTTGCCACATCGGTTCGATCGCGGACAGAACGAACACGGGCAGCTGCTGCATGACGGCCGTTGTCGCGATGTGCCTCGGCCCATTCCAGTCCTGCTACTTGAAGAGCGTCGCGAGCAAGGCTCTCGAATCCGTCGGCGTCAAACCGGTCGGATACGCGGAATCCATCTACATGCCGGGTTTCGTGGCGTGCCAAGTCAGCCGCGAGATCAACGAGAGAAAGCAAATGGGCGGCAAGACCGGCGGCGCGCCCACCACCGCTCCGACGGCGCAAACCGCCGCGCGATGATTCCAATCATCATCCACTCGCGCCCAGGCCGACGCCATCGGCCGCGCGACGCCTCTGCGTTCGTCAACGACGACACGACACGCACGACTATTATAATGAGTTTAATATGAACGACACGCACGTCCATCCATCGACCGATCACGCGTCCCCGTGATGAACTTTAATTTGGCCACTTCACGGCCATCGCCCAAGACCCTTGGTTCTTTTTGTCGACCCTGACGGTTTGCCCGGATGAGCACGTGCTATGCCTGACATTTTGGGGACTGTTTTGACGCGACTAGAGAATCTTTCGTCGAAACGAAGGCGATTGACGGTGTACTTGTATTGACTCTAGGCCGCCCAACACCTCCCTCCTTGCGTCCGATTGTGGGAATCCGATCGAGGCGCTGGCTATGTGTACGCACTCATAGTAGTGGTCACGATAACGTATCGTGTGCGTTCTTCACCCATCTATTTACATTCCTCGAAATCGCGCGATCGTCGCGAAGGCGGGAAAATCAACGTTCCTCCGTGGCTCTATGTTTGCCCATACAGAAAAATTCCGGCGTGGTCGCCCGCGTCAGGAGGGACTCTTGGTGGTGTGTGACTCGTC
>Ga0255781_10003129_pt1 | contig 12950 bp, 9 predicted proteins | sample 101ome_21_FD_179979 | JGI IMG/M metagenome (GOLD analysis project Ga0255781, IMG submission 179979) | Coastal salt marsh microbial communities from the Groves Creek Marsh, Skidaway Island, Georgia - 101413BT metaG (version 2) | ecosystem: Environmental > Aquatic > Marine > Intertidal zone > Salt...
TCTTAATTATTCTCTTGGCAATGATGAGCCTTTCCAAGGCACATGCTGCACACCTCGTTGGTGGTGAGATTTCTTATAAATGTGTGAGTAGCGCAGCCTCGGGAAACACGTATCAAATCAAACTCGTTTTGTACCGCGATTGCAACTCTTCTGGAGCCGCTTTTGATCAGTTTGCGCCCATCGCCGTTTACGGCGGTCCCAACCAAAACACACTAGTTACCACGCTTAGTGTAGCTCGTGGCTTGATTGTCGGAATTCCTGCAGTCGTTGCAAACCCTTGTCTACAAACTCCGCCGAACGTCTGTACTGAAAAAACATCGTACACTACAAACGCAACTTTACCCGTAGCCACCCATGGCTACACCATCGTATATCAACGTTGTTGCCGTAACAACACGATCACCAACGTTGCTAACTCTGGAACTTGGGGGACTTCTTATTTCATTCGCATACCCCCTCAGGATTCGATCTGTAACAGCTCTGCTGCATTCACTAATGATCCACCTATTGTCATGTGTAAGGATGATAGCTTGTATGTAGACTTCTCTGCACAAGAATTGGATGGAGATTCCGTTTTTTACAGCTTTTGTCAGCCTTTGCATGGTGGTGGCCAAAGTAATCCTGCCCCTTCGCCACCATCTGCGCCACCGTTCACACCAGTACCTATGGTGTTTCCTTATTCTATGTCGGCACCAATGCCGGCTTCACCAAGTTTGTCTATCGATCCAAACACGGGAATTCTTACTGGAACCCCGTCCGGAACGGGCCAATTCGTCTTTGCCATCTGTGCCGAAGAATATGATTCCAATGGCGTACTCCTATCTAATCTTCGAAGGGATTACCAGTTCAATGTAACCACTTGTCAGAGCAATGTGGTCTCAGATCCTACCCCGCAAATCTTCCAACCCAACACGCTGTGTAATGGAACGACGGTTACTTTCCTCGACAGCAGTTACAACGGAACAGATTATTTATGGTTGTTCAACGACCCAAACAACCCGGGAGCCTCCTCCACCCAGCAGAATCCGACCTATACTTTCCAAGATACGGGCACTTATACGATCCAACTCATCTTGAATCCGGGATGGCCGTGTACGGATACGGCAGAGGTTGTTTACGAATTATACAACCCGGTCAATTGCGCGTTCAGTTGGAACGGTAAGGTGTGTTTTGACGAAAACGTCATCAACTTTCAGAACCAAAGTTCAAACGGAGGAAATGCGGTGGCTACTTGGGATTTTGGCCCAAGTGCATCCACACAAACCTTCAGCGGCTGGAATCCACCGGCAATCATCTTCAGTAATTGGGGCGATCAAATCATCACCCTCACTGTAGAAGAAAACGGTTGTGAAGAAACCTTTACGGATACCGTGCGTATCTATCGAAGGCCGGCGACGGATGTAACGGTCCAGAATCAAATTGGATGTGCACCGTATACCGTTGAATTTTGGGACAGCACCATTACGGATGGTCAAGTCATCTACAATTGGGATTTTGGTGATGGGGTATTGAGTAACGACAGTATGCCTGTCTACACCTACAACACCCCGGGCACCTATGATGTGACACTGACTGTCTACTTTATTGAAGGTTGTGTAGACACCATTACCATCAACTACCAGAATTTCATTACCGTTTATCCCTCCCCTACATCCTCATTTATTTTGGACCCTTCAACGGCCACTATCTACACCTCTAACATTGAGTTCACAGATCTCGCCGCAGCCACCACAGACCAACTCATTACAGGTATGGGCGACGGAAGTCTTTACTTTAACAACAGAAGTTTTGTTCACGCCTATAGTGATACTGGCTGGTTCGAGGTTGAACACGTAGTCATCAACACTTTTAACTGTCCCGATACTTCAAGGGCCATGGTTCGCATTAATCCGGAAACTCTCGTTTTCATTCCAACAGCATTCACACCGAATGGTGATGGAGAGAATGAATTCTTCCGAGGCACTGCTGTGGGCATCAAAGACTATGAGTTGATCATTTTCAATAGATGGGGCGAAGTAATGTTCCAATCCTCTGATCCAACGGAAGGATGGGACGGGAATCACCCGAATGGAAAAGAAGCTGTAGAAGGTGTTTATTCTTGGAGTGTATTCGCCAAGGGTCAAAACGACGAGCCCATTTTGAAGAAAGGGCATCTTACCTTATTCCGTTAAGCTGCGTATTCACGCATTAACCAGATGTAGGCCGCTACTGCAGCGCCTATACCAAGCACCACTGATAAAAGGACATAAATCAACGCCTCTGTCGTGCGGCCTTGGTTGATCAAGCCAATGGTTTCAAAGGAGAATGTGCTGAAGGTTGACCAACCACCACAGAATCCGGTTCCAAGTAGCAATAGGTTAAACAGCTTGGTCTTGTCCTCGTACGCATCAACAATCAATACCAAAGCAAAACTTGCCAATACGTTGATCACTAAGGTCGCCCAATGACCCTGTACCCAATGATTCGCGGTAATTGCTTTTGACATGGCGAACCTCAGCACTGAGCCAGCACCTCCACCTATGAATACCGCTAAATAGGCCATAATATTCAACTCCATGTCTTTTCGATTTTGTGTAAAACGAAGCTAACGAGAAATCCCCACAAAGCACCAAAAAGCAAATCCGTCGGATAATGAACCCCTAGATGAATTCGCGAGAAACTTTGAAGGACCGCAATGATTAAAAGGACTGGAAACCAACTTTGATGCAACCATTTCCGAAACAAAAAGGCCAGCCCGAAGGCATTGGCAGCATGCGCACTAAAAAAGCCATAGGGACTGCAGTGCACCAATACACGAAGGTCTTCCAAAGTTTGACAGGGGCGAGGGCGGGCAATCCAATGCTTGAATAATTCAGCGCCTTGATCCCAAAGTAAAACACCTAGAACCACTAGGGCCAATCGCTTTACAAATACGTCCATCGCTGAGCGTCTAAACAAGCGCTCAACCATAACTACATAAAGGGGAATCCAAGTAATGGTTTTGGTTACCGCTAGCCAGAAAACATCTGTGCTGGTAGGCAACCAATGATTCAATACGTACATCGCATCTGCATCGAAGCTATGTACGAGTTCGAACATTAGGCAGGAGAATTAAGTCGCTCCCAAATCATATCCTTAAGCGGCATGATGTTCTTATTGGCAACGGATGAAATAAAGATGTGCGGTATGCCTTCAGGTAATTGCGTCTTAATCTCTTCCTGCAAATCCTCGTCGAGCATATCGCTCTTTGTAATGGCTAGAATTCTATCCTTATCTGCAAGTTCAGGATTATACTTGACCAATTCATTGAGCAAAATCTCGTATTCCTTAGCATAATCCTCCGCATCGGCAGGAACCATGAACAACAACAACGCGTTACGCTCAATATGACGCAAGAATCGGTGTCCCAACCCCTTTCCTTCGGCAGCACCTTCAATTATTCCAGGTATATCTGCCATCACAAAAGATTTATGATCGCGGTAATTCACCATACCGAGGTTTGGCACCAAGGTGGTAAATGGGTAGTTCGCAATTTCTGGCTTGGCTGCGCTAACAACTGAAAGTAATGTACTCTTGCCAGCATTAGGGAATCCAACCAAACCAACATCAGCGAGTACTTTCAATTCAAGTATAAACCAACCTTCATTTGCTGGCTCACCGGGTTGCGCGAAACGTGGAGTCTGAAACGTAGAACTTTTAAAATGGACATTGCCTAGGCCACCTCGACCACCTTTGACTAAAACATGTTCTTCACCGTCTTCGGTAATCTCAAATAGAACCGCTCCGGTTTCTTCATCTTTAGCAACTGTACCTAACGGTACTTCGATGTATCTATCTTCTCCTTGAGCACCGGTTCGCTCTTGTGCACTACCGTTTTCGCCCGAGGCCGCTTTGATATGTTTCTGATACTTCAAAGGAAGTAAGGTCCACATTTGTGCGTTGCCCTTGACAATGATATGGCCTCCACGACCTCCATCGCCACCATCAGGTCCCCCTTTAGATGTCATGCGGTTTCGCAATAAGTGCGTCGAGCCTCTTCCTCCACGGCCACTCTTGCAGTAAATCTTGACGTAATCTATAAAGTTGCTTCCTGACATAATGTGAAAAAGCAGCCTCCACTTAGGAAGACTGCTTTGCAAAAGTACGATTGTTATTAATAGAACCCGAAGGTCTTAAAGGGTGTCGATGATTGCGACCAATCGGTCCGTAATCTCAGCAATGGTGCCTACCCCGTTCACGCCTCTGTATTTGCCTTGACCTTCGTAGTAGTCCTTGACAGGTGCGGTTTCAGCGTTATATACGTCTATTCTGTTTTGGATGATGGCAGGATCAGCATCATCTGGTCGTCCGGAAGTTTTGGCACGCTCCGCCAATCGAAGGCGAAGTTCATCTTCAGGAACCTCTAATGCTACCATGCTTGTTATGCTAGTGCTTCGTCCTTCCAAAAAAGCATCCAGTGCTTGAGCTTGGGCATTGGTGCGCGGGAAGCCGTCGAAAATAAATCCTTTTGCTTGAGGATTTTTGTTCACCGCATCTTCTAACATAGAAATGGTCACAGAGTCTGGAACGAGTTGCCCTTTATCCATGTAGGATTTGGCCAATTGACCCAACTCCGTTTCGTTCTTGATATTGAATCTGAACAGATCGCCTGTACTCAAGTGAACCAATTCGTAACGGTCAACTAAGAAGGCACTCTGGGTTCCTTTACCTGCCCCTGGAGGGCCGAATAGGACTAGATTTAACATGTCTGTAGCGTTTAATTAAGGGCACGAAGATACCCCCTAAGCATAGAATATCGTAGATTCGCAATCGAAATTCAGCAATGAATATCATAACAACCTACACACTCTGAACATGCGCACACCGTACTGCGTCATTATGGCCGGTGGAATTGGAAGCCGATTTTGGCCTATGTCCACAGAAGAAACACCAAAACAGTTCCTCGATTTTTTAGGAACGGGTGAAAGTCTCATTCAACAAACCTACAAGCGCGTCAGACGCATTTTCGACGCTGAAAACATCCTTGTGGTTACCCATGAAAATTATGCGGCAATGACTCAGGAACACCTTCCTGAATTGCCAAGTGAAAATATCATTCTAGAACCGCTTCGCCGCAATACCGCTCCATGTATTGCCTATGCAGTATTGAAGATTAAAAAGCGAAACCCACTTGCCAACATGTTTATCACTCCTGCAGACCATTTGATTACAAATGACGCTGCTTTCGAGAAAGTCGTTCGCAAAGGACTCGAAAGAACTGCAACAAGTGATTGCTTCGTTACTATTGGGATCAAGCCACATAAACCTGAAACCGGTTATGGGTACATTCAATACGCTGAGGGTACAGAAGACGAACACGGTGCTTACCAGGTCAAAGCATTTACTGAGAAGCCTGATTTGGAGCATGCAAAGCTTTTCTTAGACAGTGGTGACTTCCTTTGGAATGCGGGTATGTTCATTTGGAATATCGATGCGGTTTCCAACGGACTCGACCAACACTTACCAGAGCTGATGACGACCCTAGGCGAAACTTGGAATGATCTTGACACCAAATACGAGAAGCAAAGCATTGAGCGTATTTATGGTGAATGTGAAAACATTTCTATTGATTATGGTTTGATGGAGCGCGCGGACCAAGTTTGCGTAATCCCCGCTGAAATGGGATGGAGTGACCTGGGAAACTGGGGCGCCATCTACGATTTAGGGAATAAAGACGAACATGGTAACGTTGTCGTTGGTGAACATACCTTAGTTCAAAATTGTACCAATTGTCTCATCGTGAACGGCAGCAAAAGTAAAGCGCTTGTAATCAACGATCTAAGCGATAAAATTGTAGTACAAACGGATCAGTGTACCTTAACTTTCCCTCAAGGTAATGATCAGGCCATCAAGCAGATTGTGAAATCTGTACGTATCGAAATTGGCGAAGACTACGTATAAAATTTGCGTAGATTTAGCTAAATCTAATTCGCATGGAGGTTTCAAATTCTTCTCAGGAGGACCGCTCGGAATCGTCTAACCCATTGTTAGGCCTTTGGCGCCAGTTCAGCAAAATCGCTTCAAGCTTTTTGGGTGAGCGTTTTTCTATAATTGATCTTGCTGATCCTACAGCCACAATTGAAGGCATCAAAAAAGATGTTGAATTTCGTGGGTTCACCCTATGGATTTTGATCTTTAGCATCATCATTGCCTCCATTGGACTGAACGTTAACTCGACCGCTGTAGTGATCGGTGCCATGTTAATTTCGCCGCTCATGGGGCCTATTATGGGAATCGGACTCAGTTTAGGCATAAATGATTTCAAACTGCTTACCAAGAGCGCGAAGAACCTTGGGGTTGCAGTAGGAATTGGACTTTTGGCTTCGTCCTTATATTTCCTGATAAGCCCTATTTCGGAGGCTTCAAACGAATTGTTCGCTCGTACAAATCCAACGCTATTGGATGTGGTAGTGGCTTTCTTTGGTGGTCTTGCCGGAATCTTGGCGGGATCGAGAAAGGAGAAATCTAATGTTATTCCTGGCGTTGCCATTGCGACTGCCCTGATGCCACCCATCTGTACGGCAGGCTACGGTTTGGCGCATGCGGAGTGGAATTACTTCTTTGGAGCATTATACCTTTTCTTGATTAATGGTGTCTTGATTGCAACCGCTACGACTGTCGTGACGCGCTACCTGCGCTTCCCCATGGTTACCATCATGGACCCTGTTCGTGCGAAAAAAACAAGCCGTTGGTTCTCAATTGCAATCGTCATCGTGATCATTCCATCCATTTGGATTTTCTATAAGACCGTGAGCAATACGCTCGCGCAAAGCAAAGTCCATGACTTCGTAGAGGCAACCGTTGTATATCCAGGCACGGAGGTGGTTAAAGAAGAAATTACATTTGACCAAGGACATCCGCAGGTGAGCCTAGTGCTCTTTGGAGAATTGATTCCGGAGAACCTCGTAGGACAATGGGAACGAGATTTCAATAACAAATTTGACGGGCACCTTGACATTATCCAAGGGGACAATGGAAACGATAACTTGCTCGAGATGAGCAAGCTCATCAACTTGTATTCTGAAGGTCGCGCTGAGACCAAAACTTACCAGGATAAAATAACCGACCTTGAGGCCCAATTATCTATTCTTGAAGGACAACTCATTCCGGCCAATCTAGCCAAGGAAATTAAGGTCAATTACCCTGAGGTACAAAGCTTAAGCATCGGTACACTCCAAGGCGGCATCACAGATTCAACATCCGGCATACGTGTTCCTGTAGCTTTTGTGCAATGGTCGCCATCGCTAAACGACAGTACTAAAACTTTAAGGTCCGCACAACTGTCCGCTTGGCTCGCCTTGAGACTGGAAGCAGATTCAGTTTTAGTGAAGTAACCCCATAAAAAACCCCGCTCGAAGCGGGGTTTTGTTTTAAATATCTAAGCTTGTGGAAATCCCTACTGCAAGTTGGGAAAATTATAATTTCCCAACCATATTACCTGGGATGACCCACTGGTCAAACTCTTCAGCGGTCAAGTAGCCTAGATTGATGCTTTCTTCCTTAAGCGTTGTACCGTTTTCATGCGCCGTTTTGGCGATTTTGGCTGCTTTCTCGTAACCAATTTTCGTATTGAGCGCAGTAACCAACATCAAAGAGTTGTTCAAGTGCGCTTCGATTGCCTTGTGGTTCGGTTCAATACCAACAGCACAGTGGTCATTGAAGCTCACACAAGCATCACCGATGAGGGTGGCACTCTGAAGCACATTGTACGCCATTACTGGCTTGAATACATTCAACTCATAGTGTCCCTGTGCGCCACCTACAGTTACGGTAGTTTGGTTCCCCATTACTTGAGCACAGACCATGGTCATCGCTTCAGCTTGTGTTGGGTTTACCTTACCCGGCATGATGGATGAGCCCGGTTCGTTGGCTGGGATGATGATTTCTCCAATACCTGAACGCGGTCCTGAGGCAAGGAGGCGAATGTCGTTGGCGATTTTGTTTAGGGAAACAGCCAATTGGTTCAAGGCACCGTGTGTCTCAACCAAAGCATCGTGTGCTGCCAGAGCCTCAAATTTATTTTCAGCGGTACGGAAAGGATAGCCCGTGAACTCGGCGATGTATTTCGCAACTGTCTCAGAATACCCTTCCGGTGTATTGATCCCTGTTCCTACAGCCGTTCCACCAAGAGCAACCTCGCTCATGTGGTCGAGTGTATTGCGCAAGGCTTTAAGGCCATGGTTTAATTGGCTCACGTAACCTGAGAACTCTTGTCCTAAGGTCAATGGCGTTGCGTCCATAAGGTGGGTACGACCAATTTTCACCACTGTCCAGAACTCTTTACTCTTGGCTTCAAGGGTGTCGCGAAGCAGCTCTACACCTGGGATGGTGGTCTCGATAAGTTTCTTGTAGATCGCAATGTGCATCCCTGTTGGGAAGGTATCGTTGGAGCTCTGGCTCTTGTTTACATCATCGTTCGGGTGGATGAGGCTTTTACCTTCACCAAGGGTTCCACCGGCAAGGACGTGGGCGCGGTTGGAGATGACCTCGTTGGTATTCATGTTGCTCTGCGTTCCAGAACCGGTTTGCCAAACGACCAAAGGAAATTGGTCCCAGTGCTTACCTTCTAAAATCTCATCACAAACCGCTGCAATTAAGTCGCGTTTTTCCGCACTCAAAACACCTGCATCGCAGTTCGCGTAGGCAGCCGCTTTTTTCAAATAAGCGAAACCCTCAATCACTTCCTGTGGCATGGAAGCCTCAGGGCCAATTTTGAAATTATTTCTCGAGCGCTCTGTTTGCGCACCCCAATACTTGTCGGCAGGTACTTTCACCTCGCCCATCGTATCGCGTTCTATTCTGTAGTCCATTACGTGTTGATTAGGTTCAAAATCTACAGGACAAATTTACGGCACAGAAATCCGATTGAAACATTTGTGTGATGTATCTTTGAGGCCTATTAAAGAACAACCACTATGAAATTTATCGGTTTCCTCGTTTTCTTGATTGTTGCCTTGATGGGCTTTTCAATGTTGGCATTCTTAGGTCTTTTCGTAGGCTACTGGCTTACTTTGATTGGTCTTGAAGCCATCAACCCAAAACTAGCTCACGCTATCATTGGTCACAAGGAAGAAGCTGCTGAATAAGATTTCAGTTCAAGCATAAAGAAAAACCCGAGCCTGCGGCTCGGGTTTTTTTGTGGGTTAAATCTTGGGATTTGGCTCGCTTCGCTCGCCTAAAGAATAGTATCCATCGCGTCTGCAGGACGCGCCACAACAGCTTTATTTCCATTCATGACAATTGGTCGCTCCATTAAACGCGGATGCTCAATCATGGCGAGAATAATCTCATCTTCATCAAGCTCTAAGTCCTTAAACTCTTCCTTCCACAATGCTTCTTTGGTACGGACCAATTCAATGGCATCCATCTCAAGGGCATCGAGCACATTTTCAAACTCGGCAGCACTCATGCTATCCTCATCGTTCATGTACAGACGTATGTTGTATTCAAGACCCTTAGCATCGAGGTGCGCAAGGGCTTCACGAGATTTTTGACAACGTGGATTATGGTATACTGTGATCATAATTAATAGGTAATGTGTAGGGTTCCTTCTTCGGTGACGACGCCACAACGATTTTCGGCTTCGACTTGGTAAAAGTACACACCCGGGGTGAGAATCTTACCATCATAATCTGCCCCCCAATCAAAGGTTGGTGCTGTAGTTTCAAAAACCTTAAGGCCCCAACGATTATATAAAATCGCGTGGAATTTATCCCAATTTTCGCTGGTGTTCATGGTCCAACGGTCGTTCACATTATCTCCATTGGGCGTAATGACGTTTGGTACCGTAAAGGGTTCACCAGCGAAGTAGATGTCAAAGGTTTCTGTGAGGGTATCGGTGGTATTACAAATGCTGTCGTACCCCACTAGGGAGATTTCATATATGCCCGTAGTACCGATGGTCAGTGGGTTAAGCGCACCCTGATTTTGGCCGTCGACGAGCCATTCAAATCCTTGGTAGACGCCATTGTAAGCAGGAGAAAACTCAACGAATTCTTGGGTTTCACAATCCTCAACATCCGAGATGATGTTCAGATAAGGCGGGAGTCTGAAGAAGATGGTATCGACAAATTCCTCAGCAACATTACAAACGGTATCGAGCGAAGTCAACGTAATCAACGAATACCCGGCGGTAGGCACGGTTGTTTGGAACTGTGAGGCTGTGAAATTGGCCCCGGCGATGTTCCAATCCAATACTCGGTCCGTAATAACCGACGAATCCAAAGTACTCCGTAATGAGATATTTACAGTACGCGTTGGATCACAATAATCGTAATCGAAGTAGGTGAATGCAGAATCGTATGCAGGATTTACTTGGATATTAAAGGTCGCTGTGTCCCATGTATCACAAATGGTATCATGCCCAATGACTTGGACTGGGTAGGTGCCCGGCGAAGCATATACATGACCGTTGGGAAGAGTTGTCCCCGTATTCGAGTTACCGTCCCCCCAGTTTACTGTGAACTGCTGCACATTGGCACTGGAATCCTGTAAGATAAATGTGTTAGGCAAACAGAAGGCCGGTGGATCCGGATAGGTTTCCACACGAGCATTTTGAATGTCCAAATCAATGACCGTTACTGCGAGGTTGCAATTCGCAGAGTTATTGGTCGTGGAATAGGCTGTAGAAGGAAATGAAGGATAGCTTGAAGCGCCCCCACATCCCGCACAGACGGCTTGGAAGATTCGTCCATTGCGATCGAATCTGGAGGTGCCGCCATCAACGTGTTCTCGACCTGGCCCCCCAAAATAAGTGGCCATTCGTGCACTCTTCCAGTCGGGGTCCAAAACTAAAAAATACAAGTCGCGTCCGTCCGTGGTGCTTTGGATAGCATTGGGCGTAGTGACCATATTGTTGGTATTTCCCTCCGGGTTAGGAGATCCACCCCAGCCGCTGAAGTAAGTATTGCCACAATCATCTACCAGCAGTGCCGTAGGACTTACATCCACCGTCGCATTTGAACTATCGCCCCAGACTACTGTGCGACGCAGGTCAAAACCTGAATTCGTATTGCGTTTAAACTCCTGAAAATATTGAGCACTACCCGGCTGTCCCCAAAGTCCTCCATCCCCAACAATGCCGCCCTTGTGCTGGCCCATTACTGTAACGATGGTATTCGTATCGGTTTCAGAATTCACCTCCACAAAGAAATGTTGGTTGTATCCAGTATCCGCTTGAACGTCGATGGCATCCATAACGAAGTTCGCTCCCGGAATACTGAGATTTAGCTCATCAATATATCCAGAAAGTAAGATTCCATTTTGATCCGTATTGGTCGGAATAGCCGTACTGTACGCCGCATTCACCCAACCCATTTCGAAGGTGCTGTCTGACGATGCACCCACAGAACCTGCCACAAAGAATGGGCTGTACTTCATGCTTGGCGCAGGATAATTCAATCCCTTTTTATCCGATAATGCAATGGAATACAGCGCATCATCACCTGAGGTTCCGGCGTAGGTACTGGCCAATAATTGGGTCATGTTTCTACTTAAAATGCTCAATACCCCGTCCTGATTCCCTTGATGCGTTGTCGCCGGAGCCAAGGTCGGATAGGTACCGCTCAAGGTCGAACTTGCGATGTAGACGTGTCCGCCGTTACGCCCTACTTCTATGTCACCGCGGTAGCTGTCCCCATAGTTAAATCCAAGGTTCGTATTGATGCCATCATTACCCGCACCGCCGAGGTACGTGCTTCCCACTAACTGGGTCCCGTTTGCGCTGATATGCGCCACAAAGAGGTCGGTGCCTTGGGTGAACGTGTAGTATTCTGCGGTGACTTGCGCCCCTGCTGCAAATGAGGTATCGTATGCTGTGGCCGTTACTCCGAAATCATCGGATCCCGTGGAGCCGAGAATGTATAGGTCACCATTCTCATCACAATCTAAACTGTATGGTTGGTCTAAGTTTGAGCCGCCTAAAAAGCTTGACCACAACAACTGGGTCCCGTCCGACGAAAACTTTGAAAGCGCCGCATCAAACAATCCGCCATTGAATACGGTATCCACCGCGCCGAGCGTAGTAGGATAGCCGGTTCCCCAAACGATTCCACCGCCGAAAGCATTGCCATTGTCGTCAAAAGTGGCCGTGTATCCAAAGTTGTCCGAAGAGCTCCCCGTATAGGTGCTGAAAATGTAAATGGGGTCTATAATTAGGGGTTGGTCTTTTTTGGCGCGGCCAATTTTATAGCCCACATACCCCTCTTGCTGGCTGTACCGCGCGCGAACCTCACCGTCCTCTTGGTACGCGTAAGGCATAGCTTCCACTAATGAACCAAACCGAGTTTGAAGGTGGAGCTGCTTTTCCATGACTTCGACCCCCAACAAGCCACCGTAGTGAATTTGAATACGTTCGGGGTCCACACCGGGATCCAATTCCCAATCGAACTTAAATCCTCCCGCAGCCTCATAGACCACTAAATCAATTCCTGGATATACATCCTTTGCACGAACCTTGGAGTAGCTGCTTACATTCGACCGCCACCGCTCACGAGGCCCTACAAAATAATTTAAAGGTGCATCATAGGCCTGCTCCCCCATCCATTGCATTGTTCGAGCCCCATCGAACGCCATGCTAAAGTGATGATAATGTAAGGTGTCCGAGTAGTGGTGGTGATCGCCTATGTGATCTCCATTAAAATCTGCAGGGTCCATCACCGATAGCACTAGGGAATCTGGCGTTAAAAACAGGCTGTTCGGCCCCATCTGCATCCGGAAAATGGAAGGGTCGTTCCATTGCCCACTATTGTGCACAAAACCTTGCTGCGCCTGAAGGCCGCAGGAGATCAATAATGCTAGTGAAAAGAATATGGAACGCATAGCTCCAAGATAAGGAGTATCTAGCGCACTTTGTTCGCTATTGGCGCATTGAATTGCACCATTGAAGCATCGGATTAATACTCGTCCGCAGCGGCGCTTTCCCCTTGTTTCAT
>Ga0255781_10003132_pt1 | contig 12943 bp, 12 predicted proteins | sample 101ome_21_FD_179979 | JGI IMG/M metagenome (GOLD analysis project Ga0255781, IMG submission 179979) | Coastal salt marsh microbial communities from the Groves Creek Marsh, Skidaway Island, Georgia - 101413BT metaG (version 2) | ecosystem: Environmental > Aquatic > Marine > Intertidal zone >...
ATCACATTGGCGTAGGAGCTGTCTGTGATCATCCCCTTGCGGACGATCAACACATCATCGCAATCCCCCTTTTGGGCAAACAGCGCCTCCAATGGTTCTCGCTCACTATATTTATAGGAGTAGTCCAATGCTTCGGTATGCACCAATCGTAGGCGTTGGATTTTTTGCATGCGGTAGTGCTCAAAATGGAAATTGTTTTCCAGCGCATTGTATCGGATCCGCAACTTCACTTTCCCTTGGGCAAAGTCCGGAGGGATATGGAGGCCCTCCAAAAGATCAAAAGAAGGCGCTTGGCCGTAGTGATGGAGGTAGGCTTTTTGGAAGCGATCTTGGTGCCAAGGAACATTGAGCAGTTGACCATCTTGCAAACAAAGGGATTCAAACAACGGGTACATAAATCTTTTCGATGAGTTCGTTGTATTCCGATTCCAGATCGCTGAGAAAGGTAATTCCGCCCCCGCTTCGGTAAATCAGTTGGCCGTCCTTTTTTTCCAGATAGCGGATGTTGACCGCACTGTCGAGGTTTTGCCCGTCAAAATACCCAAAGATTCCGGTATAATAGCCCCTGGGGCCCTGCTCCACTGCTTGAATGATGGATACAGTTTTGGCTTTGGGCGCTCCACAGATGGAACCTGCGGGCAGCATACTGAGGAGGATTTCTGGCAGCTGACTTTTCCAGTCGGGGGGGAGGGTACCACGGATTTCCGAGCTGGTGTGATAGATCTCGTTTTTTTGGGTTTTGATCTTATCGAGGTAGCGAAAGCGAGTTACTTGCACTTCTTTGGCCGCCTTGGAAAGGTCGTTGCGGATCAGGTCGACAATGGTATTGTGTTCGTTGATCTCTTTGGGGTCGTTTTGCAATTGTTGAGGGGCATCGGGCAGTTGGGCGTCGATGGTGCCTTTCATGGGGTAGGAATAGATATGGCCGTTTTGGATTTTGACAAAACATTCTGGGGAATAGACCACAAAGCGGTCCTGCTGCAGCAGTTTATAGGGCGCGCGCGCCCAATGGAAAATGTCCGCCAGATCCAGTGGGGTTTCGATGGCCGAGGGAAAGGTCAGGTTGAGCAAAAAGGTATTGCCTTGATAGATTTCCTCCACCACTTGCTGGTAGGCTTTGGTATAAATGGCTTTGGGAATGGGAGCGATGGACAGGGGGACGGGGGTAGGCTTTCGGTCTTGGGGTTGGAAATTGCGTTGGCCTTTGATTTCAAACTGAAAGCCTAGCTTTTCGGCTTCCTCCAAGGGACAGATCAGCGGTTTTTGCTGTTCGAAATCGATCAGAAAGAAAAAGGGCTTTTGTGCGACAGCCCAAGCCGACATTTTTTCTTTAAAGCTAATCAGGTCCAATGCCTATGCTCAGATTGAAGAAAGGATTATTCTAAAGCCTTGACGGTTTCCATGATCTTGGTTTCCAACTCTTCCATCAGCTCGAGGTTGTCTTCCAGCAGGGCCTTGACCGCATCGCGACCTTGCCCCAGTTTGGTATCGCCATAGCTGAACCAGGAGCCGGATTTTTTGATGAGTTCGTAGTTGACTCCCAGGTCGATGATCTCCCCGATTTTCGAGATGCCTTCGCCATACATGATGTCAAATTCGGTGGTGCGGAAAGGCGGTGCCACTTTGTTTTTGACCACTTTGACTCGGGTTTTGTTCCCCATCACTTCGGCGTCGCCGCTTTTGATCTGGGTCGAACGGCGGATGTCAAGACGAACGGAGGCGTAGAATTTCAATGCATTTCCTCCAGTGGTGGTTTCGGGATTGCCAAACATCACCCCGATTTTTTCGCGCAGCTGGTTGATAAAGAAAACAGTACAGTTGGTTTTACTGATGGAGGCGGTGAGTTTTCGCAGGGCCTGCGACATCAGTCGGGCGTGGAGGCCCATTTTGGAGTCGCCCATTTCCCCTTCGATTTCACTTTTGGGCGTCAGCGCGGCCACGGAGTCCACCACCACGATATCGATGGCACCAGAGCGGATGAGGTTGTCCGCAATCTCTAAGGCTTGCTCCCCGTGGTCGGGTTGGGAGATGATCAGTTCGCTGATGTCCACCCCCAGTTTTTCAGCATAAAAACGATCAAAGGCATGTTCGGCGTCGATAAAAGCAGCAATGCCCCCGGCCTTTTGGCACTCGGCAATGGCGTGGAGGGTTAGGGTGGTTTTACCCGAGGATTCTGGACCGTAGATCTCGATCACCCGACCGCGGGGATAGCCCCCTACGCCCAAGGCCAAGTCCAAACCGATGGAACCCGATGAAATGGCTTCTACTTCCTCAACGGCTTCATCCCCCAATTTCATTACGGCTCCTTTGCCGTAGGTCTTGTCCAGCTTGTCTAAAGTCAGCTGTAAAGCTTTCTTTTTTGCTTCATTTACGTCTGCCATAATCCTCTTTTTTTAACGAATTTACTATTTCTGTCCGTGTGGCACAACACCCACTCCAAAGGATTATTAACAATATCGGGTCAATTTTATATATTTGAAATGAAGAATGTCCCCCTCTATTCTTTAACCATGATAGGCCTACCAATTTACCCTTTTATTTTTTTGGACACATCAGGCCTATACGGATTTCAAATGTTCCCATAGGAGTTGGCGGTGTTGCTGCAAAATTTATTTTTCCATTGAGAGACCAAATTTTAGTGGTAAACCAAGACCGAGAAATATGGAGGCATGGTACCGATAGGTTAGGCACGAGTTTCGCAAAAATGGTTCCTTTTCACCCTACTCAAGGAAAAATCATTTGGAATGAGGAGGATTATGTTTTTCCGTTAGGAAACAGAATCATGATGGTTAATAAATCTGGAGGCGTATATGCGTCCAAATTTTCAGAGGATTATCAGGTGGGAGAAAAATATCGAGTCTGGGGAAGTCCCATGGGTCTTGACAATGGTGATGTCCGGATTAGAGCGCTAATTCCATACAATAATTCTGTCATTGCAGTCAATAATATGGGAGAAGTCTGGGCGGTTGATTTCTTATCAGAAACCACTTATGGCCGCCCCTATATTTTAAATGGCCTCCATGGGCCTTCAGTAGGAGTTTATGGTGAACCAGCAGCACACTTTCTAGCCCATGACGAAAAGATTTTAGTGATAAATGTGAAAGGAGAAGTGTGGGCATATCAAATCCATCGCTGAAAATAACCATAGCAGAAGGTTGATGAGCGCAGCACCCATATAAATCAAATGGGGGTTTTGATTTATCAAAACCCCAGATTTGGCTCTATTTTCCTAACTTTGCCTTTCAACACTGAAACGTTTATAGCATGCAACTGTACAACAAACTAAGTGCTGAGGAACGACGCCTATTGATTGCCGAAGCCGGCACCAAGCGGCTAACACTTTCGTTTTATCAGTACCACCAAGTCGAAAACCCACAGATTTTAAGAGATTATTTGTTCCTGCACTGGAACGAGATGGACGTTTTGGGGCGGATCTATGTCGCCCACGAAGGCATCAACGCCCAGCTGTCGGTTCCCGCGCCCCGCTTCGATGACTTTAAAATCTTTTTGGACGGCATCAGCTTTCTAAAAGGAGTTCGGCTCAACATAGCTGTGGAGCAGGACAACGAATCCTTTTTAAAGTTGACCGTAAAAATCCGGGATAAAATCGTTGCCGACGGACTGGACGATGCCACTTTCGATGTGACCCAAAAAGGCATCCACCTCAATGCCGAGGATTTTAATGCCCTCTTGGCCGAGCCGGATACCGTTTGTGTGGACATGCGCAATCACTATGAAAGCGAGATCGGACATTTTAAAGGGGCCGTCACCCCCGATGTGGATACCTTTCGGGAATCCCTGCCTTTGATCGAGGCCGAACTGGCCGAACACAAAGAAGACAAAAAATTGTTGATGTATTGTACTGGAGGTATCCGATGCGAAAAAGCAAGTGCTTACTTCAAACATAAAGGATTTAAAAATGTCTTTCAATTGGAAGGGGGTATCATCGAATATGCCCGTCAGGTCAAAGAAAAGGGATTGGAAAATCAGTTTGTGGGGAAGAATTTTGTCTTTGACGAACGCCGTGGAGAGCGGATAAGTGAGCATGTAATCGCTCAATGTCACCAATGTGGCGCCCCCTGTGATACCCACGTAAATTGTGCCAACGAAGCCTGTCACTTGCTGTTCATTCAATGTGAAGCTTGTCAAGAAAAAATGGAAACTTGCTGTTCCACCGATTGCCAAAGCATTGTCAATCTGCCCGAGGCAGAGCAAAAAAAACGACGCAAAGGCCACCACAACAGCAATAAAATCTTTAAAAAGGGACGTTCCGAAGTGTTAAAATTTAAACATTAATTTAGGATTTTACATTTTCCTTATCCCTCCAATTAGCCTTATCTTTAAGCTTTAAATCAGATCTATGGGTTGCGCTTCATGTGGCACAAACGGAAATGGGTCCCCTCGCGGTTGCAAGAGCAACGGTACCTGTGGGACGGACAGCTGTAACAAACTCACCGTTTTTGACTGGCTGGGCAATATGCAATTGCCCTCTGGGAAAAAGCCTTTTTCTGTGGTGGAGGTTCGGTTTAAGAACGCCCGAAAAGAGTTCTTCCACTTGCCCGAAGGCTTGAGTGTCGCTGTAGGCGATGCCGTCACCACCGAAAGCGACAATGGCTATGATTTGGGACTGGTGACCCTGACCGGAGAGCTGGTGCGTTTTCAGATGAAAAAGAAAAAAGTGGCCGAAGACAGCGAGGAAGTCCAAAAAATAATCCGCAAGGCCCAACAAAAAGAAATAGACAAATGGCAAAGCCTAAGAGACAAAGAGCCACAAATCCAAAAACGTGCGCGTGAGCTGGCCATCCGTTTGGGATTGGAAATGAAAATCTCCGATGTAGAATACCGTGGGGACGGTAAAAAAGCCACCTTTTATTACACCGCCGAGGGTAGGGTGGACTTCCGGCAGTTGATCAAAGACATGGCACAAGCCTTTTCGATCCGTATCGAAATGCGGCAAATCGGACCCCGGCAGGAAGCCTCTCGACTGGGAGGGATCGGTTCCTGTGGAAGGGAGCTTTGTTGTTCTACTTGGCTCACCGATTACCGCAGCGTATCCACCTCGGCAGCCCGTTACCAGCAGTTGGCCCTCAACCCCCTCAAGCTGGCCGGACAATGCGGCAAACTCAAATGTTGCCTCAATTTTGAATTGGATGCCTATCGTTCAGCCCTCAAAAACTTCCCCAAGTCACAGGTGAAATTAGAAACCAAAAAAGGAGAGGGTGTCTTCCAAAAAATGGACATCTTCAAAGAGGAATTGTGGTATGCCTACAAAGGCGAATGGATGCATTGGCACAAGCTGTCATTGGAATCTGTCCAAGAGATCATCGCCAAAAACAAGAAGAAAGAAACCGTGGAAAGCCTAGAGGAATATTCCAAAGAACTTACCAACGACACTTCAGAAAAACCCGATGTGGTCTTTGAAAATGTGGTAGGTCAAGACAGCTTGAACCGCTTTGATCGCCCCAAAAGGGCCGAAAACAAAAGAAGGAAAAAACACAGACCCAAGCGACGGCAGGACAATGATTAGAAAATGGATCATTCCGATTTTACTTTTGAATGGGCTTTTGTCGTGTAAAGATCAAGGGCTGTATATGGAATATCGAAATTTTCAGGAATATTGGCCGGCTTCAGAAAAAGCAGTTTTTGCTTTCGACGCCCCTACTGATCGCCCTGTCAATTTGATGATCTATATCCGAAACAACAAGCAATATCCTTTTTCCAATCTTTTTTTGATTGCAAGAATGCATGCGGGGGATTCCCTTTTGGTTTGCGATACCCTAGAATACGCCATGGCCAATCCCAAAGGGGAATGGTTGGGGAGCGGTTTTTTGGAGGTAAAGGAAAGCCAACTTTGGTGGAAAGAAAATTATAGATTGCCCGCTGTATCCCAACTGAAGGTTGAGTTGGAACACGCATTGCGGTTTAATGGCAGTGAAAAAGGCATGGAGGATTTGGAGGGCATCGTGGGGGTTGGTCTTGCCATAATGGAAACAGGGAAAAATGAGTAGATCGAAAAATAAAAACACCAGAAAAAGGAGTTACAAAAAGTTTGTTTTCGCTTTTTGGTTCATTTTTTTGAGTGGTGTACTATCGGTGGCGGGTATTTTTACCGCCGTCGCATTGGGCTATATGGGGCCCATGCCCCCCCTGGAGCAATTGGAAAATCCAAAGACCAATCTGGCGACACAAATTTTTTCTGCCGACGGCCTGGTGTTGGGCAAGTTTTATTTTAACGACAACCGAACGCCCATCACCTATGATGAATTACCCCAAAACATAGTTGATGCACTGATCGCTACCGAGGACGAACGCTACTATGACCATGCTGGAATCGATTGGCGAGGGACCCTCAGGGCTATTTTCTATCTCGGGAAGAAGGGTGGTGCCAGTACCATCACCCAGCAGTTGGCCCGACAGCTATTTGTGGGGGTGCGTTCCCGTAACAAAAAAGAAGCCGTACTTCAAAAAATCAAGGAATGGGTATTGTCGGTGCAACTGGAACGCCGATACACCAAAAATGAAATCATAGCCATGTACCTGAACATCTACGACTTTGGCTACAACGCCGACGGCGTACGTTCGGCGGCAAAGATCTATTTTGATACCACCCCCGAAGCCTTGACTTTGGAACAATCGGCAACTTTGGTGGGCATGCTCAAAAATTCCTCCCTCTACAACCCCATCCGAAGGTCAGAACTGGTAAAGGATCGCCGAAATGTGGTGTTCCAACAGATGCTCAGAAACGAAATGATCACCCCCGAAGAGCGTGATTCCCTATCGGCCCTTCCCTTGGAGATCGACTATTCCCCGGAGTCCCATCGGGAGGGATTGGCCACCTATTTTAGGGCCTACCTACAGGAATTCATGAAAAAATGGATTCGCGAAAACCCCAAACCCGACGGCAGTTCCTACAATATTTACCGCGATGGGCTAAAGATCTATACCACCATCGATTCACGACTCCAGTCCATCGCAGAAAATGCAGTGAGCGAACACATGAAAAATTTACAACACGAATTTTTCCGCCAAAATAAAGCGGCCTTCAACCCTACAGCTCCATTCTTAGATTTGCGGGATGGGGAAATCGACACCCTTTTGCTTCGGACAGCCAACCGCAGCGAACGCTGGCGAAAAGGCAAGCTAGCGGGGATGGAAGAGGAAGCCCTTTTGGAAACATTTTATCAACCGGTACCCATGCAGGTCTTCAGTTGGAAAGGAGAAATCGATACCATCATGACTCCCATGGACTCCATCCGCTATTATAAACACTTCCTGCGGGCCGCCATGATGTCGATGGAACCCCAAACGGGTCATGTGAAAGCTTGGGTAGGGGGCTTCAACTACAAACATTTCCAATACGACCAGGTCAAGCAAGGCCGAAGACAAATCGGTTCAACTTTTAAACCCTTTTTGTATGCCACGGCCATCGATCAGTTAAAACTCTCCCCCTGCGATCAGTTGCCCGACGCCCTCTACTGCATCGATGCCATGAAACATGGCAATGTGGATCCTTGGTGTCCCAAAAATTCGGGGGACCGCTATGGCCTTACCCGTACATTAAAAAACGCTTTGGCCAACTCTGTCAATACCATCAGTGCCAGAATTATGGATCGGGTAGGCCCCCAGCCGGTAATAGATCTGGTGCGCAAGACTGGGATTACTTCATCCATCCCTAAAGTTCCCTCTATTGCCCTAGGGACTCCCGATATCAGCCTCTTTGAGCTGGTAGGGGCCTATGGGACTTTTGCCAACCAAGGCATCTATATCGAGCCCATTATGATCACCCGAATTGAGGATAAAAACGGGATGGTACTCTTTGAAGTGGTACCCAAAACCAAAGACGTCATCAGCGAGGAGGCAGCCTATGTAACCGTAAACCTGATGGAAGGGGTGACCGAGCACGGTTCTGGAGCTCGATTGCGGCACGCTGGACTGGAGAAGACCAACTACATCTACGAAAATGTGGTCACAGGGTATCCCTATATTTTTGAAAATCCCATTGCTGGAAAAACGGGAACCACCCAAAACCAAAGCGATGGTTGGTTCATGGGCATGGTACCCAATTTGGTTACCGGTGTATGGGTGGGCGGAGAAGACCGCTCGGTTCATTTTAAGGAAATTGGATTTGGTCAAGGGGCGACCATGGCCCTCCCCATTTGGGCCTTGTATATGAAAGGCGCCTATGAAGTTGAAGAGCTGGGCATCTCAAAGGAGGAATTTTTAGCCCCTGAGGTGGTGATTATCCCCTTGGATTGCGAGGAATACGATAATGATACCGACCCAACGGTACCGGCCAAAGCCAAGGCCGATTTAGAGGAATTGGGTTTTTGATTTGTAGCAAACATTAATAAATAAAGTTAGTAAGAGAATGATTTACAGACGTTTTGGAAGAACCGATTGGCAGTTGAGCGAGATAGGCTATGGTATGTGGGGAATGGGGGGCTGGAAAGCCTCGGACGATCAACAGTCCATGGCCTCCTTACACCTTTCGGTGGAGCGTGGGCTCAATTTTTTTGACACGGCTTGGGGCTATGGCGAGGGGCATAGCGAACGCTTGCTGGGCCAATTGGTCAAAGCGCATCCTGACACCAAGTTGTACACCGCGAGCAAGATTCCTCCAATGAATTTTCAATGGCCAGCAAAACCCGAGTATCCCTTTGAGGAGTCTTATCCCGAAAAACACATTCGAGAATACACAGAGAAAACCTTGACCAATTTGGGCTTGGAACAAATGGACTTGATGCAGTTCCATACCTGGGACGATGTTTGGACCGAAAAAGAGGAGTGGCAAAGGGTGGTGGAAGACCTCAAAAAAGAAGGGAAGGTGGCCGCGATGGGCATTAGTATGAATCGATGGGAACCCCAAAACGGGATCAAAGCATTGGAGACAGGACTCATCGACGCTGTGCAGGTAATTTACAATATTTTCGATCAAGCACCTGAGGACAAGCTATTTCCTTTATGTCAAGCACTTGATATCGGAGTCATTGCCAGGGTTCCTTTTGATGAGGGGACCCTCACTGGAAACCTTACCAAAGAGACGGTATTCCCCGAGGGAGATTGGAGAGGGACTTATTTTGTTCCTGAAAATCTGAATGCCAGTGTGGATCGGGCCGATCGCCTTAGGCCTTTGATTCCCGAGGGCATGGACATGGCATCTATGGCATTGCGATTTATCCTAGAAAACAAAACCGTAGGAACGGTTATCCCCGGTATGCGAAAAGCGAGGAATGTTCATTCCAATATCGATTGCAGCGATGGCGTAGCCATGGATCAGGGACTCTACAATGCACTTAGGGAACACCGTTGGGATCGAAAACCAACAGCTTGGTCGCAGTAATCCCATTGGGTTTTCAAAAAATTTTATTGATCTTCGGCATACCACTCGGCAAATGCGGTAGCAGTTTCTCGAAGTTTTAAAGAATACAGCTTGAGATATTTAGGCAATTTGGCTTGAAGTTTAACTGCAAAGTCCAAAACCATCAATTCGCTGGTGGGTTGATAGTTTACCCTAAGGATTTTGTGCCCCCTGTTTTCCATTTCATCGGCAATTTCTTTGTGGGGGGTATTTACATTGAGTACTGTGGCATGGTCAAAAGGCTGAACGATCTCCTGGTTGACGACGGCCTTGAGGTCACCAAAGTCAATGACCATCCCGTTTTTCTTGTGTTGGGGATCGTTGATGGGGGAACCGATCACGGTTACATCGAGTTGATAACTGTGGCCGTGTACATTTTTACAAAGCCCGTCATAGCCGTATAGGGCGTGACCGGTTTCGAACTTAAACTGTTTGGTTACACGAACTTTTTGATCCATTGTTATAGCGATTTGATTCTATTTTGTGTAAAGTCAGACAGGGCCAATTGGGCTGTAATTTTAGCATTTTCGGGCAAAAGGCTATCCCAATTTTGGGTGTTTTTCCAATGCAATTGGCGCAAGGCACTACAGGCCGCTGGGGCATATCCGGCCCACATTTCGGCTTTTTCGTTTACCGCTTCCGCCAAGGCTTTTTGATCCTGAACGCATTGAGAGTAAAGCCCTTTTTCAACACCCCAATGGGCATTTTTCCAATTGGCGCTGTCTAGGGACAGCTGCGCAAAAGCGGTGGTTCCAATCTTTCGGCTTACCGCAGGTTCGATCACATAGGGCCCCAACCCGATGGACAGCTCCGAGAGTTTGAGGTAAGCAGTTTCCGTAGCAAAAGAATAGTCACAAGCCGAAACCAGTCCAACCCCTCCACCAACGACCTTGCCGTGTACGCTGGCCAATACAAATTTTGACATTTTCCTAAGGGTATTGAGCAAATCGGCAAAGCCCATAAAAAAAGCTGTGGCCTCCTCTAAGCTCTTAACGTTTTTCAATTCGCTTAAGGAGGCTCCGGCACAAAAGGCATTGCCTTCACTTTCGAGCACCACCACATGCACCTCGGGGTCTTCATTGGCCTTGCCTAACGCCTCGATGAGTTTTTGTAAAAGGGGGCTGGGCAGGCTATTTCCCTTAGGATGAGAAAACTTGATCCTACCCACCTTGTTCTTTTTTTCAAAGTAAATCTTTCCTTCCATTGGCAATTCAAAAATAGCCAATCTATTTTGTTTTCCGGACGGCCAAACAAATTGAAATGTTTTTGACCCAACTTTTCCAAAAATGATGATTATTTTCACAACACCATAAGTTCCTATGAGGCCTATTTTTTTATTGATGCTGACCATTGGAATCCTACTTTCAAAGGGGGCTTCTGCTCAACAATACCTCAATCTTTCGGTGGACAATGACCTTTATTTCGGTCTGGATCGTTATTACTCGAGCGGTATTTTTGTAAGTACGGGCAAATTAAAGCATGAAAAGGAGGGGGCATTTCCCAAAAAATATTTGCATTGGACCTTGGGTCAGGAAATTTACACCCCCAAAAAAAGATATACCCAAGATGAACGTCAATTTGATTACCCCTATGGGGGTTGGTTGTTTTTGGAGTGGGCTATAGAACATTACAAAAGTTCCTTTTCGTCATGGGGGATCTCTTTGAAGATCGGCATGACCGGTAAGGCTTCATTGGCCCCCTTTTTCCAGAATCTCTATCACGAAAAGGTTTTGGGCCTACCCGATGTGACTTGGGCGCAGGCATTACCGCAACGCTTCCACCTCAACCTCAACGGCATGCACCGAAAGCGATTGCCGATAGTCGATGGGCTCGCGTTGATGTATGAACTTTTTGGAAATTTGGGCACCCAACGGATGGCCCTTGGTGGACGTTTGGGATTATTGCTGGGCAATGCACAAGTCTTGGCATTTTTGGGGAATCCTCTGGAAATGCAAAGCAAGGGATTTGGGGTTTATTGTGGAACCCGACAGGAGTATCGTTTCCACGATTATATGATCTCGGGGAGTTTGTTCGACAACGACGCTCCCTTTGTTTTGACCTCCATTCCCTACAAAAACAGCCTGGAGGCAGGCTTGGCCTTTTACGGCAAAAAATGGAGGGCCTTGACCCTTTGGAACAGCGTTTCCAAAGACAACGAACGTCAAGTTAGCCCCCGGCATTATTACCTCAACATTTCCATCACCCATCTGTTTTAGCAGCCCTAATTGGGTTTTTTTTGAGGATTCAATACATAAAAGTGCAGGCCCAACTGGAAAGCCTCAAAATGGTTTTTTTGAAGCCGTTGTAGATCAGAAGCTTTTTTTAGAAAACGGTATTGCAGGGAGACATCCAATCGTTTCCAAACATTGTATTGTACTCCAAACAGCCATCCAAAAACATTTTTGAAAACCCCCTCCGGATAAAGAGGACTCTGCTTTCTGAGATCGACGATTTCAGTATTTCGGGCTTCGATCAAATGGTGGTAGAGCAGGCCGGTTTCAAAGTGGAGTTTTCGCGAGGGAAATGCCCTTATGGTGAGAGGGAAACTGAGGTAGGTTAGTTTATCATAAGATTGATTTTTACTGAGATTATACTGATAGCTGAGTTGGTAATAATCAGTACCCGAACTCAACGCAAAGGTTTTGGAGAATTTGAACTGAAGGTAGGCCCCAGCGGAATAAGAAATTTTATAAACGACATCATCCTCTTTTAGCTTGCCATAGATCATGTGGGCGTGGAGGTCAAAATTCCATTTGCGATAGAAGCCATCCAAATCGGGCCCTTTGTTGTATTGCATCAGCAGATTATCGTCGCCTTGTGCTGCAACTGTAGAAAAGAACAACAACACTCCACAAAAACCTATTTTTTCCAATAACGACATTAAACTAAAGATAGAGAATAAAAGACGAATGTTGGTCAGCGGGTTTTTAAATTTAAACCTTTGTTGTATTTTTGAACCCAGCCAACTTTGGGGATGTAGCTCAGCTGGCTAGAGCGTTTGACTGGCAGTCAAGAGGTCGTGGGTTCGAGTCCCATCTTCTCCACTTGAAAACAGAAGGATTACAGAGATGTAGTCCTTTTTTTGTTTACTCACTTTGACACGATTTGCAAACAACTCCTGTCAAAGAATAATAACCATTAGGATCATTTACAAAATCTGAATAGTTACTGCAATGTAAATGTTTTGGTGGAGAAATGAAAATAGGAAAGTTATATGTGCCGCTGATCCCTTAGCCATGGGGGCATTGGACAGCGGCACACCCATAAGACCTCATAAGAGCGTTAAATCCTACCACACTACAAACTTCCCCCAAACACTTCCCACCTAAAGCCACTTCACAGGAATCTTCTCTTAAGGCAATGATATCAATGGATTAGGATTGATTTGTATTGTATCCATTGGTGTAAAAGAAAAACCCTCCACTTGGGATGATCATATAGTTTTAATTGCGCGGATTTTAATTTATGATTAAACACCCTTTTTATATCCATACAAACTTAAAGTTGCCAAGATTAAATTGATAATAATAATTGGAGGAGGTGCACTATGATTACCTAATAGATGGTTATAAAATGCTTGTAATA
>Ga0255781_10003164_pt1 | contig 12870 bp, 23 predicted proteins | sample 101ome_21_FD_179979 | JGI IMG/M metagenome (GOLD analysis project Ga0255781, IMG submission 179979) | Coastal salt marsh microbial communities from the Groves Creek Marsh, Skidaway Island, Georgia - 101413BT metaG (version 2) | ecosystem: Environmental > Aquatic > Marine > Intertidal zone >...
TATATTTAAAAATTCCTTGTCCATTTTAGCTAATTCTTGCTCTAAATGGGCTATACTTTCTTGTTCATCAGGTTCTGCCCACATTTTCCTTAGCTTACTTCTTCTAAAAGTTATATTATAATAATAATATGTCATATATTCTTTAAAATTTAGATCACTAAATAATTTTGAATATATTTTCTTTAAGAATTTTCCTTTTTTCTTTTCCATCTTTTGCTTCTAGTATTTTTCTAGCTACTTTTTCTTTTTCCTGAAATAATATTTCCATTACATTCTTGTAATAGTACCAATTCTTGTATAAATGCCAACACACTAATACAATTAAAACTATGTAGCCAATTAATAGCCACCAATACCATGCCATAATTATCTAGACTTTGGTTTTTTATATATCTTTTTATATAGGGCTTTACCATATCTTCTGCCACCCCATAATAATAAAGCTTGTTCAGACTTCTTAGTTCTTTTATTCTTAAATCTTGCATAAAATCTAGCAATACTTTTAGCATCTTTTTCAGTTATATTTTTATTTTTAGATAATTGTACTGCTCTTACAACACCTGACTGAATACCTAATTTTCTTGCTTCAGTCTTTGTTAAACCTGCCTTTTGGCTCTTAGAACTCTTTGCTCTTAATTTTAAACCCCTTATAGCACTCTTTCTAGCATATAAAGGCACATAATAAGTCTTTTTCATATTCTTAATACTTCTTTTTGCAACCACAACTAGCACCTAATATCTTAAATGCTTTTTTTCCTGCCACCTGTAAAGGTGCTTTTATTTTTTTAGGTTTATAATTCATCTTAATAAAAATCAGGCATTCTTCTAGGTCTTCTTGCTTCTAGTCTTGCTTCTCTTAATTCAGCCCTTCTTTCTCTTTCAGCTATACTAAGTCTTCTAGTTGTTTTTCTTTTTTTAGTTGTTGTTTTTTTAGCTACTCTTTTTCTTGCTGTTGTTGCTTTTTTCTTAGTTGGTTTAGAACTCAATACTTTCTTTAATGTTTTTGCTGTTGTTGAGGTTGATTTTTTTGTTGTTGATCTTCTTCTAGCATCTCTTAACCTGTTTTTAGCCATTCTTAATTCAGTTTTAGCCTTTACTACATCTGTTTTTTCTTTTAAACTTCTAATTCTTGCTTCTCTTGCTTCTTTTCTTTCTTCTGCTAATCTTTGTTTAAATTTCTTATATTGGCATAATCTACATGATATACCACACTTGCCATTTGTTTTACAACTCATCTTATTTCCTTCTTAAATATATAGTATAACCTTTTTTAGTCTTTGTTAACCTAAAATTATATTGCCCTGTAAATCTCTGTGCTTCTCTTCTTGCATCTGTTAATCTAGTAAAGGTTCTGTATTTCTGCCATCTTCTAGTTGCTCCTACTAGTCTATATCTTTCTGTCATATTAAAAATTAAATGAGGGGGTATACCCCCCATTTGAGTATAAGGTATATCTGATCATACCTAACATTTCTAGGTTCTTACTTGAACTTATCTTCTTGAAGCAAATCCTGCAACTAAGAATAAGATTACACTCATAACAGCAATTAATGCTACTAATCCAATGTTACCTACAATGTTGTCATCAATTGCATCAATGACAGATTGTGTTGCATTTGCTTCTGTCGAATTAGCTGTCAACTTTTTGTTATCGTCATGGCTTTTTATCCTTGACTTCTTATAGTTTCCTATAAGTTCGGCATATCTTTTCATCTACTAGAGATGACGCAGTCTCTTGGGAGTATTATATCTTTTCAACTCCTATGCTCTGCCCCTGAACATACTTCGCATGTCCTTCGGTTCGGATTACCTTATCTTACGACTTAGGCGTCTCCGCTTAATACTGCGTTACACTCAATACCTCACGATATTGAGGGGCTTGACTTTCTCCACCTGCTTTAACACTTGCTAGAATCTTGAATCCTACTACAAGCACTAAGGAAGTTACTACTAATCCAATAGTTAAGCTTTGTAAGTTACCTAATTGACCTTTGTTGTTCAATTTGGTTAACATAGAAGTAAAAGTCCAATTGTATATATAAAAGAGTGTTAACTAAGCAACTTCCCTCATTAATAACACTATACCAATAATTGTAGCACCTATTAAGTATAATATTGTAGCTGTACCTATAAAATTACCTACCAATAATAATATACTTGCTAATAATGCCCCAAAACTTGCTGTAACCCATGCTAAAGGTGTAGAAATATTAGGACTTGCTCTTAACCCTATAAACATAATAAACCAAAGCCCTAACATTAGAATGTTAAAGAAGTTTGGATCTATAGTTACTACATAGTCCATGTATTGCCCTACACTTGTTACATTTGTTGGTAATGCATATGCCATCTTAATTTAAACTCCTATTGAAGAAGAACTGAAGTATCAATATTGCACTTATTGCTACAAATATTACTGCTATAGCACTTGATATTAAACTACCATATGCACCTAATGGTGTTAATCCTACTATATCTGTTAATATTTGGCTTGTTCCTGATATACTTGTTCTAACAAAGTTACCACCTTCAATTAAACTTGTATCATCTGCTAGTGTTGTATTTGTTACACTTTGATTAAATAATTGAGTACCATTAATGAAATAATCTAAACCTGAAGTATTATTTATTACATCTACACCTGCCTGTTCAAAGTTTGGTGTTACATTATATGCAGTTGTAGCATAACCTACTAAATACCCTGTACCTGCTGTAAATAATACTATAATCATAGCAAAGGTAAACATTCCTACAAAATTTAAACTTCCTTTATTATTCATTTTAATCTGTCCTCAACTTAGCAATTAGATATAATAATATAACTACTAATGCTCCTGTAATCCAAATAAATTGACTTGGTATTCTTAATACAAATTTACTTGCTATAAATAACCCTAATATTGAAAATATTAAAGTTAAAGATGCACTTTGTGATGCTATACCTAATGTTAAGAATAATAATAATATAAGTACACCATATACTATACCATCTGATACACTAAACAGACTGCCTAATTGTCCTGCTTGGTTTATTTCTACATCTAGTACTCTTGCTGTACTACTTACACCTGATCCTGTATAAAAGCTTCTAGTATTATCAGTTAAATCAGCTATTGCTAAAATATTATAATTAGGATTTACTACAGAATAATCTATTGTTAATGTACCATTATTTCCTGTTAATGTTGTTTCATTTAATGGTATTCTAAAGTTTCCTGTTGTATCATAAGCCCAAAACTTAATATTATTCATAGTTGAACCAAAATCATGCCATGTATAAGTTAATATATCTGTTATTGTATTATAATTAAAGGTTTGATCAAAACAGGTTGTAGGTGTTGTTGATCCTACAAATTCTTGTTCTGTTACATTCATAGGGCTGTAATATCTTGTAGTTGTATTACAATTTACAATATAATCAAATGTAGTTGAAGCTATAGCAGGTTGTAAATCCCTTACACTTACATTAATATCAGTTTTACCAAAGTCTGCAGGGGCTACTATTGTTAATGTTTGGTTTGTACCATCATAATTACTAAATGTAGCACTACTAATTAAGCTTGTATCTCCTGCTACTGCTGAATAAATTAAATCAGTATATGGGTTATCAATATCTGTTACATTGAAGTTAATTACTAATGTATTGCTTTCTGTTACTATTTGTGGGCTTGATATAGCTGTAATAGTTGGTGCATCATTTACATTAAATATTGTTAATTCAAATGTACTTGAATTAGTACCTGCTGAAGTATCAGTTACATTTATTGTAACATTTGTTACACCATAAGCATCAGGTAATGGTGTTATACTCATGTCTACAGCACCTGTTGTTGTATTTACATCAAAGCTTATACTTGTTGTATTCAATAAACTTGTATTATAATCTGAATATGATAATGTTAAAGAACTAATTGGATCTTCAGCATCTGCTATAACAAAGGCATTAGTTACATTTAATGTAGTATCTTCATTCATACTTTGGTCAGGTATTGGTGTTATTGTTGGTGGTGTATTTGGGGCTGAAGTACTAAATGTATATTGTTGGTTTGAGGTAGGGCTACCTGAAGCATATAAAAAAGATACTTCAGTTTGATTTAATGTATAGCCATCAAAAAATACAAATTCATCTAGTTCACCATCCCATTTTTCAGCATTATTATCAGGTCTTACTCCTAATGTTAAAGGCCAAGCATTTGTAGAACCTGAAGCACTAGTAATTGATACACTTGCTTCTTCAGTACCATCTACATATAATTTAGCTGTTGAACCATCTGAAGCTCCACACACATGATACCATGTATTAGTTGCCACACTTGTTGTAGATATTGCGTCAAATTTAACTCCACTATAATATGCTGTCCATCTAAATTTACCTAAATATGGGGCTGAACCGCCGATTTGAAGTAGATGACCTGCCCCATTAGTTGCCACCATACTTGACCATGCCCTTCTCCAATTAGCATTATCGTCACTATTTACCCAAATACAATAACTATAAACATCTTGAGCATTTTCTATTGAAATATCAGTTACTACTTTTCTAGTAGTTGTTCCATCAAAACCTAAACCATAATCTATTTTACCTGTTTGTTGATATAAAGGACTAGTAGCTAAACCATCATAATTACCTACACTATCTACAATATTTCCTGAAGCATCTTCCATAGCATAATAAATATGGGCATTAGTATTCATATTACTAACATCTAAAGCAAAAGTAGGTGTAGCAACTAGGAACAATCCTATAATGACTATCATTAATCTTTTAATCATAATCCACCCTCTGTAAATAAGAACCTTTTACCATATAAAATAACTATTAATAATACTAAAGTTATTGTAGCAAATATTGGTAATTGTGTCATAATAGTATAAGTTAATGGCATTTCAGCCCCAATACCTGCCATAGCTCCTGAACTAGCAAATTGACTATAAGCATTACTTAATGGTATAGATATAAACCAAAGTAAAGCACCTATTGCTAAGAATAATGTTGTATATATAATATTTGTAGGTACTAGTACTGCACTAATTGTTAATACTAAAAATAAACCTAACATTACTAAACCTGTTAGTCTATCTCCAATTTTAGCTGTATTATCTAAAGAATTTATGGCTGTAATAGTATCTGTACCATTAATTGTAGAAGTTTCTAAACCTGTTTGAATAGCTCCACCAATTTTATATAAAATAGATGCAAATATAGCAATAGTAAATAATGTAATTAAAAATACTACTAGATCTTGTACTTGTCCCTTTCTGTTCATTTTTTTTTAAATATTCCTTTAATTTCTGCTTCCAACTTGTCCAAATATTCATTTAAATCCCTTTTACCAAATAAAGCATCTTTAACTACTAACTCTAATATTTGAACTTTGGGTATATTTGTTTCTTCACTTGCTTGTTGTAGTAAAATGTCTGTTTCCTTATATACTCTTGTTAACCTGCTATGTTTAACCAAATCTATTTACCTATACTACCAAATACACCAATTGTATATATAAATAATAGTATAAATAAGTAAAAACTAAAACCTAATACTAGAATTGGCATTATAGTCAATACTGCACTAACAATATCATTACCTACAAAAAACCAATTATTATAGAGTGTACCTAATAGCCCAAATAATACAAAGAATACCAAATAGTTTGAAGTATTCTTAATTTGTCTTGTTAAATTCTCTTTATCTGCTTTGAAGTCCATTTCTATTATATAATATGAATAACATGCCTAAAGCTGTTATACTAACTATTACTGCTCCTTTTTGAAAATCTATACTTAACATATTTGGTTGAGTATCTAAAATATAATCTACATCAAATGTACATGTAGGATCTGCATCTATAGTTAAATCAGCTGTTCTGTATCCATCAATGTCATCTACATAAGTTAATGTTACAAAATCAGGTGGTGTTGTAGGTACACCTACAGGATTCACAGGTGGTGTAATAATATTATATTCATGTTCTATGTTTAATACATCAAAAGGGTGAGTAAAATTTAAAGTTAAAGCCAAAGGTTGCCCTTGATAATTTAAATCATTACTTTGTACTGCTAGTTTCCATTCTACATTTCTTCTATCTATTTGTACATCTCCTATAGGGCTTTTTTCTACAATTATTAAAACTTCAGCAGTTGGGTTACCTGCATAACAGGTAAAATTCAGTGGATTTGCATGGGGCTTTGCTATTGCAGGTGTCATAATAGTTAAAACTAGAGTTAAAAGTATAAATATACCTTTCCAACTGCTCTTATAAGATTTTGTTTCCATATTGTATTAGTAATATTACCATTAGTATTTGAATGAACATTACAGAACCCATAAAGATCTGTGCACCATATTTTGACAAAAAATCATTTGTATCAAATAATTCTTCTGTTTGGCTGTCCATTAATTCACTTAATCTATCTTTACCTATATTTTTAGCAATAAAGGCAATATATGAACCATCTTCTCTTACTAATTGTGGATTTAACATTTCATATTTATTATTGCTTGTTAACACTAAGAATGCTGTATCTTTTTGCATAGCTCCTTTAAATCCTTTATATCCTGTTGGTATAATATATTCAGGATTATAATTATTAATAACTAACTTAGGTTTTTTTAGTACAAATTCATGTTTACCTGTTTTTTTATTTGGTAATAGTCCTGCTCTTACTTTCTTCATTCTAAAACCATCTTTAAAAGGTATAAATACATTTGCCACTACATTATACCTTGCATTTTTACCTGTAGCTATGGCTACTATTAATAGTAAACCAAATAGTACCATTACTGAAAAAAATACTAAAAAGGTTGAACCAAAACTAGCTACATTTCCAAAACTTCCATCTGTTGAGGCAATAAGCCCCCCTAATTCATCTGTTAATGCCATTTATTAAAATCCTCTGAAGTTCATACCAAATAACTTTTTATTATTGTTTTTTGAATTTTGGTTCATGACTTCTTTACTCTGAATTGAAGTAGTTAATGCTTTTAACTCTGTACCATCTTTAGATCTGTTAATATTTATTGCTACATAAGTTGTTATACATTCATGCACTGCTTCTATATCTGCTGTGTCTAATTGCCATCTTCTTTGATTAACAGCACTTAATAACTGCCTTTGAATATTTTTTAGAGTTGTTTTTATTTTTTTATTAATAAAATCTGATTTTAATGATCCAAATGTTGAACTTCTACTAAAATAAGGTCTTAATTGCATAAGTATGGCACTAACACCTACTTCATTCATTAAAGGTTTTAAGTATCTACTTCTAACTAACTTTGTAGTTTCAGCATCAAATGTTTTACCTGATAATGTTAAATAAATATCTTGTAAGTCATTATCTAATCTAGAATATTCTAATAAAGCCTGAGTGTTTGGCTGTTCATACCTGACACTTTCACTTGAAATGTCATTTGTGTCTTCATAATCCACTAATTAAAAAATACTTTGTTATATATAAAGTTTTACTATATTCTTAACTCAAAACCTGTATATCTTTGTTTTAGTTTTCTTTTTCTAGGTGCTTTTATTCCTAATACTTCAGCTGAAAATGATCTAGTAAATCTACCACCCACTTCTTTACCAATTTTAGGTTCTATTCTTCTACCTGCTCCTGCTCCACCACCAAATGGTATTATAGGTGGTATTGGTGGTACTCTAGGAGGTTCAGCAAAATAAACAGGTGGTGGTGGTGGTGGTGTTCTTTTAGGTGTTGCAAAATCTACTATAGGTGGTTGAAATAAAATATCATTTTTTGTAATAGTTGTAGTTATTGTTGTTGTATCTTGTTTTGTTTTATCTTTTTGTTTTGAAAATACATCTGTAATTAAACCTGTTCTAGTTCTTGTTATTTGTCCACCTATTTGTGTTGCTACTTGTGGTGTTATTTGTCTAATACCTGTTAATGCTCTAGTTCTAGCACCTCTTCTTATTCTACCTGTTTCTCTAGTTCTAAATTCTTTTACAACTTTAGCTTGTTCTTTTTGTGCTGTTTCTGTTATTGCTCCTTGTAATTGTTTTTCTTGTGTTTTTAGTTTTTGTCTAGTTCTACCACCTATGCCTGTATCTGTTGGTGTTTTAGGTGCTTTATATATTCTAGTTCTAAATATTCCTGTTCCTGCTTCTCCTGCAAATGCTCCTCTTGTTTCTCTAAAAGTTGGTGCTCTAACTTCTACTGCTGTTCCTGCAAAACCTACTTGTGCCCTTTGTCCTGTTGGTTTAAATGCTTGTGCTGATATATCAGGTGCTACTTTTGTAGCTCCAAATGGTGTTATTTGTTTACCTACTTTAACTGCTCCAAATGTTGTTTCTCTATCTGTAACTTGTAAACCAAATGCTTTTTTTCTAACAGGTTTTTGTCTACCTACTTTAATTGCTATATCACTTATTGTTCTTGTTACTTTTCCTTCTCTAACACCTGCTGTAGTTACAATACTTTTTACTTTTGGTACAATAACTTTAGGTCTAACATATTGTCTGACTGCTCCTATTGTTCTAGCTGTTGGTCTAGCTAAAACTCCTGCACCACCTATTGTAAAACCTGTTTCAAATGCTCCTGCTTCTCCTTTTGCTATTCTTTTAGCTTGAACACCTGTACCAACTACTCCTGCTGTTAATAATCCACCTGTTGCTAATTTTCCTGCTCTTTCTACTGATTTTTTACTAATACCTCTAGCAACTGCCTTTGCTCCTATTCTTGTACCTACACCTCTTGCTACTGCTCCACCTATTCCACCTGTAGCTACTGCTAAACCTGCACCTAAACCAAATCTAGCTACACTTTTTGCTCTTTCTTTTTGTTCAGGTGTTCTTTGTCCTGAAGGTGTTAATACTGCTTTACTTGTTGCTACTATTTCTTTTCTTTGCTGTGCAGACCTTTGTTTTTGTGCTTCTCTTTTAGCTTTAGTTCTTTCTCTACTTGTTTTAATTGCTGTTGATATTTTTTCTCTTACTTTAGCTTCTTGTGCTTTTCTTTTAGAAATTGATGCCTTACTTCTAGCTTTAGCTCTTGCTAATGCTGATTTTAATCTAGATCTTAAAGACATATAATTTTAATGTACACTCTTATTTAAAATGAGTTGTTAACTAATAAATTGAGAAGTTCTTTTTTAGATTATATAATTTCTTTAGTGCTACTTGTGCTTCAGTCTTATATTTTCTAATTCTACCTTCAGTACACTTTAGAACTTGTGCCATGTCCTTAACACTTAAAATTTTATTATCATATAAATATAAAACCATATTTTGTATATGTTTTTGTTCTATAGTCTGTTCTAGTTCTTTAGTATTATTTTCTACTGCTATTTGATCCTTTCTAGCATGAGAATATCTTTCATAAGGTTGCCAATACTTTCTAGAAGGTTTGCTTAATTTCCACACTCCTATTTCTTCTTGAAAACCATATTCATTTGTAAAACTGAACTTTCTTAGTTCTCTACCTTCTTTTGTGAATAAATTTTTCTTATATAAGTAAACTTTCATATAGCTAAGTCTTTCACTTCTGCTAGGTGCTCTTGCTGTTTCAATATACATATCTATTAGCTGTCTACCTGCTTTTAAGAAGTGAGAATGTACAGGTAAATTAAAAATAAGTATTAAACCTAAATATCTTATACTTTGTAGATTATATTTTATATCTTTAACATCTTTATCATTCCACTTTGTATTGTCTGCTACTACACCGCCTTCATCTACTATTAACACCTTGCCCCTTATCTTTTCATTAAGTGCCTTAGTCTTTTGTGCTTCTGATAAATCACTATCTAATATTTCTTGTCTAATTTTCTTAAAATGTTCTAGTGCATGGTTAAATTCTTCTTTAGTAAAAATAACCTGCTTTTTAACATCAAATTCAGGATCAAATATTTCAGCTATTCTTAAACTGCTAAAACTTTTACCTGTACCAACTGCCCCTGTACAAAGTATTCTAAAATCTCTATTTTCTTTGAAAACTTGATTATATATATACTTACTAACAGGGCTGTTTGGTTCTTTGATTAAAGGCATTTAATCTTTAGCCACCACCTTGTTTTTATATAAATCTAAATTATATCTTGTTAAAAGACTTCTTACTAGTTTGTATCTTTTTCTGTTATAGGTATATAAAATATCTAAATACTTATCATTTACATCTCTAATCTGTACAGGTGTTAATTTTGCCTTAGCTTCTTTAAATTCAGTTTCTATTTCTTCAAAGGCATTAGCACCTCTATAAGCTACATAACCTAATAATGTATCTTGTACAAAGTCCATAGTTTTGTGCCCTATAATATACCATTCTTTTTTATTACCTATTGCTGTAAAACTATTAATTGCTTTAATAGAATAATAATTAATAATATATCTTGTTTCAAATTTTGAGTTTGTAATAGTGCTAAAGTCTACATTGTCTGAATCCATCTTGTTATTAACAAATATTTATATATAAACTTTTACTAATTTTATACCTTGAGTGTACAAAGAGTTTGTTAAGCCCCCACTTAATGCATACATTACTAAGTTTGTTTTCCATACATCTTAGGGGGCTTTTTTAGAAATTATTCAGGCAGAGATTATTTAACATAAGCATATAATTTTTCTTTTAATTTTTCCCTTTCTTTTATATCAGATATATTTGATATAATTTTTTCAAAGAAAATTTGTAAAGTTTCTTTTTCTTTATCTATTCTTACTTTTCTAGCATGAACTTCACTAAATGTTTGCTCAATTAAATCATTTATATCAATAGAATTTTTAAAATTATAACTAGAAATCCATCTATAACCTTTTTTATCTCCATATCTAGCATTAATTATATATTCTACATTTTCATTAGTAAAATGGGCATCTTTTAATTCATCTCTTAATTCTGCTATAGATGCATAAACTGATTTTTTTAATGATGGCACTTTAGCACCATTATATTTTCCAAAAAGAAATGAATTTTTAAAAAAATCTAAAGCCCTTCTTAAAAGACTTATACTATCTATATTACTTAAATCTAAATTAAAGTTTTCTAAATATAATTCAATTAATTCATCTGTTTCAAATGCTCTATCTTGATTAGAAAATAATGTATTTCTTATAAACATTTTAATTCTTCCTCTTTCTAATAATTTAGAAAATTCTTCATTCATTATTTTCTTCCTCCATTAATTTGGCTAAACTTACATAAAGTGGATCAGGTTTTAATCCTTGTTCAATAGCTCTTTTAATTAATGGTTTTAGTGTTATTTGCATAGAAGCTAAACTTGCATCAAAAAGTCTTTGCATATCTTCTTGTTTAACATCTTGATAATCAGATTTAACTATAGTTCTAAAATCATTATTAATTTCAGAAAATTTTCTACTTATACTAACAACTCTATCTCTATTACTTCTTTCTTTAATTAATTCTCTGAATTTACTTTGGTTCAATTTTCCTTGATTAAATAAGTGTTTAGCTTTTTCATGAACTTCTCCAAATTTTGCATCTGTTTCACTTAAACCATAACTTGAAGCATCAGAATAATAATGTTCAGGTAGTACCGAATTCGGTACTACCTCATTATCATATAATGAAGGAAAATTTTGATAAAATTTCATTAACTCATATAATCTAGTGTTACTTAAAGTTGCTAATTTATGATGTTTTAATTCTTCTCTAATTTCTTCAAAAAATTCTTTTTTTGATATATCAGGTTCTTGTTCTTTTGCTTGATTATAACCTTCAAATAATTTTTTTCCTACTCTCCACTTAGAACTTTCAATTAATTTTAAATCATGAAAAATATCTAGTGCAATACTTTTGTATAGTTTTATCAACTTTTTTTGTAATTCAGTTTGTATTCCCATAAAACTAACTAAGATAATAATAATTTAAAATACTTTCTTAATTTGTATTAAAACTTTTAATAATTTATTATAACTTTTGATTCAGTTTCTCACAGAATAAACATTACCCCTTTTTCACTTTGCCCTTCTTCTATTTCTCTGTAAATTATAAATATAATTTCCAATATAATTACATAAAAAAATTATGGTGGACTGCTGTAAGGAATACCTAGTTCCTTGTGTCTACCTGTGTATTTACAATAAAATTCTTGGGCTTTTAGGGGTATATTTTCCCTCAATAACCTACCTTCTAAGGTCTTTTTTTCATGCTCTTTTTGTACCAAATCTACTGCATCTAATATATCTTGATCAAATGTTAAGATTTGTTTTCTTAGTTTATAATCCATAATAATATGTCTGCTATAAATTTAAAAATATAGTACCCCCATTCATTTAATATTATTGTACCAATATAAGAAGCTAATAACATACCAAGGCTGTCTTCTCTTATACTAAAAGAATTAACTCTTTCCCTTATATTCTTATGTAGCCCCATTTCCATTTTTGCCATAATGGGTATAATGAACCATTTGTACCTGTCTTATATATCTGTGTCATTTTACCTTGTTGTATTTCAAATTTAATAACAGGTTTATTTTCCTCATTATATAATAAAAATGTACCATTATGTCTTGTAAAATATTCTTCTGTTTTATGTTTAAAATTATCTAAATTATCTAAAAAATATCTAGTATATACTAAACCCCTCATTTTATTATAGGGCTTAATAAATTTACTTTCTTTTTTTCTAACAAATAATATTTTAGTGTTACTCATTTTTGAAGCTCTCTGTAATGTCCTTAGTTAATGCTGTGCTATTCTGTACATACCACACTGACATATTTAAACTTTTATGCCCTAACCACCCTGCCAAAGCATTTGCATTTACACCTGAATTAGCTATTGCAGTAGCTCTTGATTTTCTGAATGCATGAAATGATAAAGGTATATCAGCATTCTTACATGCTAATTCTAATTCATATATACCTTTTCTATAATTAAATTCCATGAATAAGTTCTCATC
>Ga0255781_10003167_pt1 | contig 12866 bp, 14 predicted proteins | sample 101ome_21_FD_179979 | JGI IMG/M metagenome (GOLD analysis project Ga0255781, IMG submission 179979) | Coastal salt marsh microbial communities from the Groves Creek Marsh, Skidaway Island, Georgia - 101413BT metaG (version 2) | ecosystem: Environmental > Aquatic > Marine > Intertidal zone >...
AAAGTTTAGGTTTTAAGGCTGCATATGTTTGCCAAGATGGTGAATTACCTTCTACGTTAGATTGGAGCAAACTAGACGCAATTTTTATTGGTGGAAGCACAGAATGGAAACTAAGCCAACCAGCAGCAGATTTAGTTGCAGAAGCAAAACGCAGAAACAAATGGGTGCATATGGGGCGCGTCAATTCTTTTCAAAGAATGCGATTAGCGGCAGCAATTGGCTGCGACAGTGTAGACGGAACAATGCTTGCTTTTGCACCAGATGAAAACAAAGCAAAGCTAGATAACTGGCTTCGTTGGTTAAATGAACAACCCATGCTCAACATGATATAGGAGAGAGAGATGAAAAACTGGGGATACTTAGCGGGATATATTGCAACCATACCCGCAGCAAATTGGATGATTGGGAATGTGGGAACATTTTGTGTTCCTGATGGCCCTTGTATGATACCATTAGGATTTGGACTATCCGCACCAAGTGGGGTCTTGATGATAGGTGCTGCGTTGGTTTTGCGCGATCAGGTTCAAGAACACATGGGCGCGAAATGGGCATTGGGTGGAATTATTGTTGGCGCAATACTTTCGTATCTTCTTGCCGATCCATTTATAGCAATCGCAAGCATCTTAGCCTTTGGTGTTTCAGAGCTAATAGACTTTGGAGCATACACCTATGTTCGCAAATACGGCAGAGCGTTAGCCATTGCCGCATCTGGATTAGTTGGCGCGATAGTGGACAGCATAGTGTTTCTATATGTCGCCTTTGGATCGCTTGCATATATAGAAGGGCAAATAGTAGGAAAGCTAATAATCAGCTTACTTGCTGCACTTATTATCAAGTATGCAGTAAAACCTAAACTTAGGCCAACCACCGATAAATCTTTTTAGTCTTATCCATGCGGTCTTCTAAGCCGTGATAACCACCATTTACGCGCTTGGTAATGCTCTTGATAATGCTATCGGTCACACCCTTGTCTGCCATTGCAAACAGTCCGTTCTTTTCAAAGAAGAAGATTGCACTATCCATTGCCAGTTCATCAGCGATTGGCGATGGATCATCTATTAAGCTGTCACGCCCAATATGCTCTGCAAAGGCCCGTGTGTTGTCTTTACCTGTAAGCTGGATAAAACCCTTGCCTGCGTACTTCCACCCATCTCCTGACGCTTCTGAGCCGTTCCCCATGCGTCCTGAGTAGACTTTGTTTGCAAGTTTCTCTGGGTTACGCGCATATGGCTCTGCCTCTGCTTCTGACTTAAACCGTGAGGGCCATACACGACACATTGTGGACGCGCGGTAATTAAGGTTTTCCTCAGATACCATAAAGTTTGCGCTTTCGTGTGCTGCTTGACCCAACAAGTGTGCGCCACGGTTCGCATTCAAACCGTAATGCTCTGCGATAGCTCTAGCCGTATTAGGGCCAAACGCGCCATCTGGTGTAACGCCACAAGTCTTTTGCAGCATCTTTAATGCATCACCTCTTGCCATTACTTTTTACCCCCAAAGAATTTAGTTGCTGACCGCACACCAAATGACGCAGCTACAATTACACCCAATGTATATTGATACCAATCTGGCATACTTTCTAAGGCCGCAAAGCCATTTTGCACAGCTTGTTCTGCCCACTCAAACGGCAAGAAACACAAGATCAATGGTACGCTGAATAAAATGGTTAGCCATTCATCTTTCCAACTATTCTGTGACCCTTGGGCCATCAGTTTTTCCCATTCAGCTTCAGAAGTAGCCGCGGATTTCATAATGGTAGCCTTGGCCTCTGCCTCTACCAACTTCAAATTTGCTGCTGCCGCTTGTGCATCAGCTTTACCCTTCAGCCATCCACCAGCTAACTCAGTTAAGGGGCCGATCAGAGCCTGTAGCATTTCTGTTCTCCATTGCATTAAAACCAAAGTAAGCTGCGACAACACCGCTTGCTCCAATGACATATACACTAGCTATGTCTGTGATTAGCTCTGCCGCGCGTTCTAAGCCTACCCAGACTGCGAGAAAGATCACTAGCGGGTAGACAAGCATCCCAGCAGTACACGCTACTGTGAGCCGCCTCTGCGTGTCTCTCTTAGCGTCTTGATCTTCCATACGCCTGCGGCGATCTTCCAACATGATCTCGCGTTCATCAGGATCAATCTTTCCGTTTCCGTTTAGATCGTAGTTTTCTTTGTTCATTAGCATACCTTTCGGCAATTCGCTTCTGGGTGGTGATGATAACGATTTTCTTGTTTTTGTCTAATACAACGTATTTTGTTACCACCGACCTCTTGCCTTGCCGACAATGTAAATGGCAAAAACCAAGATCACTCCACCAACCGCAAACGCAGTCAAACCAACCGCCCAGTTAATACAGTTATCTATGAACTCTTGCTTTTTGTATGCAGCTTCTTTGCGAATACGCCGCTGCTCCGCTTCTATTCTAAGAACCTCATCCCATGCCGATGGCCCATAAATGAATGAAATATGATCCTTAATTTCTTTGCGCATTTGCTCCATTTTGCGCTTTTGGTTCCAAATTAAGATTGCGGCTTCCTCATCAGAACCCTTAAACGTCTTTTCCCACCAAGGCGGGTTTTTCTGACGTTCTTCTAATCTGTTAAAATCGGAAAAGGCTTGGCCCCACGTTGCAATCGTGCTGCCCATTTCTTGGATGTCTTTGCCCGTTGAAATAGCTGCTTTAAGCGTTTTGTACGCCCCCGATGCAAGTGCTACACAGCTAATCGGATCCATAGCATCACTTGTTCTCTATGTACTCACGAATATGCTTTAGGTTCTCATCAATACGTCCAAGCATAACAGCGTGGTCATTTACACGATCTGTGAGTTCTTTAACCTCAATATCATGGCGCTCTATGTCGCGTGAATTTACCTCAACCATGTTTACAACGCCTGCGATATACCAGACTAAAACCACAGTCTGCGCAGCTATTCCAAACAAAAACGCAATAGGAATAGTCTTGGACAAATGCCAATTCTCGTTTGCCATGTGTTGATCCTCAATAACCATTTGCAATTAGCTTGCTAAACTCGCCACTCATTAATTTCTTTTTAACATATTCTGCGAACTCTTGCGACCCGATTTTGGCTCCGCATTCCCGCGACCACATCTCAGCAACCACAAACGGTATTGAACCAGCCAAACGCATATCAGACTTACGGTTGTGACCGTCAATGTTGCGCTCTCTGTTGAAGTCCAAAATCTTCTGAATATCTTGGCTACGCTTTACAACAACCTTGTCGTCTTCTGTGTGCCACTCTGTGTTAAGAATAGTGTCAGACATTCTTCTTTGGCCTTCCGCGTTTCTTAGGTGCTTTCCCGCCTTCCCACGCTTCATTTACATCTGGCGTAGAAGGGTCATCAGCTTTTAGCTTTCCTTTGGCATCACGCGCACGTTTTGGCGCTGCCTTTTTAATTTCTTCACCAAACCCGTTGGCAACAAGAATATCAGCTTCCTCTGCCGTGACCTCGTAAGTCTGGCCCTTTTCAGCTTTCTTACCGCCTACCCAAGTTCTGTCTGTTGTAATCTTGATTTTTTTCATACTGCCACCTCTAGGAGAAAGGGGGCCGTAGCCCCCAATCTATTATGATGTTGTACAGTCTGCTACGAAACCATGTGCTTTCTGTGAAGTGACCTGTAGGCCATACTCCGCAGAGATCAAACGGCGCTCTGACAAACCAGTTTTTGCAAGAGGCTCTTGCTTCGCTGTTTGTAGGAACGCAACAGAAGCGTAGTTTGGATCAAGTACGAATACATCACGCGCACGGATGTGACGCGCTGGAACGATTTGCAATTCACCGAAATCAGAGATGTAAACGTCAATCGCAGCATTTAGCTTGCTGTCTTCTGCTTCTTTGTAACGTGTCGCGTTACCTGTGAAACCAGAGATAGTTTGCTTGTTGAACGATCCACATAGAACAACTGAAGGTTCTGCACCTTCATCCCAGCATGACGCGATAACGTCTTTTAGGATGTCTTCTGTGATTGCACGTTGTGTACCATCTGTTGCTGCTGCATCTGGATAACCAGCTTCACCAGAACCTGATGTTGTACCCGCAGAACCGCCTGTGCCGAATGAAGTGTTTGTTGTCAAAAACGCTGGTAGACCCGCAGTTTGACGCGCTGTGCCTGATGCCCCAGCCGATGCACTGACATTATCCAAGAGCATCTTTTCCATGTCGCGTTTCATTTCACTCAACTTATAGGCGACTTGCTTGGCTACTGTTTGAGCATCTGCAACACCGTTAACTGCTTGGTTTGTTGAGGAAACCTCTACAACTTTAGCGCTAATTTGTGTGTAGTTACCCTTGCGAACCGCGTTTGTTGGTGCAGTGTTAGCAATGCCAACATCGCCCTCAATCTGACGGTTTGATGCAGCCGCTGCAAGGTCTACTTCACTCCACTCAAAGTAAGTGTTGTCTACGTTGCGTGTGCCGATTGTTGACATGAAAATAGTTTCAGTCGGTGAGATAGACGCAAGCGCTGGGGCTAGGTCTTCCCGAATTGTAGAGACATCATATGTCTCGTTTGTGTTTGCTGTAACAGCCATTGTCTTATTCCTTTAGACAAAAGTTTAAGAGAGTAGCCAGTTAGTCACTGCATCGTGACTTCCTAACCGATCCATTTGTGCCTTTGCTTTCTTAGCCTTTGATGCCTTACCAGCCGTTGCCGCTCTCTTAGCTGCTGGCTTTACTACTGGACGCGCACCCTCTGCCTTTTTCTGGGCATTGGACTTGGTAGCCTGTAGTTCTCGCCATTTCAGCGCATCATTCAAGATCATAACTTCTTCTGCTGTACGCACTGTGCTGATTTGCTCATCTGTCAAATCATAGTGTTTTTTAGCCTTAGAAGACATTTCCTGTACGAACACTGTACGCTTTGCAGGGTCAGAAAATTCAGGCATCCATTCAGACAAGCGCTGGGCCTGCTGTTCTAAATACTGATTATGCTGCTGTTCCTCATAAGCGCGTTGTTGCTGCGTAACGTAAGAAACTTGCTGTTCCCACGCTTGACGCTGTTCTACGGCGCGGCGGTATTCTTCTGCTTGTAGCTGAAATCCAAGAGGGTCACTGTCTTTTAGTTCCTCAGAAGGATATTCAGGTATAACAGGAATAGCGCCCTGCTGGGCTTGGTTAATCAAATGCTGTAGCATCTGGCGTTCTTGGGCAACTTGCTGAGTAAACTGATCTAATTGCTTCTTAGTTTCAGCGTTCTCTGCCATACCCTTTTGGATGTACTTTTGCCCTGAGTAACCACGAGTAAGCTCATCTAGGTCTACCTGACGCTCCTCACCATCAACCTTGACAGTAAAATATGTCGGCTCCTCTTGAACTGCGGGTTCATCAACCTCAACATCCTCATCATATGTCTCTGTGTCGTCATATGATACGTCATCATCCTGATCTTGTGCTTCAACCTCTACCGTTTCGGTCTGAGTGTCCCCAGTTGCCTCTACAGCTTCCTCTGATGCATCATCAGAATTATTAGGCGTTTCTAAAATCAAATTTTCGGTAACCGCCTCTAAATCATTACCGTTGATTGGGTTAGTCGTTTCCACGGTGCTTTCCCTTCCGTTTTACGAGCGCCAAGGCATCTACATCTGCCTGTAATTGACGCTCTATTGCTGTTAATGCCCTCAAGATGGCGTGAGCATCCTCACGTTTCTCCACCTCTTGGGCGCTGCTATCTGCGAAAGTCCTCATTTGGGTGTCCCGCAAATCCTTTATGGTTTCCATAAACCATTCATTCTCTAACAGTGATTTTGAGCGTTTAGCTCTTTGCTCAATATCCACCTTGCATTCCCATCATCTGCGCGTTGTGTTCGCGTACCGCGTCTTGCTCTGCTTTCACGCTGGCAACATCAACCGCTGTTCCGTACTTGCCAAGTATCTCAGCGACCTTGACTGCCAAGTCTTGAACCATCTCATCACGCGATAAATCGTCATCCATGCCCAGCTTGTGCATCTTATACTGATAGTCCATCTGCGCCTTGGTCATGTCTACTTGCGCCCGTGTCTGCGCTTTCATTTGTTCAGCTTGCATAAACGCTGCGTTTGGATCAGGCTGTTGCGCTGCCATAGCTTGCTGCTGCTGCGCCTGCTGCTGTTGCTGCATCATCATCTGCTGCTCAATCTCTGGGGTCATTGGCATGAAATAGCGATCTGCATTCCGTAAGCCACCAATTGCCAAAAGATCAGCCAGCGTGTTTCGCATTTGCGTTAGAGTGACCACACCGTTCATTGGGCCATACTGAGCGTATATCTGCTGTTGTATCTGTAGGGCTTGCTGTAAGGCCGCTGCGCGTTCATTTTCCCGCCCTGTGCCGATACCTACATTGACGATCAAATCCATGCCTGTATCCCACGCTCTGGGGTCTACAGGCACAAATGTACCGTTGAGGCGCATAACTTCTTCATTGTCGGTGTTCTTGACCATCAAATCCAACATCAAGCGGAACAACTGACGCATACCGCCCTCTGCAAAGTTACGCGCAATCACCTCTGCTTGGCCTGTCTGACCTTCCATAGAGGCTGCAACCGCTGTTGCTGTAGAGGATGCTAAAACATCTGGATCAAGACCCTGCGCCATCTTAGAAACGCCTGTCTTGTTATCTACCAACTGGTCAAAGTATTGCAGTGCTGGAAGTGTCTGACCCGCTGTAAACGGCACTGCCATTTCCATGACGCTATTCGGCGCTTTTACCCGCACAATGCGTCCAATCTCGTTATTAAGCAAATCGTCAATCGCAACCTGACCATCAACAATCTGCAACGCTGGGTTATTGGTGAGTGCTACGTTATCCAAAACACCGCGCAGCATTGCTGTAGCAGCATCCTGATCGTCCAACACCAAATCTACCAATGATGAGCCAAAGAAAGCGTGTGGCTCTGGATCGCACTCAAAGATCGCATATGGCGCACAATCTGCTTCGTAGAAGTTCAACAGCTTATAAGTAGAACCTGCACATAAGAACTGATACAGACGCGGAACACCCGTACCCTCTATGTCCAACTCCATGTAAGCATTTGTGACCGTGATTTTCTTAGATGCAGCAGTGATGTTTTCATCCTCGCCCTCATCTACTGCATATCCACGGCGTTCAAACTCAGCTTCATCATCAACAACACTATATTCTGTGCTATCTAATCCGTCTAAGTCTTCTGGGTTAAACCCCATCGCAATCAAATCAGAAACCCGCATTTCTGTGCTATGACCACAAATGTAGTAGTTATCTATGCTACGCGCATTGCGATCTACAAAGAAATCTTCTGGGGGAATGCTCTCAATGCAGATGTCACCGTGTGGAATAGACCGTGCAATTTTTACATCATGCTCTGGTACTTCAATTTCTACGCCCATCTGGTCTACCGAAAGACCCACGCGCACTTCATGTTCAAGAACCTCTACGTCATCGTCCTCAATGATAACCGCAAATTCTTCATCAGATAACTGCGTGAAGGTATGAATTTCTGTTTCCATTTCTTCGTTGTAATAAACGTAGGCAATGCCAGCTTTCTTCACCATAGCATCTTGGAATACATCGTTCAGTACACGGTATCCGTCATGCTGCTGGAACTTATATGAAACGTAGCTTGTTGCTTGCTCTGCAATCGCAACATCCTCTGGGCCACGCGGCACAAACTCTACAGGCTTTTCGCTAGTGAGGAATATGCGCTGGATGCTTGGCTTTAGACCGCGTACAACTTCACGGCACTTTGTTGCCACAACTCTGCTGCGACCTTCCTCATATCCAATGTCTACCTCGCCATCAAAGTAGCGCTGGGCCTTGATCCGTTGTGGCGCAATCTCGCTGTCTACAAAGTCCACCGCGTCTTGGATTGCTTTGGAAACAATGCTTTCAATCTGTGTTTGATCTAGTGGTTCTAAACGCATTCATTGTCTCCTAACGCGGAATGTTAATTCCAGTTACACCGCGATACATATCATAAAACGGATCGCCGCCTTGCCCACTTGCTGCACCCGCGCCTACTGCACCAGAAATAGGCTGTGTGGCTCTACCTAATGGTACATCAAAACTTTTCTCAGCAACAGCACCAGAGAACATTCTTATAAACGGCGCTCTCATCCCAAGCCGAACTATAGAAGTTTGACCGAATTTCTCTGCCAACAATCCAAGAAGACTATTCGCTGTCGTCATTGTGTTGCTGTAATTCTTAGCGCCTGTCGTTGCTCTTTTTGCTACAGAGGCAAACTTGGAAATAAGCCGTTCTTCTTCTTTAGTGAACAACCCGCGCACAAGATCAGGATTGTTCTTTCTCATATCGTTCCAAAAGTTTTGAAACTGTTGACCAGAGATAATTTCTCCATCTGGCCCCATTTTTCTCGCTTTATTAGCAATGTGAATAAATGCCTCTTGCCGTAACTGGTTCCATTCTTGCTCTGGCAAGTTCGCTTTCATTGTGCGCAAATCACGCACCATCTGCGTTCCTGTTGCCAACTTAGCACCCTTTGCGCCAAACAAATAGTTTGCAACGCTTTCTGGCGCTACCTTGAAGACCATATCTCCATCGCGGCCCTCAGTTTCAGTTAGCTTTTTGAGAATGCCACCTTGTTTCCACCGTGAAGCAAAGTCAGCATAATTTCTAATTGCCGCAAGTTGCGCAGTTACTGCCTCATCAGCACCCAAAAGCAACTGCTGATCTACTAACGCTTCTAGTGACGCATCTAACTGCCTACGAACTTCGCCTGCTGCGCGTTGGGCGGGTGTATTAGCTTCGCCAGTATTTACCAAAACTGTGCGCAACTGGAATAAGCGGCTAATGTCACCGCCAGTTGCCAAGACTTCTTCCATCTCACTTACAACGCGATCAACCGCTTCTATTTCCATTGGGTTATAGTTTCTAGTTACAGATCGCAAATCATCTGCTACCGCACCAGCCATATTCGGGCTAATAAACGCATGACCTTTTTGCTTGGCAATATTGAATAATTCTGTAGCCGCTGCTTTTTCCGCTGCCCTTTTTGTTGCAAGAGCTGTTTGCGCTGCTGCACCGCCTTGACCGATTGTAACTTCACCACCGCCTAAACCGCGCTGAATATCCCCTAAGTTTTGTGCTAATGCACCCTGTTGAAGCGCTCTTTGGCGCTCCATGAACAGGCGAGTACCCTCACCAAACGCTCCACTTTCGGCCTGATCTTCAAATAGCTGTTGAGCGCGTGATCCTGACGCTTCACCTTTTGTTAGCGGAACAGGTGTTGGTAAACTTTCTGCTTCTGCTAGTGCCGCTGATGCTTCTGGCTTTCCAACGCGGCGCACTTCACCTTTGATCTTTGCAGCCAGTTCAGCAGTGATGTTATCTGGGTCTAAACCTAATTCAGTAAGTTGTGTGCGAACACTCTGCTTTAGATTTCCTTTACTGTCCAAAACTGTGCTTGGGCGGCTTTTAACTTTAGAGATAAGATCACCAAGTACCTGCCCAACCTTTGCACCAAGAGCGCCACCAAAAAATCCTATAGGAACATCAAAAACCTGAAAAGGATCATCGCTAAGATTGGAACTGGCAGCTTCAACAATTGCAGCTTCAGTCATGCCGATCAAACCACCACCAACCACACCTGCTGTTGGAACACCCAATAAACCACCAGTGAGCGCAATACCCTGACCCAAAGCTACAGCGCCAGCGCCTTGCATAAAATCAACGGCGTTTAAGCCTTTTGGGTTTGGATAAAAGCGTGTGTATTGCTGGGTTTCTTGCCCATCACGATAAACAGGGGCTATGACAACCAAGTTTCCATATTGGTCTTTGTCAAATTGAGCATTTGGCAAAATCTTTTTAATGCCAGACTGCAACCGATCATCACTTGCTGTCGTAGTCAGCAGCGCGGTCATCCGTTTCGCTTTATCTTCTGGCAAGCCTAAATAAGCGCCTTGAATGAGAGGGATGTTTTCTTCACGCTTGCCGCCTTGAAACCACTCTAACCAAGATTGTTCCTCTTGCTTTGGTTCTGGCGCAGGCCCACCCTCTATTCCACTCAGCATGTCTGCTATTGAGAGAATTTTTTGTGTATTCTGATCTTGTTGAGCGCCGATGCCCTGCAACATTTCCTCAATAGTTAGATTAGCCATTTCTTACCCTTGCTTTGCTCTCAGTGCGGCAGTGAATTGTGCTTTTTGAGTTTCGGTCATTTGTGGGTACTTTGCATATTCTACATTCAACTGTTCTAGTGTCATGCTCATATACGGATTTTCTTGTGATGCAGCATTTTCCTGATCGCGGCGCTCTTGCATTCTCGTAACCCAATCTGCGCGTGTATTCATTGGATTTGATAAGAATGTAGCTGCTTCCTCTGAGTATTTACGCAGCTTTTGTAGGCCATTTTTGCGATCTACTAACCATTTACGCAAATCTTGCTCATTAAGGTTTTGAGGATACGCTGTTGCCATTGCCGCCCTCATTTCGGCCTCAGACAGAGCGCCAAACGTAACGGTAGAAATGACATCCAAACCCATACGAGTTAATGCACTTTCCAACGCAGAACTTGCTGGCGAAATGTTAGGCAAAAGATCAAGAACAGGCCCACGTCTTGCACCTGCATCAATTTGCTTGATAGCTTCGTCAATCGTACTGATGTTCTCTGTAATCTGCGCAGCTTTGCCGAACAATTCGTCTGCGTATTTCTGCTGGAATTTTGATTGCTCTATCGTGCCAGCGCCGTAACCTTCCATCGCAATGCCACTCAACTCTGCTTCACGCAGAACTTCTGCTGCTTTTGGCCCATCGGGAATTAGATTGCCTTGAGGGTCATAAACTTTACGCCCTTTGTCCGTAATGACGTAGTACGCACCATTCTTAAATTTTACAGACGATCTAATCTTATCGCCTGACGTATCGTACTTTTGCGCCAGCAAAGTCTTATATGCATCTGCTGGACTAATCGCGCGTGACTTAACCGCTGCAAGCAATTCTGTCGCTAGTGGATCACCATTTTTAACCATTCGCTCTAATTGTTTGATAGTCTCATTGCGTGAACCTTGCGCCAATCTCTGCGCCCCACGCGCTCTGATTTGCTCACCCATACGCGCTTCTGGAAGGATCAATGCGTCCAATGCTTGTGCAAAGTTTTCCGCACCCGTCAAACCAGTTCTTTCGTTAGGCTGCATGAAACTCTGTAGTAACCCTTGCAAGCCCTGCTTTTGTTGTTTCTGGGGGAAAATAGGTGGGGTTTGCATGTTACCAACCATTGCATTATTCCTTGTTGCGCTTAGAGGCTGTCCATCTATGCTGCCTAAGATAGATTTTACATAGTTTTGTGTTTCGGGGATGTTAGGAATACGACCTAATCTTGCAACCCGTGTTGGCCCTGCATTATACGCTGCAAGAGCTAGTGGCATTTCTCCAAAGCGACTTAGCTGTTGACTAAGGTACTTTGCACCGCCAAAGATGTTTTCACGCACATTGCTAGGATCAACACCCAACTCTTTTGCAGTATCTGGCATTAACTGTGCTGGGCCTAGCGCACCCTTTGGAGAAACAGCGCTTGGATCAAAGCCGCTTTCTTGCTGAATGAGGCGCAGAAATACGTCAACAGGCAGGTTATACTGCGCTGCTGCTTCTCTTGCTATTTGCTCTAATTCTGCGCGTGTCATAGTAAACCTTTAGTAGGGCATCATTTGTGCGCCAAGTTGCATGTAGTTAAACAGACCAGGCTGGAAGCTGCTTGAAGAACCCATCATGTTAGGCGCTCCGTAAAGCCCACTCAAGAATGTCTGCAAGCCAGTAGGCGCACCTGTCATTTGACCAAAGCTGCCCTGACCTTGATTAATTAAGTTCTGCATCTGACCGCGTTGCAACGCACCTTGCGCACCCTGCATTCCCTGAATGTCTTGACCGTAGCCAAACGATTGCTGCCCCAAGTTCGCAAGCTGTTGTGCTGCGTTCAATTGTGTACTTACGTCACCGCGCTGCTGACCTGCAAGCTGACCCGCTGCGCCTAATTGAGTTGCCATATCTGCGCGTTGCATACCGCCTAACTGACCAGCAGCAGACATTCCTAATCCTTCTGCGCCAGCCATTGTGCCTGCCAATTGACCCGCTGCGCCCAAACGTTGACCTGCTGCCGCTAGATCGGCCCCAGATAGCGCCTGCGCACCCCTTAAGTTCATGCCAGCACCTTGCAAGCCCGCAGCTTGGTTCAATTGCTGCGCAGTCATCCCTTGCATTGCACCAAACTGTCTTGCCGCATTTGTTGCTGCTTGGTTTCGCGCCGCTGCTGCTGCCTGCTGTCCGACATCAAACTGTGCTGCACCCAACGCTGTATTGAAGCCCTGTTGGCGCATTCGTGACGCTGTGTCAGCCATCTGCTGCCCATAACCTTTCATAGCCTCTGCTTCTGCAATGCCATGACGCGATCCACCAAAGGCTTTTGCAGCCTGTGCTGATGCACCCAACTGGTTTAAGCCTTTTTCTTGCTGCGTTCCTATGTCACGCAATGCGCTCTGAACAACTTGGCTTTCGTATGGGTTTTGATATTGAGACATTCCACTAGCAGCAGCAGCAGGTGTTCCTACTTGCGCCGCACCATAGCTAGTCCCTTGCACTTGAGATGGCTGATACCCCATTGCGGCTCCAAAGCCTTGCTGCGCCATTGGGTTGACTTGGTAGCCTGTACCTTGCGTCATTGCGCCAGTAGCTGCTGATGGTGGCCTATAACCCATCCCTTGGGTCATGCGTGACATGACATTTGGGTCTGTTTGGTATTGTGTGCCAGCAGCAAATGTCCCCATAGACAATGGGTTTGTGCGATACTGTGTGGCTGCTTGCGTTGTGCCTAAAGCAGTATTTTGCGCTGCTGATGCCTGTTGAAATGGATTAGCTTGTTGAGATTGGCTTTGTTCAAATGCTGCCT
>Ga0255781_10003168_pt1 | contig 12866 bp, 17 predicted proteins | sample 101ome_21_FD_179979 | JGI IMG/M metagenome (GOLD analysis project Ga0255781, IMG submission 179979) | Coastal salt marsh microbial communities from the Groves Creek Marsh, Skidaway Island, Georgia - 101413BT metaG (version 2) | ecosystem: Environmental > Aquatic > Marine > Intertidal zone >...
TATGCCGCTATCAATAATGAAGATATGCAGAAGTCTCTCAAATCACACCAGAGAACTTCTTATGAGATGTACAACGGTGTAACGATCAACCCGTTGGTGCGGTATGCGATTGAGCAGAGCCGTAGCGAATACAGCCGATAAAGTAAAACCCCCCGACCTTTCGGTCAGGGGGCAAGAGGAGAACGACAGCCTGCCAGTGAGGGCCAACAAACCATCAATTTCACTATATCACATAGTTCGCCATATGCGTAGCCCCAAATTACCGTCTTCGATACGGACTCGGTGGTCTAAAGTCCAACCCCTTTCGGTAAATATTTTGGCGCTTTGCTTCTTGGCCTCCTCAGTATTGATACACGGTATAAAGACCGATGCACCAATAACCATTTTAGCCCAATTTACTTGTATGCGTACTCCGTCAGGGTGCAGGTCATATGTTTTCCACACTGTCATCTTCCGATTCCGCGTCAAACTTCATCACGATTACGTCAGCAGAGGGGAGCACAAGGTTGGTACCTTTAGTCAATCGTACCTTCTTACGCTTACCAGAGCATTTCTTCATGATTTCGCTAACTAAATGGGCGTAGTTAATTTGTAGTTCTCCACACCACTCCTTCAAAGGTTTGGGTTTTACAAAGAACAGTTTCGTATCTGTCTCATATCGCGCTATCAACCGACCCCGTGCGATCTGCTCGGGTATGACATGTTCGTCTAACCCGTTATCATGTACCCCACGATTATCGGCTGTACTCTTAATCTGTAGAATGTAGCTGATATGTTCAGAAAAGAAGTCATTGAGTACGTCAGTAACAGAGTGCTCCATCTCGCTAAGACCCCGCCTATTCTGCGCGATCAAATCGGTGGTAGCCCACTTAAATATCTTCTGGACATCGAACTCGTGCAGTCCCACCTTCTTGGCGATAAGTAGTCCTGATATGGTTGCAGTTATTGTGTCAGACCAGAAACGGTTCTCAGACGTTAGTTGTGCGGCTTCATCTACACGCTTATGCACCTTCTTAATGATTTCTCGTGTTTCATCTAGGTTCTGCATAATCCACTGAATATATGGCACTGCGGCGTGACCGTAGATATTGAGTATCTTTGTCTTGAACTCGTCCTGTACTTCTTTGTCTTTATATTTATCGAACAACCGTTCGACCCGACATTCCAGTATCCGTTGTGCCTCCGCTTTCGGCATAGCCTTACCACGGCTCACTGTCTCAATAATGGACGCATTTGCTGTGTACCCCATCAACAGGCTCCATGGCCTACCTTGGTGTCGTTCGACGTTGGCACTGGCAGTCATACGACCACGCTGTTTACCTGCGGTACCTTGGTATATTAAGTCTGACATCTCTCGGGGTTTGAGGTTAGTCACTTCATCAATACCCACTGGTAAACTGTGCATGACTTCGGCGCGGTTCATCTTGTAGAGCACCTTGTCATCTCTATCCAAAACAAGTTTACGTGGATCACCCCACACACCCGCTGCCGCATAGAGCATCATGGTTTTGCCTGTACCAGAGTCGTTATTTATAAAGGCAACTGCACCGCATGGCTCATTTAAGAACTCCATTAACGGACTGCCGAACCCCATACCGAACCCGAATTGCTGTAGTACAAACCTCTCCCCTTCCCAGAACTTCAGTGCATCAAGCCATTCTTGCATGGTGCCTTTTGGTTCAAAGTGGGGGAAATAACCGATAGTCTGGTTGGCAGGGGGATTGAACTCAATGCTATTGGGGGTGATGTTTTGGTTGCCCAGAATAAACGAATCAAATTTGTCGTTTGCCCACCCGAACTGAACGTGGGCTTGGTCGGCGGTACTGGTGGCTTGTAACTCGTCCACCCAACTAAGTGTATATGACATCAGATCATCCATCTTTTTTAAGGCAACACCTTGAGCAGATAGTTTTTTTCGGAACTCTTCGCTCGATGTTACAGAACTCATAGGTAGTGTAAATTCTTGCACACCGTCCCTTGGAAGATGGAGGCGCATAACTAGCGACTCGCCCAGCTCAGGATCGCGGATACGCTTAACAACGTATAAGTCGTTATGGTAAATGCGTTTCTCGTCTACATCTCCATCCTCGTTGCGAGTGCGTACATACACCCCACCATTAGCCCCACGCACATAGGGCGGTGGGTATTTCGGTATGACATATTTGGGTTCCTCTGGTGCAGTAGGCTCTTCTACATAGTTGCCTTCGTCATCAGTTTCGGCTTCGCGTAGCTTTTTTCCTAACACGATGGGGGATTTGAACTTTCCCCAATGGGGGCAATCCGTACATACATCAGGTCTGTATTCGTCAAACCTAGCGCATGTGTATGGACCTTTTATCAGGTTTAACTTCTTTATTGTTTCCTGTGCCGTGTACTCAGGATGTTTGTGTGAAAGTTTATGTGCGGCTTTGTCACCGTCTACGCAGAACTTAGCAATCGACAGCCCCGCCCTCCACATCGGTTCGCTCATGGTTTCTTGGTTTTGCATGATATATGCAATTTGAGCGCACCCTTTACCCATACTTGTTTTGAGTAATATGTCTCTGAACACGCTTTCCTGATTGCCCATCAGGTTTTGCATTGTGGTGTTCATAGCCACGGGGGTGTATTTGGTGGGAACTGGTATCGGGTCTGACCCGAGCAACTCCGAGAACGCATCAAAATCCACCGTCTCAAACTTCGGCGTAAGGCCAAAGAACTCAACGTCTGACGGGGGATTAGTCTTATAGTTATGTGTGTGAGGAACTCTTAACACACGAGCCGCATCTGCTGTAACAGCGGGATCGGCGGCAAAATTGTCCTCTGTACAAAGGCGTTTAAGTCTTTCCGCTACAGGGTACCAATCCTCGTAGCCCACTGCTTCCGACAGAAACCAATAGACGTGCACACCGCGCCCTGAGTTGACCATCGTTGGTCTTGGCAGAGTATGCTTTTTACAGAAAATTTGCAGGGCTTTTAACGCTTGTTCTTGCGTTGTGAAATCTTTACTTGGCCCACAATCAAGATCGAGGAAGAATGCACTGAGGTGCTTAACATTATCAACTTTACGAGAACCTGCTTCATTGAATGTAGCTAGTCCGTAGTAAACATCATATCCTTCTTCATCAAAGTTGTGGGCGGCATCGACAACGGCATCAATCGTGTCATAGAACTTTTGTGTTTTACGTTCGTCTGACGACCTCGCCGCAAAGACGCAGTAGTAGCCCTCACTACTCAACGCCTTCTTTAAGAATGTTGTTGTTTCCATTATACCACCCATTGCCTAAGACACCACGGCAAGGGGATATGCCCCCGCCGTGGTGGAGTCCGATTACCTTGGAAACGATCAATCCTCGTCGTCGTCCCAAGAATCAATAATCGCACTCAAGTCGCCACTGTCACCGCTCGGAGCAGGAGCAGTTTTCTTGACGACTTTGGTAGGCTCTTCTACAGGGGCATCATCCTCATTACCAAAGAGCGACTTAGGCTCTTCTTTCTTTTTAGGTGCTTCTGCCTTTGGTGCAGGGGTCTTTTCCACACCGTCAGTTTGAGCAACCGTAAAAGTAATAGCTTTGAGAGTAGCAGGGCTATCTTTTAACGCAACCACTTGTTGCAGTTCTTCCTCGTCCAATGGACGGACAGCCTTAAAGAACAACTTCGGCACACTTGCGCTCTTATCGAAACGCACGTTTGTGATAACTGCGATAGCAGGTGTGTTGTGTGCATTTAAGAAGTTAGCGTATGCTTGCATCGGCATATTACCGTCTTTAGCCGCGCCGAACACAGAGGTTGCGGGTAGCTGTAATTGGTACACCTTATCAAGCTGTCCTTCCAACGCCACGGCAACGCGCTGTGCGTAGCGACATGCACGGCCTTCGCCTTGGCCTGATCCCTTCACATTTTGTGGGCAGTCCATGCAACGCTTGGCTTGACGCTGATCTTCTGGCACCTCGGGTGATGGTGCATTAGTATCTGCTGACCAACATGTCGGAGGGGTTGGGTTCTTAGGGTCGTAAACACCATCGTAAAATGAACGCGATATTTTAGCGGCGTTAATAATAACCATATTCATGTTATTTTCATCGCTTGAAGCGACTTCTTCACCGTTAACAATTTCACGGAACACTTTACCGTTAAGGCTGATGCGGCGGTTTTGTTCGCCCCCACCAGAACCACTTAACAGGTTATCGTTTACATCTTTGAGAGATTTGAACAGTTCACTGTTCGCAAGCGCATTGTTTTCAAACAAGGTAATATCGGACATTTACTTCTCCTTACATGTCGTCGTCTAGGGTAATATCAAGGTCTTCACTATGGTCAGTGAAATTTACTCCGCTAATCGCACCCAGACCACTTGCCGCTACAACAGTGCTTGCACCGTTGCTTTTTGGATTGTCTGCGTCCTTCTTAGTTAGAGCAACTGACACGTCATCAATGGAGAACCGATACGTGTTGCCTACTTTAATGTAGGTATTTTTCGGAATGTGTCCTTGGCGCACCCATGCTCGGATCGTTGATACCGAAACAGAAAAGTGCTTGGACAAGTCTTCGATAGGTACAAAAGGTCCAGTCATTATTTTTTCCTCACAGAGATTACATATTCAGAATCCACGTTTAGCCCTTTCGGAACCACGTCTGGATTTTCTTCGAGAAAGGCTTTTACATTCGTCTGGTTAAGTCGCTTTTCCATAAACTCAGGCACGTTATGCTCCATAATAAAATGGTGCATAGCCTCCCAGTCGCTAGTCCAGTAACGGGTTTTGACAGAACGGTAGAAAAGACCTTCTGAAGTTTTTACGCTATCAACACCCTGCTCTTTGCAATAGTCGAGTAGCGCGACTTTGACCCTATCAAGTTGCTGATTAAGGTCGTCTTCTTTTTTCTTGAACTCCGCAGAAAGGCGAGCCTTCTCCTCACGGATTTTCAAGTAGACTTTGGTCAGCTTTTGCGCCAACCCGTCTGTTACCTCACTCATAATGTTCTCCTTTTTCGCACGATATTGCTATCGGGATGTTCACTCTACTAGCAGATTATACGTTAGTCAAGTATCTCCTTGTAAAGATCAATCATTTTTGTGTGTACGTCTATTCTATTATCTAATAGTGCGTAAACACGTTTCTCTACCTGTGAACCTTGTAGTTGTACGACGGTGCACTTGTGATCCTGTCCTGACCTGTGAACACGAGCGTTTGCTTGAGCGTAAGTCTCTAACGAACTGGTCGGCCCCCACCACACAACTGTGTTTGCGGCTGTTAACGTGACACCGTGCGCGGCTGACTGAGGCTGGATAACAAGCACCTTTGGGTCATCTTCGTTCTGAAACCGTCGAAATACATCGGTGCGTTTGGATGCGGAAACATCTCCCCGAATAATTTCTGTAGAAATTCCATCCGCTAAAAGTTTCTGAGTAAGGATGTCGATAGTGTGCTTGAACGGCACGAACACCAAGACTTTCTTAGAACTCTCGTCGATGACTTCGCGTAGCACTTTGTAACGGTGCTTGATGTCGAACTCCAAACTTTCTCCGCCATCGGTATAGACCGCACCAGAAGATATTTGTAGGAGTTTACTCATGTTAATCGCTGCGTTAGCAGCCGTGACCTCTTCCCCTGCCGCCTGTAAAACAAGTTTATCTTTGAGTTGTTTGTAGTATTTGGCCTGTTGTCGGGTCAGTTCGACCTCACGCTTGGTGTAGACCATTTCGGGCAAATCGAGACATTCATCTTTGGTGAAGCGGATCGCAGGTTGTAGTACACGGTAGACTGTATCAGTCGCATCCTCTTTCGGTTGCCACTTAAACTGTGTGATTTTCCGCATGACCTGATCGCGCCACGACCCAAAGAACCTCGGCACTGCGCTTGGGTTTACTAGCTTGGCAATACCATAAGCATCCAGAGGGGATTGAGCCGCAGGTGTGCCTGTCATCATCCAGAGCCAAGTGTCGTCAGTTAACAGTTTATTCAGCGTTTTCCATCGTTTTGTCTGTGCGTTCTTATAATGTGTGGCTTCATCGACAATGATGCAGTCAAACCCACCGTTTGCGATGTCTTCGGCAACGATCTCTACACCATCGTAGTTGATGATAACGTAATCAGCCCCTTGGTTTATGACCTTCTTGCGCTTGTCTTTTGAACCATATGCGATGTCCACGGTTCGGTGCATAGCAAAAGAAAACAAGTCATTGCGCCACGCGCTATCCATGATCGAGAGGGGGCAGATAACTAATACACGTCTGACTTTACCCTGCTTCATCAGGAAGTCGGATGCCCAGATTGCAGATGCAGTCTTGCCAGTACCCTGCTCGTTGAAACAGAACGATCTCCGGTTCATAGTAAGGAAAGATGCTGTAACACGTTGGTGTGTGTAGGGCTTATACTGCCCGGGCCAATCGTACTTACCCTCAATGGGTGATGGCACGTTTTTGATGTTTAGCTTCTTTAGTGTATGTGCTTCGTCAACACCCCACTTAACTGCTACCTGATTGTCGGGAAGTTGTTTGCTGTTTGGTATGACAGTTGTAACTTTGTTGGGGTTTTTTAGGCGCAAAAGTAACGCCTTGTTCTCAAGTATTCTCACATCGTTCTCCATCGCAACGCCACAATGTTAGTGACGTGATTTTTGTTAGTGCGGCACTAACGTCTTTTTTCGCGCAGGTGTTTTGAAATTAGTGTTCTTATGATCCCTGCGACCTCAATACCGTGTTTCTCTGCCTCTTCGTGCAACGCATCGTATGTTCGATTAGTTAAGAAAAGCCTAATTTGCCTACGCCCACTGCGTGTAGCGGCTCGGTTTATTGAGGTACTCACTGTTGCTTTAGTTGTATTAAGTGCCTCCGCTATCTCTTCGTTGGTGTGCCCCGCTTCCGCTAGATCGACAGCCATATCTGATAAGGTAGACATTTATTTCTTTTTCCCTTTGCTGAGTGCGCCCCCCGCCGCACGGTTTTTCTTACGGTTTTGCACCTTGTAACCGTCTTTGTTTGTCCCGCCACGCGACAACGGCTTCTTGTGTGCAATATCTTTACCTTCACGTTTATCAGCTACGCCGTTCTTGTTGGCGTCTTTACCTGTCTTATCCATCTTACGCCGTGCGCGTTGACGCTCCATACGATCTGCGTGTTCGCCGCGTTTCTTTTGTTGTTCGTACTCTTTCTTGTACGGACGTGGTTTGTTTTTGTAGGGCATCAGTGACCTCCGTTATGAACGCAGACAGTGACAGGGCAATGCCGTTTGCACAATCCACTTGGTTTAGGGTTCCAAACATCTTTGTCAGCGGCGGTCTTCATAGCCTCATATTTAGTCAGCCACTTCTCCCACAGTTTCGGCTTATCGAAATCGGCGTAACTGTCCTTGACCAAGGCGTTGCTAACCACAAACACCAACCCTGCTCTGACCTTCTTAATATCTGGAAAGTGTGCAAACACAGTAAGAGCCATTAGTTCTAACTGCCCTTTGTCTGCATATTTGGCACTCTTACCTGTTTTGTAGTCGATGACCCATGCGGTTTCTGCTAACACGTCAATGATTAGTAGATCAGCAATACCCCTGAACCACACATCTTTAGCAAAGAAATCGCAGGGTTTTAGGTCTTCAGTTACGCCCATCTTCTTTTCGCATAACTTGACACCGCGCTTGGCCTTCAGGGACTCCAACACTGGTAGGGCATACTCAAACTTCTTAGGGAGTGGCGCGTCATCGCCCATGAAATCTTCAGCGGCTTTGTGAAACTCACTGCCGTAACGGATCGCTTCCGTCTCGACAAAGGGATACTCTTTGAGAATTTTCTCGTGGTAAAACTGTTTAGGGCATTGCTCGAACGCCTTAATTTTACTGAATGACCACGGTGCTACACTCATTCACAATCCCCATAAGACTTTCCAGTTCCACTTTCGCAGTTGATCGGTAGACCTTCAGCCCAGTCGGGCGTCCACCTCATGCACTGTTCCACATATGCTTGCGCTTCCTCGACTTCATCATCACGAACACAGGCTACAATCGAATCGTGCACGGTTAGTACAACGCGGTATCTCTTAGCAATTTGTAACATTTGCTCACCAATAATGCAACGCGCTATCGCTTGGCAGACGTTCTCTGTTACCTTTCCACCATATATTCTGGTGCGCCCTCGACGTGTCTTATAGCTGTACTCCAGACCATTATCGCCTTGCTCTGCTGATAAGTCGTCATAACGCACGAGCAAACCCGATGGCAGCTTGATACCACGTTCCGATCCCGACACTTCCAGTACGCCTCTACGACCCACCTGATAACTGTCGCCGTTCACCATATGTCGAACCATGTTCTGACAGTCGCGCCACAGTTGGTTAATTTTCCAGTTGGCTTCGCGATAGATGTTTATGATCCGACGGGCCTCGTCGAGTGATACGTCTTGTCCAAACATGTTAAGTTGTGCTTGGAACTTGAGTGCACCCATACCGTAACCTGCACCGAGAATGGTAGTCTTACCCACGAACCGTTGGTCTTTGGTAACTTCCTCTTCAGAGCATCCATAGATACGCGATGCCATCTTTACATACACATCCTCACCGTTAGTGAACGCTTGGGTCAGGTCATCTTGTTCGGCAAGCCACGCAAGAACACGCGCTTCAATCTGTGCACTGTCAGCGTCAATTAGTGTGTATCCCTCTGGTGCAAGGATGCTACGCTTTAACTTCTTACCATTTGGCCCACGGCTAGGTAGGTTTTGTAGATTGATCTTGTCATCCCCACCCCATCGTCCAGTGTGTGCGGCGTAGTATCGGACAGGAACAGGCAGGGTGCCTCGTTTACCTATGTCGATGAACCGCTGAGTCCGCGTCTCTTCGAGTGTGCTCTTTGTACCGAGCCTCGCCGCTACCACCGCTTGCACTCTGTCATCTTCGTGGTCAGCCAACGCCTTAAACGCCTCGTCCGACTTAGCAAACGCCAGAGTTTCTTTGCCAGTTGTAGGACTTATCTTTGTGGGGGGCTTCACACCCAAACCTTGCAACACTTCTGCAAACTTGGGGTTTGACATCAAATCTTCTTTAGATACACCCGCCGCTTCAAGCAGTTGGTCTTTACGTTCCCGCGTATCCTCTAGGTGTTGTTCAAGTAGCCCAATATCTAAGTCTAGTACAGGGTCAATGAACATTCGCAGGGTGAGGTCAATTAACCTTAGTTCAGTCTTCGGGAACCCTTTTTTGAGGAAGATGTTGAAGAGTTTGTAGGTGAGTTCGACATCGTTGACACAATAGTCACCGTATCTGTCGAGGTCGGCGTCACTGAAATCGTGCCTTCTTTTTCCGAGTGCATTGATGACTTCAGTGCCTTTCTCTCCAATATTGTAGCGTTCAGTAAGCGCCCTGAGACTGCCGCCAACTTCCACCCCATGTAAAGCACGGGCGATACACAAAGTATCGGTAAACACGCGAGGATGAATATCAAACTGCCAAGCGAGAATGGCACCGTCAAACATAGTATTATGAGCAAGAACCATAGATTTTGCCCAATCGAAAGTTTGTAAGTATTCTTTGATTTGTTCATGTGTGCCACTCGCCCATTCAGTTGGTTGGTTGTTGACCTTCACACCTACCCCGATTACCTCGAAACGAGGGTCACGAACGTATTCTTCAGTCGTGATCTTGGACAGGGAATATTCCCTGTCGTAGTAAGTTTCAAAGTCTAATGTTATCAAGTCCATTAAGTTGTTCCCCCCGCAAGTTCACCGCCACACGCCATGTACCCTGCACCGTCAATCCAGTTGTCTGGGTGACTAGGGTTCGATTTGATACGTGCGACCTTGAGCAAATTCATCATTACTGCGACATCAGTAGCCGTTACTTCGTGATCCAGATGGACAGACCAGTATCTAGCTATTGTTAAGAAGTTATTCTCCATGTCACCATGATCGGATGCGCGATCCTTGGTAACGTAGGTCTTCGCAGTATCGAGAATGTCAGCCCGAGTTGCCCCCAAAGAACGCTTTGATGCGCTCCCAGAGGCTAGGTGCTTTTTTGCGGCGCGTTTCACTTCCTCCTCGAAAACTTCTTTTGGTGTACCGACTTTCTGCATCAACTTGTAGACGTATCCGTATGACACACCTGTTGCCTTTGCGACTTCGGCAGGGGTAGCGAGTTTATTTTTAACGAGATATGCCCAGACCTTTTCAGCCTTGGGTGAGGTTTTCTTAGCCATGATCGTTCTCCTAAAAGTTTGGCTCGTACATTACGCCCTGTTTCATCAGGGCTTCAAAACGCTGAAACTCAGTACGGATAAGATCAGCGCGAGGGTCATCGTCCCATTCTGCGTCCGACAGTTGTTGTCTTAACGACTTATACTGTGTGGTGACGCAGACGAGACGAGGATCATTCTGTTGTGGATCGGGCTTTGCGCTCGGCATACCAAATCCCCCACTTAAAGAACAAACGCATTGGCGACCATTTCGGTGCCATTAGATACGCAGTCTCACAATGTAATGCGATGTTGCGCCATTCTTCTTTGGTTCTTCTACGCTTACTCATACCGCATCCTCATTCGGCATAATATCCCGAACCAGACGCTTCATACGTTTGGTACGGAAGAACCCTTCGTATCGTGGATGCTTCACCATGAACAGACGAGCAAAGAGTGCAATGAAATCGTTTGAGATTTTGTAATCGTCACCTGTCGTGACAATGGACGTTTCCCATCTTACGCGGTTAGCAATCAACCACCCACTAAGACGTTTATGTCCACGGTTCACCGCTTCAAAAGTAAACCGCTCAAACAACGGAAAGAAATCAGGATTGTCTTTATGCCACCGATACCATCTGCGCCCTAACGCGCTCTCTTGCATCAGTTCATAAAACTCCCCTTCGGTGTTAGTTAGTTCTAAGGCCATAGCCGTTCTCCATTTTGCAATGCCTAGACAGGTGATCCTTCAACATCAAAGTTAAATTCCAACTGTCGTGGGTCGTGGTTTCTACCACCAACATAGATCAGCACGTCATCTATGTTGTCTTCGTTGATGACAAGACTTATGCCACCACTCTTTTTTATATCAGATAAATTCTTTTCTTGCAAGGCTGTGGGTTTATTTGCTCCCGCCTTACATTCTATACCAAAGAACTTACCATCGTAACATCCGATGATGTCGGGTACACCACTCTTACCGTACCCACCAGTCACAGGATAAAAGTAATAAGCCCCTAACGTCTTTAGGTGCTCCACTACCTTTTTCTTAACTTTGGCTTCAGGTGTCATTGCCATCCGCGTCTCCTTCATGTTTGTAAGTGTCGATGACCTTTCCGCTACACTGCGTACACTGACGTGTTACCTCTCGTGCACCGTGTTCGATTATTTCGGAAACCAACTCAAGTTTATTCATACACCACGGACAAAGGTTCTTTTCCAATCGCTTTTGAATTTCGCCTTTTTCTTCTTGCATCCATATATCCCTTCGGAACTGGTATCGGTTGGTTTGGTGAGGGGCGGCGAACCGCCCCTCGTGTTAGTGCCGCACTAACATCTACACTCGGTAGACCCAGTATGTGTTGGCATCTATACGCCTACCAACACCTTCGACTGATTTGGTTGGCTTATCCAAAGCAGTCATCATCAGCAAAGCAATCTTCTCCTGCATCCACAGAGGAAGAGCGTCTACTGAATGGTAGTCGCCCTCCGCTTCGCTGTCAACGCTATCCATGCCAATACATGCTACAGCGATAGTATCCGTGTTTGGACATATGTAAACACGATATATTTTGTCATCAGGTGGTGTTTGCTGAGCGTCAGCGCACAACATAGAACATGCCCTCACCCGCACGATAGCCCACGTCATCGACATACTGGTCATCGTTCAAGATATTGAGGACGGACAACTTACCCATAATATCTTCGGGCAGGTTGTCTGCATTGTAGGTGTGTCGTTCATCACCAATGTTGGGTCGGAAGTTCTCGGCATTGTCGATAGACAAAACATCGAACGCTTGCGAACCGAACCGCTCGTACACGCGCACGAACCACATAGGCACACTGCGTCCCTTATACTGGTTGGCTTCTTCGGCTGTCTGGAAGTAGTCAGCGAGTGCGGCCCCGAAGGATGGGTCAACAAACTCGTGATTAGTTGTTAGCAGATGTTTGAGTTCTGTGAACAAACGTGTCTGTGAGTTGTCTCCATAACTACGCACGTCCACAATACTCTCCTGTATCTTACGCATCTTTGAGGACACTTCATCCGACACATTTGATATAGCCCTAGTCACCTCATTCATTTTCATGTCAGCCATCTCAACAGGGTTGTAAGGTCGGATGTACTTCTTAACATTTGTGAGTGCGGTGTCGATGTTGACCGACATTTTCATGAAGTGTTGGTCATTGTAGTCGGCATACTTACCGTTATCTATCGTGCGTGAGTGAACGATATACATTTCTGTACCATCACCCCCCTGACGGTAATCACCGTAACCAATCCAACCAAGGATGAACGGACAGTCGTCTCGGTAGATATAGAGTGACTTCTTATCACGTTCGATGAATTGCAACCCGCGAACGGATTGCTTGATCTTGTCACGCAGTTCCATGACTGCGAAGCAGGGGCCATCTACTTGCCCTGCCTGTTGCTTTGTTAGTGCGTCACTAACTTTAATATGTTTGTAGCCCATGTCGCTCTCCTACTTCTTGGTTACTGTGAAACCACAGATTTTGTTGATCCAACGGTTGTACTGCGCCCTCACACGCTTTGCATCGTCAACCGTCTCAGCAGATTTGATGTCAGACTGTGACACGAAGTTCACTGCCATATTCAATCTCATAGGATTATTATAATCCGTGAGTATCCGTATTGCAATGTTTGCAGGAATGTCCTCGCGTGACGCGAACCACGTCCTGTTCGCATACTCAGGCTTTGCATATATGATAAGTTCTTTC
>Ga0255781_10003171_pt1 | contig 12850 bp, 7 predicted proteins | sample 101ome_21_FD_179979 | JGI IMG/M metagenome (GOLD analysis project Ga0255781, IMG submission 179979) | Coastal salt marsh microbial communities from the Groves Creek Marsh, Skidaway Island, Georgia - 101413BT metaG (version 2) | ecosystem: Environmental > Aquatic > Marine > Intertidal zone > Salt...
AAAGCAAAACAAATATACGTAAACAATAAAAAGCAAGCTTCTTTAGAGGGAAAAGTAAAAGATATAATGGAAGATTTCGAAGACCAATATATGGACTTCGGTGATTATTTCAAAAGGCACATCGGAACGACGATGGGTTGGCTAGCCAAGGGAATGGGCTCAACTATGCCGGGCATAGCGGCCGTAACGCAGGTTAAAGCAGATCAAATCCAGGGGGAAGGCGAAGCTGAACTAGAGAGCAAAAGAAAAGAGCTCAAGGCTTATTACGAAAATATAAGCAAAGAAAATACCGAGAAATATAAAGAAAGCGAGAAGAAGCTAGACGGTTTTGCGGCATCTATAATAGAGTCCGATAAAAGATTAAATGCCTTAACAGACAAAGCAAAATACAACCCAATTGGTTTAACAGACTCAGAGCGTAGCGAATATAATTCGTTATTGGAAAGTAGAAACGCAACTGTAGAGCTAGCAAAAAAGGAGGTTGAAGCCATATCTGATGTAATCGATAACGCGGAAACGCTCTCTGAAATTACAGATATGGTCGGCAGATCATATGATAATATAGAGGTTTTCTCGAATAGAGTAGACGCTACTATTGATAGAACAATAGCAGGGTTGGCCAGCTTTGGCGCTGAGTTAACTCCGGACCAGATAAAGAAAAGAGTATCCGGTACTGATGGTGCAAATTACGAGCCATTATGGGGCGCTAATATAACCAAGTCTTTAAAACTAGGCGCTGAAGATCTGTACGCGCAAGCTGAAGCTTTGGATGCAAGATCTAGACGTAGACAATCTGTAACTAGTGTTAGAAACGTCGAAGACTTTTTTGACTTTGGTGTAGATTTATTTTCGGAGCAGCTTGTAAACACAGCTATAACAGCAAGCATGCCAGCGGCAGGTTTATTCGTTGTGTCAGCGTCAGCAGCGGGGCAAAAGTTCCATGACATGGACATTGAGATTGCTAACGGAGAAAAAATAAGCGCTGCACAATTTTACTCGGCCGGATTAATATACGGCGCTGGTGAGTACTTGACTGAAAAGGTTTCTTTGGGCCAATTTAAAGCAATGCAAAAAGCTTTAGGTAAGAGCCTTAAAATAGGTAAAATTGCGGATAAATTTGACTTAGACAATTTAGAGGGGTTGACTAATTTTGTGCCAGATGTTGAAGGAGCATTAAAGTCTTGGGCATGGAGCACTAATAAAGAAGGTACAGCTGAACTAGCATCGCAGTTATTTTCAAACGCTGCCGATAAGTGGGTACTTGGTAAAGACATCTCTATGACGGAAGGTCTTGCTGAGTCTTATTTATCAGGTGCAGTTATGAGTGGGCTTGGCTTTTCCGCACCGGGATTAGCTATAGATTTGCATAGAGCTATCACTACTGGCCCAGAGCTTAGAGCCGCACAAGATAGAGCAAAAGAAATTATTTCGCTTAAGTCTAAGCTAGACGAGCTGAACAATAATCCTTCGCCGACACAAGAGACTAACGACGCTAAGAACAGAATACAGGAGCGCATTGACGAGTTAGCAATGGAGAATGTCAATGCTTTTGTATCTAATGCCAATCGTATTGACGAATTGTCTAGGTCTGATAAACGTCAGTTACTTGATATTGACGCAAAATCATACAGATTTAAAAGCGCAATTGAAAAAGTAAACAATAATACAGAATTAAGTAAGGAAGAGAAACTTCGCTTAATAGAAAGATATGCAAATGGCCTTGACATGCTACAAGACCAAAAAGATCGCATACTCGGCAACGCTGAAAGCTCTAGAGCTAAGGCAAGCGCTAAGATACTTCAGATGAAGCTTGTTGCCGCAAACAATTTGAAATTTACATATTTAAACGGCAAAAATGCTGATGACGTTGTAAATCAAGCATTAGAAGTTATAGATAATTCCGACCTTGACGATAACGCCAAAGCTGCATTAAAAGCTAAGGTGATTGAAGCTAAGGGTGAAGAAGGAATGAACGGTTTTTACATTGGCGCTGAAGAAGGTTTGCCATTGTCTTTAACGACAGATGAAGGTGCTAAAAGAAATTCATCTGTGGCTGCGCACGAAGTATCTCATGCCACACTGTTCCGCAAACTCGTTGAGAGTAATGCTGATATGGTAGGCTTAGCGAATGATATGGAGCAATACATGACCGCTAATTACGGTGCGATTGCTAAGGCTAAATTTGCAAAAGTAAATGCTACTTATACGAAAGAAGCTGGATTTACTGAAGCTCAGATAGCCGAAGAAAAGATGGCGGCTGCTGTTGAACTTGCCAGAAAATACGACTTGGAGTCTAATAAGCATAAAACTTTGCATGGTAAGCTTTTGTCTCGATGGAACAGCATGACCAAAGGAGACAAGCCTGTTACGGAAATAAGAAACGGCAAAGACGTTCTTAATGCAATTATTTCTTTTAACTCGTCTTTTGATAAAGGTGATATTGACGGCTTATTTGCTGATATTATAAGTGGGAAGGTTAAAGTATCTAACGAAAGACTACAAAAATCAGCGGACGCTGCAAAAACTACAAAAGCCGCGTTTAGTATTTCAGCTGCTGCTCAGAAAGCGAAAGATGTATTAGCCAAGGTTAGCGCTAATATGGATTTCTTTGATCCTAATTCACCTTTAATAGCAAGAGTATTACCAGGCATGATTGATGCTCAAGCCTCTGTTTATAAAGCTAAAGGATTGAAGTTTGACATGCAGGAGCTCAACGCTGAGGTCTTGTTGCGTTTATACGAAGCTGGTGATATAGCGAAGTTTGACGGGCGTGGTGAATTATATGGCTATCTTAACCAGCGTATTAAATTCCGTATATTAGATGCGTTCAAGCAAAACCCAGACATTGTAGAAAACTTTGCTGAAACAGATATAGAAGGTCTTGAAGGGAAAGCTGTTCAAAAAGTAGCTGTAGAGCCTATAGAGGAGACTACTGCTGAGCCTGAAAAGCCTAAATACAGATCTTTACTAGACGCTAAAGTGGTAAGCGTAGAGGGCTTAGAAACAGTTAAGCAGAAGGTGATGTCAACCGTGCGGGTTATGAAAAAACGCATGGACGAATCCGTTTCTAAGAACGTAACAGTTAAGCCTTATATTGCCGAGCTTAAAAAAGATTTTGGCAAGCAAATAGACATTATCCTTAAAAAGGAAATGGGTACCGTTAAGGATCGCGCATTACAAAAGTGGTTATTAAAAAACAAGAAAGCTATTCTTGAGAACATGACTACCACATGGTTAATGACCGCAATGCCTAACGCTGTCCAAAAGAAGGTTGATGGACAATGGACTAGTGATTGGAAGGGTAAAAAGATTGATCGCGAAACCGTATCTACTGATAACGCGGGTAGAACTTCCGGTGCTGAATTGGTACGCAGATTGCCTAAAGCATCTTTAAACATGTCTGACGCCGACTTTTTGTCAAACTTATTTGATGAAAAGGGCAGTCTTATTCGCGGCCGAAAAGAATCACTAGCAAAAGCAATAGCTGAGGAAGTTGGGTTTGAAGTTTTCAACCAAGAGCTAGCGGATGAAACTAGTCCAATACGAGAAGCCTTTGAACAACGCCAAGACTTACTTAACGTAGAGCTAGCTGAAAGCTATGTCGTTGAAGTAGCTAGAGATATTGAAAGAGGTAATGTAAAATTCTCAATTACTCCAGAAGTAATGAGAAGCAAGAAATTCATATCTTTAGTCGGAGCAGTGGCTAGAAAAGTCACTACAAAAGGCATTGATGGTATTATAGATGATAATAACGAGTTAACTGATTTTGCAAAAGCAAAATTGGATTTACCTAACGAGTGGTCAGCACCTATAGCCCAACTAATATTGCAAGCGCACGAAGAAGGTATTATACAAGACGAACCTGCTGTAACTTTTATGGTGGGTGTTAAAGCTTCTGAACTAATACCAGAATCTGAAAAGCCTAAAAAAGCACTAACAAAAAGGTCGCCTAAAGCGGAATTAGATGTTTACGCTGATGAAGTTTCTATCCTAGGTAAGCTATTAGGAACGCAGGTTATGTCGGCGTGGGATGTACAAGGTCTTGGGTTTTTCAATAGATTATTAGACCCAGCTAAAACTAAAAAAGATACAGGAAAACCTGGAGCATACTACAATAAAATGATGTCCATGCTCTCCTCTTTGAAAGCAACTTTTATACCATCTGACATAAAGCTATCTGCTGTATCTTTGATGAATAAGGGCAAAGGGTTAATGAAGGAGGTCGCTAAAATCCAGGACATGGATATTAGTAAAGCTGAAAAAATAAATCTTTACAACGAAAGCGGATTAGCGGAGAAAATTACAGAGGCAAATACTGCCAATAAAAAACTAGCGAAGCATATTATTAAAACAGCTATATTGGCTGTTAAAGCTGGAGATATTTCAGGTAAAACATACATACAGATGCTTCAAGCTCAGACTAATGCTGTAAATGGATTGCGTGCACTTAGTGGACTTACGTTTATAACGTTTAAAGACAGACCGCAGGGCAACATGAAAGGCGAGCATTTGGCTGATAACGCCAGCACTATGTTGGAGCTTTCTGAACTACCGTTCGCGGAACTTTCAGAAGGTGGACTAAACACTAGGTTAGATGACATTTTTGACGCGCATGATCAGTGGATAGAGAACAGAGAAACACTCGACTACGTTGACGCTTTTGGCAAAAATAATCCAAATAAAGAAAGACGCATTTTAACGTTGCCGGCGAGTGAGCTTGCGGATGTCTATCATTATTCCGGAAGACCGGCAGTTGATGTTATAGACGAAATTACTTCGGCTAGAAATAAGAAGAAAGCGTTGTTCTCTAAGACTAGTCCAGATAAATTAAACAGTGCTAAAGAAACATTTAACGAAAGTGTTAAAGGAAGCCAATCAACGCCGCGAGCTGTATTTATGGTTGGAGGCCCTGGCGCCGGTAAGACTAATGTAGGTAAAGGATTAAAGCTTGGACGCCGCGGCTATAAAGTTATTAACCAAGACATTGCTGTAGAAGCTCTGAAAGAAGAAGCAAATCTACCGGCACGCGAAGGTGAATACACAACTGAACAACGTTCATTGCGCTCTAAGATTGGAGCAGCGGCTAGAAAAGCTGCGCAAGAAAAGATGGAGAAGTACACTAATAACCGTGAAAGTATGGTTGTTGATGGCACAGGTGCATCTTTCAATGCTACAATGAAAAAGATCAAAGCTCTCGAAGACGCTGGATATGAGGTGCACTTAGTATTTGCTAACACATCGTTAGAAGAAGCTGTAGCTAGAAACGAAGCTAGAGCAGAAAGATCGCTGCCTCAATTTGTTGTTGAAAAATCATGGGCGCAAGTACAAGAAAGCGCGGCTAAATATAAAGAAATATACGGTGAGCGCTTTTACGAGGTAAATACGAATGAACTTAAGATAGGTGAGGATTTACCAAAGCCTTTGCTTGATAAGTTGTACAAAAACCTTGAGGTCGGTCCTGCTAAATATAGTAAGACGCTTAGTAAAGAATTTAACGAAATAATAGAACGCAGATTCGGCGTTGGTGCGGAAAAAGTATTTTCTAAAGTACAAGCAGAATTACGTGGTTCTAAGAAGGGCAGGTTTAAATTCTTTATTGCGCCTGGAGCTGACGATTTTAGAGGTCTAGTACACTATGCTTTTGCTGGTAAAGGCAAGCAAGGTGAAGCAGATATGGCATGGTTTGAAGAAAAGCTAATGGATCCGTACTTTAAAGGTGTAGAAGCTATCAACCGTGTTCGTCAGCAAATTAAGCGAGACTTTAAAGAAACTATTAAAACATTCCGCAAGGAATACAAAATGCTTGGTAAGAAAATCGGAGATACAGGATTTACTTACGATCAGGCGTTACGTGTATACATGTGGAACCGCCAAGGAACTCAGGTTCCTGGTCTATCGAAAAGAGACACTAGATTATTATTAGATGCGATTAACAAAAATCCGGAATTGGTTGCGCTCGCCGATGCTCTACTTGTAGTATCGCGCCGTACAGAGTGGATGGAACCAGGTGATTACTGGCAAACACAAACAGTATTGTCAGATCTTAATGGTATGACCGAAAAGATTGGCCGTAAGAAATACTTGGCTGAATTTATCGAGAATGCTGATATTATATTTACCGAAGAAAACCTTAATAAGATTGAAGCGATCAAAGGTAGAGCTCACAGAGAAGCGTTGGAAGATGCTTTGTATGCAATGCGAAATGGTTCAAACAGACCTACCGGTAGCAATAAGCAAGTAAATGCGTTTATCAACTGGATCAACGGTTCTACAGGGGCTATCATGTTCTTTAACCGTCGTTCAGCGTTGTTGCAGATGTTGTCGTTCACAAACTTTATCAACTGGAGCGATAATAATCCAGCTAAAGCTGCGGCTGCATTCGCTAATCAAAAGCAATACTGGGCTGACTGGGCGATGATATTTAACTCGGACAAGCTAAAAGAACGCCGCTCGGGATTGAAGACAGATGTTAGTGAATCTGAACTTGCTAACGCTGCAAACCGAAGCAAAGGGGATCCGCGCGCTATCTTGGCTTATTTATTGAAGATTGGTTTTACGCCAACACAGATTGCGGATAGTATGGCTATTGCAACAGGTGGCGCTACTTTCTACCGTAACCGCGTTAATAAGTATGTTAAAGAAGGCATGAGTGTTAAAGACGCCGAGGCTCAGGCGTTTATTGATTTTGCTAAAAAGTCTGACGAAGCTCAGCAGTCTTCTGATCCAGCATTAGTATCGCAGTTACAGCGTAGTGTTTTAGGGCGTCTTGTATTTGCGTTTGCAAACACCCCTATGCAGTATACTCGCTTAATGAAAAAAGCTGCAATGGACTTGGCGGCTGGTCGTGGAAGTTTTACTGAGAATGTAAGCAAAATTGCTTATTACGGAGTTGTACAGAACTTTATATTCTCATCGCTACAATCCGCATTGTTTGCGTTGATTCCTGGCTTTGATGATGAAGATGAAGAATTAGACGACGAAGCTGCAGAAAAACTAGCGAAGAGAGAAGAGGCTAAGATCGCCCGTGTATTGAACAGTATGATTGATACTATTGTTCGCGGTTCAGGTGTGTACGGAGCAATAGGCGTTACAATTAAGAATACTATTCTTGAATACTTAAAGCAAGAAGAAAAAGGATTCTTAGCTGATCACACGTATACAGTTCTTTCAGCAACAAGTATTTCTCCACCGATCAACTCTAAGCTTCGTAAAATATATTCAGCAACGCAAACTAAGAAGTTTGAGCGCGATGAGCTTGAGGTTCGCCCATGGGCTATAGCCACTGACGGACGTCCTAACTTTGGACCAGGGTGGTCTATTGTAGGTAATCTTGTTTCAGGTACACTAAATGTACCACTTGATCGTGTTGTTGACGAGCTTAATTCAATAGGAGAAGCTATGGACAAGCGCAATACAACATGGCAGCGTATAGCATTAGCTTTAGGCTGGAAAACATGGGACGTAAACGCTAAAGACGAAGAAGGCGATATAATTAAAGCTGAAGGAAAAGCTAAACGTAAGAAAGAAGGTATTGAGAAAGCAAAGCAAACGAGAGCAGCTACTCAAGAGAAAAAGAAAAAAGAAAAAACGAATGAACTGGACGCTCAATTAGATAAAATAAGCGACAAATTAATGCAACAAAGAATGCCTAAGTAATGAAACTATCAGAACACCTAACAGTAAAAGAAGCTACTAAATCCGCAACAGCGACGAGACTTGGTATTGATAACTCTCCAACTATCGCGCATCTCGAAGCTTTAAAGACAACGGCAAAAATGATTTTTGAGCCTGTTAGAAAGCACTTTAATGTTCCGATAGCAGTTACATCAGGTTACCGCTCAAAAGCTCTTAACGATGCAATTAAAGGCAGTTCACGCTCGCAGCATTGCCACGGACAAGCATTGGATATTGACGCTGACGTTTTTGGAGGTGTAACCAACAAAGAAATCTTTGAGTTTGTTAAGAACAGTCTTGATTTTGACCAATTGATCTGGGAGTTTGGCGATGATGAAAATCCTGATTGGGTGCATGTATCTTACACTGATGATGTAAACCGCGGTGAGGTGCTTAAAGCATACCGCGATGGTGGTCGCACAAAATATAAGAGGTTTAAGTAATTATCATTTAAATTAAGTAATAATGAAAAGTAAGGGATTAGCGAAGGTTAAGGAATTGTTTTGGTACAGCGACAGCGAACCAAACGAAGTACTAATCGCATTGTGCCATATTATAGCTTTACCGGCTGCACTGTGTGTTGACTTCGATAATCCTTCTGCTATTTTAATTTCAGGCGGCATACTTGCAGGCACATTCCAAATGTGGGCGGTTGTATGGAACGGAACATTAAAAATGCGATTGCTTGCCGTTCAGATCGCGGCGCTAATAGCGGTAATGACTGTTGTTAATTTACAAATGGGCGGGTTACTCAGCGGCAGTAGAGTAGGCTGGATAATCATAGGGCTGTTTGCAATATGGAATACTATCCGCGTATTTAAAGAAAAAATTGAAACCGATGCTTAAGAAACTTGGCTACATATTTAAATACAGTGACAGTCAACCAACAGAAATAACGTTAGGTACTGCGCTAATGATTTTAGCCCCAATTGCAACAGCTACTGAAATAGGGTTCATGCCTGTCTACCAGTTAACTTTGATAGCTGCCGGCTTTTACCAGTTATATTGCGTAAGCAAAGGTGAATTAGATTGCCGTATTAAAGCAGCTATTATTACATTTGGTTTGTTTTCAACAAGCCTTATGATGTATTTATTGACTATAGGCTTACCATCGGCCTCACATTACGGGTGGGTTATTCTTGTTATATCTTCTTTTAGTAATTTACGACGTTTAAAAACAGAACAACTACACAGACATGGATAGTGTAACACAAATAATAATCACCCTAGGTACGGTAGCTGGATCAGCGGGTTTGTGGAAGTTCTTTGAAGCTAGGCTTAAAGTCAAAGCTGATGAGAAAAAAGCAGCCACAGAAAACAGTGATGGCGTGCAATACAGAGATGATCTTAAGAATAGAGTTAGAAATTTAGAAGCTATGCTGGCATCGTCCGCCGACGAAAAAGATGAGTTGCGCAAAACTGTGTTGACGCTAACAGAAGAAGTATCAGCCTTACGTATCAAGGTTGAATTCTTGGAAAAGGAAAACGAAAGGTTGAAAAACAAATAATATGGCCAGAATAGAAATATACGGTAACGATTCAAACGTTACTCTTGACGACAAAATAATCGGCACTGACGCTCTAGATAACTCTACTAAGAACTTTACTGTTGGGGATATATTAGCACTTGGCAGCGGAGGGGGAACTGGTATTCCTTATACAGCGGGCACCGGTATTGATATTACTAATAATGTAATCTCTTCAACAGTTGTTGCTAGTGTTGACTACACCGATAGTGTTACATTTAATGGACAAGATTTAGTATTTACAGGCATTGGCAACAGTTTTAGTGGTGTTGTGTCGCTAAGCTCTTTACCGAATGCTGCTGTTACAAGTGTAGTGCTTAACGGCACCGACCTTGACTTTACCGGGTACGGCGGGGCATTTAACGGCTCTATTGATCTTTCATCACTACAAGGAGGTACATCGTCTTTCGGCGCTATTTTTAATGGGGCATTAACAAGTTGGGTTGATGGCATTGATACTACTGGCTTTGTAAAACTCGAAGGTGGGAACAAAATTGATCTTGTATTTGACAATGCAGATAAGCAAATAACAATTAACCATCAGCAAATTAATACAGCCACGACAGTTGGGGCTGTTACATTGAATCATGGTGATTCATTTCAAGTTATCGCCGGTATTACCGCTGATGATGGTCATATTGTAAGCAATATTAAAAGAACATATACTTTACCACAAGCACAAGCATCTTCGTCTCCTGAGGCATTAATATTAAGGGTTTCAAATGCAAACCCTATTGCAATTACTAGTGCCCCTGGAACTGATTTGACATTTGCTCAGCAGGGATCGTTGGTCAAAACAAGTTCTGTTCATGTCAATCCGTCAGATTTAATCTTAGCCAGTGCGTCAGATATTGAAATTACTGCGGACTGTACAGCCAAGGTTTCTCTTGGCGCTTATATAGATAATGGCGGGCAGTCAGGCCAAATTACGTTCCAGGTATACGAAACAAGTGGTACTCCAACGATTGTTGGTGAAGCGTCTTTTGAATTATCAAATCAAGCAGTGACTGTTATACCTACGACCTTCTTCTCTTTCTTTGATTTCCAGGCTGGTGAAACTTATAAGTTTACAGCATACTCTACTCAACATGCGATGACTATCGTACCCGGAAGCTTTATACAAATTGAAGTACTAAAATAATAAATAATCATGGGATACTCACCTTTTAAAATGACACCTAAGTCGCCTATTGCAAAGGCGTGCTGGAAAGGCTACGAAATGATTGGTATGAAAAATAAAGGCGGTAAAAAAGTGCCTAATTGCGTACCTAAAAAGAAATAAAAAAAGGGGATCCAATTACGGGTCCCCTTTCTTTTTCAACTAACAACAAATTAACCGTCGCATGCAACACAATCTTCGCTCATTGCATTCGCGGCAATATCTCCCCGCAGTACTGATTCTGTACGCGTATAATATAGAGTTTTAACACCCTGCTTCCATGCTTCCATATGGACTTTATTAATCCATTTTGGCGTAGCTTCTTTAGGGAAAGCAAGATTCAAACTAACCGACTGATCTATGTATTGCTGGCGAACACCAGCTTGTTTTACTAGTTCCAGTTGGTTTATTTCTTTAAACGTTTTAAATACTTCTTTGGCAGGATATTCAAAAGAACCAAGTAGTACGTTGTCCAGCTCATCAATGTTCTGAACAGATCCGCCGTCTTCGAGTATTTTATTCCATACCTTTTCATTATTCAATCCGTGTTCTTCTAATACTCTTTCCAGAGTAGGGTTTCTGCGTATGAAAGTGCCTTTAGCGCTTTGCTCTGTAAATACGTTAGCGGCCCACGGCTCAATGCCTGGAGAAACGTTCCCAGATAGTTTACTGTTAGAAACGGTAGGAGCAATAGCTCTAAGATGAGTGTTACGCATGCCAGTACCACTACACCAAAGAGGCTCGCCGTATACCTCAGCAAGCGCGCGGGAAGCTCGTTCTGATTCAATTTTAATTTGGCTAAATATTTTTCTAGTTTCATATTGTGCTGGTAATCCTTCGAAGGCAATGCCTTTAGTTTGTAAATATGTGTGCCACCCCAAAACGCCAAGACCCAGCGGTCTTCCTTTTGTGGCTGCTCGCACTGAATTTTCAAAGCCGCGTAAACCTTTAGCACGCTGGATAAACTCTTCCATTACGCCATCTAAGAACCAGATAGCATCGTAAATAAGGTTAGTATCTTTCCATTCTTCATACTTTGCCAGGTTTAGACTGCTTAAACAGCAAACAAAACTATGAGATTCATCTGTATGTAGTGTGATCTCAGAGCAAATGTTTGTCATATGCACTTTTAAGCCGTTGTCTTTATATGCTGCAGGGTTGTTCTTATTAACGTTGCCCTTATACATTATATAAGGCTCGCCAGTAGCTTTTCTTTTGCGAAGTAGCTTAGACCACTTGCGGCGCGCTTCTGAGTCACCAGCTTCAAGTTTACGCATAAACTTATCTCCAACAATAGCACATTGATGAAGGTTCAATGACTGACGGTTAACATCGCCTTTGGGCTCACGAATTTCAAGCCACTCTTCAAAGTCACCATGCTCGATATTAATATTTACCGATGCAGCACCTCTTCGGACAGCTCCTTGATTTGTTGCTAAGATTGTTGAGTCGTAAATTTTACAAAACGGCACAACACCATCTGAAGTACCATTGCCTGTAATGCGTGATCCGGCCGGTCTAATTTGGTTAATCCCAACGCCAACACCACCGCCGTGCTTCGCTAACAACATCATTTCCAGGTTCTTAGCGCCAATGTCTTGAATTGAATCTGCAACATCAATTCCGAAACAACTAATAGGTAATCCGCGATCAGTGCCTGTATTCGATAGTACTGGAGACGCAAGGTTCAGCCAGCCTTTCCAAATATAATCTAGAAATACATCTGCCAGCTCAGGTTTATACAAACGGCGAGCAACTGTTTTAGCAACCCTCGTGTAGGCATCTTTAGGGGACTCGCCTTCCAGCAAGTATCCCCCAGTAATTGTTTTCTTATATACATCTGTGTCGCCCCATTCTGGGTAGTCAACACCTTTAATCCATTCTTCTTTCCACATATTTACCATATATCTTCAAAATCCTCTCCTTCTCCTGCTTTTGAGTAATCAGTAGGTCTGATTGCAAAAAAGTCCGTGTGTGTTACGCCGCCAGTTAAATGATAGAACCAATCTAGTTCTTTGGCCGAGGCTTCCACAAAAGGGAAATAATTGCCAAGGTCAAGATACCCCAGCTCAACAAGCTTTTCATTTGTTCTCTTCTTAATAAAATTCTTTAAGTCTTCGGCTTTAATGCCTTCAATATCGCCGGCTTCAAACATCTTGTCAATGTAATTAAGTTCCAGCTCAACCATAGTCTCTGCCGCTGTAATCACATGAGATCTAACGGCATCTAAAAGCGTAGCGTCTTCTTCACACATGTGTCTAAATAATTGGCAACCCATTTTGCTGTGTAGCGATTCATCGCGTACAGACCATTTCATCTGCTGGCCAATGCCTTTTAATTTGTTTCGCATTTGAAACGAGTATAACACAGCAAACGATGAATAAAGTGATACACCTTCAGCAAAGGCGCTGAATACAGCTAATGACTTAGCAATGCCAACAGGATCGTTTCCATCATAAGCAACAAGATTATCAAACCTCTCTGCTGTTGC